>Ga0224508_10000778_pt1 | contig 29889 bp, 28 predicted proteins | sample SF_Jan12_sed_USG_4_FD_170157 | JGI IMG/M metagenome (GOLD analysis project Ga0224508, IMG submission 170157) | Sediment microbial communities from San Francisco Bay, California, United States - SF_Jan12_sed_USGS_21 | ecosystem: Environmental > Aquatic > Marine > Sediment | place: USA...
ACAGTACAAAAAAACAACAAACAAAACCGACTAACATCAGATATAACAGAAAACACACTAACTGTAATTTTAATTGCAGGACTTGTAGTGTTTGCTGTAGCTACGATATTACCACAAGAGGTCTTTGCATTTCCACTGGAGGGATGTGTATTGACCTGTTATTTTGAATTCCCTCTTCGCGTAGGTTGTAGTCTTACATGTTCAGTCGGAGTAACTATATCAGAACCAGAACCTGATTGGAACAATGACGATAAGGACAATTCTGATGAGGGGGATCCATTGGTGTTCTCAATGACTGACAAGCAAGCAAACGTTATCAGAAATTGGCCAGAACAACACGAATCATTCCTGACTGAATTTGATTTGTTTGATAATGGAGAAAATGTAACCCTGTCAAGAACGTTAGATGAGGGAACCATGACTCTATTTCTAGATCTGAATGGTGATGGAAAGTTATCAGATGGTACTGAATGGCTATACGACCAAAACGAGAATGTCTACCAGATACTATCAAGGCCATTAATTGACTCCAACCAAAACGGTTTCTTTGACTACTCAGATGACCTTTGGAGTATCGCAATGGTAAAGGATGGTGACAAGTACTATCCTGCAAGTGAACTTGGCATAGTTGCATTCAACTGGTCAAATCATCTCAAAGGATATGGAGATATGCATGGAGACAACAGGCAATACGCTGACTGTCTATATGAGGGAAAATATCATTATCCGGACTGTAATGCAGTAAGTGAAAATCACTTTGCAATCGCAGCATACAACCAAAATTCAATACTAGTCAATGATGGCAGAGTATTGGATTCATTTGGAATAGTGATGGGATATTTGGACATGTCAAATACAACAAAACAAACACCATAAAACCAAATCCCCCCCCTTTCTTTTTTTTATTTTATTACAATGTATATAACAAACAAATTTCATAATAATTGATTGAATATTATAACTGGATTTTGACAAAACTAAAAACATGATCATACAAAACATATAGACAATAAATGATGAAACCTTTTTGACATGTTATCATTATCATCGTAATTTTCTTGTAGTTCAAATGTATCAAATGATTTTTTATTTTTTAATATTCTGATATGTGCAATATTTTTATTTTAACATAGATATACATGAATAGTTACATGTATTTTGGTTTTTCAAATAATAAATCTTGTAAAAACAAAATACGTATTCTGTGATACATATCTGAAAATCTGTATTGTCAGATTCGTTTTCCTAAAAAATAATTTTATTCAAAACGATATCAATGAAACAAGAAAAATCAATTGTGATGATTTTATGCATAATAGGAATATCTGCGATATTAATGCCAATGGTTTCTGCTTTTGCTGCAAATCCTGCAGAGGATGGCAAGTGGGACTTTACCATAACTGACATAAGAGCAAACAATGCAAACACATCAGAAAATCAAGATGACAATAATGCGTTTATTGAGGTTGGAGTGACATTTGAGGGAACAGAGCCTGCTGGAACTGCAGATATCATCTTTATGACAAACGACAATTCAAATCAATTCACTAAAACAATTTCAGACATAAAGCAAAACGAGACTAGGTGGGTAGAATTTGAGCATCCATCAATAAATGATTGTGAACTAGCTTCCACTAAAGTCACTATAACTACGCCTGGTTTTAGAGGAGAACATACTTTTGATGAAAAGATGTTATTTTTTGTTCCACATATGAAATGCTCAGATTCAGATGGGGTAACTGCTCCGGATGGTGTGATCAATCATTCTGATGATCTTTCTAACCATATACCTGAGAATGAAACTACAAATGAAGAAACAAATTCCGCAATAGAATCATTTACAATATCACATAATGTGTTAGAGATGAAGAAGGCAAAGATACAATATGTAACAATCTCTGGAAACATAGTAAAATCAAAATATCTGCAAGGCCATGATCTTAGAATTTTAATGACAAAACCAGATGGCATTAAAGATAATATGCGTCTACAGGTCACATCAGAAGGTAAATTTGAGACTGTATTGCGATTTGACTTTGATCATTCCATGACAGGAAAATATACTTTTGAGCCAACATACATGGAGAAATACAATTCTGAAACAAAAGAATTGCTAGTTACAAAATCATACTCTAGATGAAAATCCTCATTTCAAACACTTTTTTTATTTAAGACTCTATGAAAATATAATGCTCAAATTTTTCTACATATGTTGGACAAGATTTTTAGCGATTTTACAAATCCAAAATGAACTCTTATGCTTAGTATCATAATCATCTATCATTACTAGTAATTTCATCTCCGACATATGTATGCAAAAAGTTCCTAATTCCCTATGGTCTCAATCGTCATCTATCATGTGTGAACCTTTTATCAAAACTGATCCAGAAAATGATTTCCTATAGAACTTAACAATACTACATATCCAATAAGATGCGACACATGCAAATCAAATGCCATCTATTTTGGTAATTTACATAACTCAGCGTATTATGTAGATCACACAATACAACACGATGGTGAAAGTGCGCAATTTGCATGAAATAGAATTCCTTGCACTCAATCCTCAACTTGAATCTGCAAAAACTTTTTGTCTTTACTTTTCTTGAATCTCATCTGCAGCTTTTGGGATTCGTTTTCATTCCATCCCAATCTCATTACATAGTCAAGTGGAATGTTGATTCTATATTGGACGTACGTCTTGTTCTTTGAGACGTAATCCCTTTTTTGCAAATTGATTTTTCTCTCCATTTCTTTTTTTGCTTCTCCACTATTCCATCAGTGATTGGATAAAAAGAACCTCCAAAATATTTTGTATCCCAATACCAGCATGATCATCAATACAATCAACACAAGTACCCAGTCATACACGTGCAATCCCAATATTGCCTCTATTGGTACCGGAATTACGGGCTCTAGCTGCTCTATCTCAGGCTGTACGGTATGCGAGGTGCCACCCCACATGTTTTGGGCTGTAACGTTTAGTTCTGTCAGATATTCTGATTCCGGGACCAGAATGGAGCATATCCCTACGGATTTCACGCCAAAGCATGAGGGTAGATCCTCACCAGATATTACAATTCCGTTTATGTTCAGACTCTCAACTGTCCCAAAGTCCTCGTTGTACTTGTAGAACATTATTCGGGGGTTTACGGGATCCCTTTTGATATCCAGCACGTTGTCGTCTGCCATGTTGAGTGTGTAATCATAGTCTATAGAGAACTCGTACCACGGATGCTCAAACGTATGAGTCACAGAGTCACCGCCACCGTCGTTAGCTGTAATTTGCAGCTCATATGGATTCAACGTCTGCAATGAAGTAGTCAACGGAATTGCCATGATTGCATCTGCAGTATCCAGCAGATACTTGTCAGAAATATCATTGACATCATTTGGGTTAAATGCCTGATCTATAACTTGTGCATATTGCGTAAATGATGTCAATACCCTTCTTGTTTTTTCTAAAATGATTTCACCATTTCCTGCCATTAACAAATTATCAAGTGGATATATCTCATCACCGTTAACAATTACAATGTCGTTTCCCATGGAATCCAATCCAGTTATTATTTGTGCAAATCCGTCATCGTCTGTATCAAAAATAACCTTGTCATACAGATACTCGTCAATATCAAATGTTCCTGCTATTGTTTTGTTTGGAATTATTTCCAGCTCGATGTTAACTGTCCCATCCACATTACCATCTTTGTCAAGTGCGGTTATTCCAATTGTATTCCAGAAATGATTTTCAGGATACATGTATTCTATACTGTCAGTCAGAAACGTATTGTCAAAGCCTGCAAAGTGATCTGATTCAAATACATTGAATACAGTTGCGTTCTCATATCTTGGAATCTGCAGTATCGGATCCACCACCACGTCATCTAATCCGTCATAGCTGAATTTGATTTTGCCATATCCAGCTTTGAGAAAGTTTGCAGTGCCATCACTGTTTACCTCAAATGGAATGATTCCTGGGAATGCAGTGGATACCAAGTCAGCACCAATGGCAACAGAGATTCCGACTGGGGATTCCGGTGTCACTATTCCTACATCGTGGGCCTCATCCCATGTCAACTCTACTCCGTCTGAGAATGCGGATGCACCAACGGTTCCATCTATGAACTGGTAAAACCATGGATCAGCCCCCCATGTACTAAAGAAATAGTCATTGATTTTTAAGCGCCTGTCCTCGTGCACTCCTATGATGTCATCAGGGTTTGCAGCCGTACTCTCAGAACCAAAGTAATGCAATGCATATCCTATCCTGTCATCAAATGCTATTTTGCCGTCATCTTGCAATACGGTAAACACGTAAGCGTCATAGATTGGGTTGTATTCCACTACCAGCTCAAAGATTGACTGCTCTGTTTCATCTATTTGCGGTGCGATGTTGTACAGCCTTGCAATGTATTTTATCTCATGCTCTCCATAGTCTGCAATGGATGTCGCATTAAATACGGTATTGCCACCACCATAGTCAAAGTTTTGAGTCCAGTCCTCAAATCCTGAAAGAGACATGGTGTTAACGCAAAGTGCAGCATCACAAAAAAATTCCTCTTCCAGATTTAATGGTGGATGAATCTTTTCGTATTCCACAAAGATTGTTCCGACCCTGTCATTTTTGAAAAGGTAAAACGGATTGTGTACCACATTGATTGCATCCCAGACATAGTATGTCTCATCGAGGTTTCTTGACAGATACATCTCATCGTCCGTAAATTCTTCACCAACAGTCCACATGTCAAGTGTCATGTTTGGAACCCTTCCAGGAACCGGCAGATGGACTCCTGCATATACTGGAACTGCAGAACATGTGACATTGCCATCTGAATCAGTATGGCATACCCTCTGTAATGCAAATCCTTTCTTTTCAGTCCATATGGCACCACCTGCATATGTCGGAATTACTCCAGCTGTACCACCATCAGATGTTCCGCCCCATGTTGCAGCATTGCCAGCACTGCAACCAAGAGGATTTTTTGGTGCACTCAAAGTTGCTGATGAATGCATCTTGCATCCTTTCAGAGAGTTTGCAATGCATCCGTTCTTTGTCACAGATGTCTCATATCGAAACGCGTCCCCCGGATAAAATGTATTATCGGGATTGTTTCTGTGATGTATTCCATGATGCTCTGTATACACCCTGACTGTCACTGTCACAAAACATCTCTCTCGCGTGGTTGGTGGAGTATTATCATCACCTGATCCGTTTGTCTGAGTATCCGAATAAAGTAAAATATCGTGGGCCTGTGCCACATTGTTGTTTAATGGAACTGCAAACATTCCAGAGATTAGCAAAACAGAAAAGATTACGCCGAATTTCACAAGAGAGTATGATTGATTGATTTAAAAACAAAACTACTAGGAGCATTTTTCATCATGCAATGCCACTGCACTGCCCCATCCTTGCTCAAAGGAGAATGCAAACTCTTCTAGTTCGATGCAGTCCATCTGATTAATTGGCTTTGTTTGTGTTTTTGTTGGGATGATGATGTTTTCTTTTACTGCGGTTGTGAGTTCTTCATCATTATCACCGTCATCATTCTTTGGTGACATCTCGGTATCCAACTCGTCATTTTGCTCTTGCTGCTGCTGTGATGATTCAGGCAGCATGTCCATCGGAACAGCTCCCATCAGAAACAAAAACAGTATCAGAATTATCCCTGTACTAAAAAATACTAACGAGTGTTTGAAATTCATAGAGAAACCCTCTCTTTCTCATGTATCTTGTATGACAGAATCTTTTCTTCCAGCACAACACCACATGAATTACAGATTATCTCTCCTACATACTCATCAGTAATCTCATTTCCATGATGAATACCATTTGAAAGACTGCAAGAAATTTTTAATGATGACAGGTGTCGTGTTTTCTTTTCCACAAAAGAATATTCAAAGTCTCATAAAAGCAAGCAAAACGCAAAAAACATAGTTCGTCATTATCTCAAAACAGTTAATTTCTGATCATTTTAGGAAAATAATAAAACATGCCGTGATATACCATACCGATAATGCAAAGAACGGTAAGCAGAATCGTATTCATGATTGTGAAACATCATCCTTTGATTCATCAGCACTCCATACTGACTTGAGTATTGGCAGTCTCTCCCAGACAAATTTAGAATCATTGTCATAGTCAATAGAATAGTCAAAAAGAATCCCATCTTCTGATGGCGAGAACCTGTGAGAGCAGCTGGGACACTTTATCTTCATGAAATGATATGATGATTAGAATAAAAGGCAGAAAAGATTGTCTTGTTGACAAGGAATTTGTTCTGTATAATCTGAATCGAGAGATATTATGTTTGGAATTTTTGGAAAAAAATTTAAACATCTTTTGTTCTTCACCAGTATATATAAAATCCATGTTTTATTTACTTCACATATTATGCTATACATAATATGACTGAATTAGATTTTTTATACAACAGTCCTGTTTTTTGGTTATTAGTTTTCTGGACGTCTTTTCATATTTTAACTAAAGTTTTCAAATTAAACAAACATGGGTTTATTGCCAAATTCTATCAAATTAAAATTAAGATTGATGTCTCTAAAATTACTTTTTTTGAAAGAATTACGCGCCATCCATTTGGAAACTCTAATGTCTTTTTTACATTTTCGTATTTAGGCATAGGGTTTTTTTTAATATCTTATCTTATCATTGATTTTTTCATTAATCGAGATTTCATCACTGAAGGGTATCTTATTTTAATTTCCCCGGAAATAACAGTTACTTCATCTGAAAGTATTTCTTATTATCTTCTCAGTATACTAATTATAACAACTATCAAAACATTTTCACAATGGATAACAATAGCATCTGAACGAATTCCTGTTAAATACTCTGGCCTTTGTATTGACATTAGAGGATTTACAGGTTTTGTTGAAATAAATGAAAAGATAAAAAATATAAAATTAAAAATAAAATTAAAAATTATTAGTGCAGGACTTACTTCTATTTTTATTTTATTTCTGGTTTTAACATTTTTACTTCTTACAAATCCGTTTTTTACAATTTTATTACCAGAACCACTTTTGAGTACATTTTATGAATTACCAGATGGAGTTTTAGTGTTATCAGTTATAGAAAATGCGGGTGCCGAAAAAGCAGGATTGCTTAAAAACGACATCATCACTTCAATTAACAATAAACAGATTTTCAGTCCGGCAGATTTTCCCAATCTAGATCCAGGAGAAATAGCGAATGTGAAAGTATTGAGAAATAGTCAGGTGTTGGAATTTGATATAGAGACAATGTATTCACCTGAAGATCCAGAAAGAGGACTATTGGGAATCATGAGAGACAACACATTTACCTACAAACCAGTAATGAATTTTGTCGAATGGGACAATCCCAATATTTCATGGTTCTTATTCCTTCTATGGTTGGCTTCATTTTCCTTTATTTTGATTCCTTTGCCCAAATTAAATAATGGAGGAGAATTTATTCATACGATTTTAGAAGAAAAATTATCTAAAAAACGAGCAAAGATAATTATGATTTTAGTGTATTGCTTTACTATTGGCTCAATTTCTGTTATTATTTTCTTGCTCGTTTTTGGAATTGGATTTCCCTTAAAATAATTGAGGATTGTTCTCAAGATCTAATTCCACTTAATAAAATGAACTCAGTTATTTACGGAAAACATAAAGCTAAAACTTGTATTATCATACTAATTTAGATTCATTTAAGGTGAATCGTAGGCTCTATGCCAGTAGTTTTGAGGGCTAACCATTGTACTAACGTACCGTTTTGGATTCACCTCAAGTGAATCGAGGCCCTATGCCAATAGTGTGGACTTTGACGAATTCTCTCAAGAATATTTGTTGAACATACACTGGTTCAACCATCAAATGTACCAATTCTGTTTTTAATGTTTCATGGGTATCAAATTCGTATGTACCGTAGTTATTCATAACACAAGTCAAGCCTATTGGCCTCTCACCGGATTCCTTTTCGAAATGGTTCTGGTCTTAAGGTCTTTCTAAAAATCAAATGAATTGAGAAGTTATTCTACAAACATTAATCAATTATTTTTTGAAAGGTCTGATTGCCTTGTAGGTTCCGTCCTTTAGCTGGATAAATAACGGCGGATATCCGTTTGGATTTCCACGTCTATACCCTGAGAATATCTTTCTGAAGGTGTCTGGATTTTTTGGCCTGCAAACCTTGATTGCCTGAATCGGGGTGAATGGTTCCTTTAGTTTCCTTGATGTGATTGCCTTTACTACCTTGGAGTATGCCTGTGGTGCCATGATTATATCATGTCCTTCGGACATGGGAGTTAATATGAATTTGGAGTTTTGGAGAAATCTTCATTCATGTTTAAATTATTATCAAAATTTTGTTAATATTGAATCTCATTAGTGAGTACATGTTGGTTCTTGAGGAGTTCCATGATATGGTCCGTATCCTTGATTCCATGACTCTATATCATCCTCATATTGTCTTTTACATTCACTACAAAGACGTTTTCTTTTTTTAACATGCAATTTCTTAGTATTACCATCAGACTTGCCAAAATCATAAATCTTCCCAATTCCTAAAACAATAATTACCGCCACTATCAACAAGAGTACCAAACCATAACCACTGTCAAAAATCCAATGAAGTGTACCAATTGCCAAAATAGGAAAAATGACAAAACATACAACCCCTATCAATAGGTATCCAACGGTATCCAATATTCCCATTGTGTACATTAATCAAGAAATTATTTAAGGATTAATTGCCAAAAATCATCATGCCAAAACTTGTAAAATTTTGGAATTTAATTCAACCAATTTTTGTATGTAAAATCAGATAGTTTATGAAAATATTCTCAGTTTGTCTGAATAGCTGTTGATGATATAGATCCACGAGAATCCACCATCAATCTATCTCATTATTACACAGCAATATCCAATGAATCCTACGACAAGTTTTACGTCAATTACGTTGTCATCCCCTGAGATGTTGATGTTTACTCTATTTTCCATGTCCATGATGTTTGTGGAATAAATTATCTGAATCTTTCTCATGAGAGATTTTCTCCTTGTATATGATGTCTGATCAGTTCAACATGTGGACAAATGTAATTTGTATAATCCTCAATGTGAGAACAATCATAAAAAAATTGAAAATATGTGATTTGTCTGATGCTTGATGTCTAGAACTTTATGTTCTGAGTTTTCTAGATTAATTATTGTATGATTGATTGACCCTTCTAGATTGTTACGAAACTTTAGTGGAAGGTAAATTATCAGAATTTGTTTCACGAAAGGATATTATTCATTTTGATTTAAGGAGAAAAAAAATTGGAATTCAAATTGTTATTGTTGAATCGTAGATTCCGACATAGTGGTTCACAGTTCATTGAAAAAATAAAAAAGAAAGACCTACCAGTAAAACTAGATTATAGTATATTGCGAACTTGAAAGGTTTTTTGCCCATTTAGTGAAATTTTTCCATTTTCATGCCTGTTTAGCCCTCAAGATATCCAGAATATCCGGAATTATTTATCCAGAATATCCGGAAATCAGGAATATCCGGAAATCAGGAATATCCGGAAATCAGGAATATCCGGAACTATTGGTTTTAACGAAAAATAAAATAAGATATCATGGAAGAATCATTTGGAAGTATTAGAAATATCTGGATGGAAGGTGGAAAAAGCTACTGTGTCAGCATCCCATTGGAGATAATTAAGAAGTTGGGATTGACCGAAGAAGATAGATTGTATGTAGAACTGATAGATGAGTTGATCGTTATGAAAAGGCATGACATTCATTTAACAAGATCTGAAATCACCAAAGCAAAAAAGATGACAGTTGAGAATTCAAGCAGTGAAGTTGTTCAACAAGAAAAAGAAGAATCTACTGTGTCAGATGTAAACCCACTAGACGGACACGAGTTCTAAACTATGAAAACTAAAACATCTTTTCTTTTTTCTTTTTCTATTTGTGATTCTCTAATCTCTTTTAGTCTGTCAGTTGTAGCCCATCCATGATAAGCTGCAAACCCCATTTTAGGCCATTTTACCATGTTCTTTCTTGCGGCCTCTGGATGTGATGCAATTTCAGCAGCTGATTCTATCTCGACAGAGATTGCCTTGTCAGTGTCATAGGAGTATGCTATGAGGTCTGTCCTGTCCTCGTCTTTTTTCACTGATTGGTCTGCAATGGTGAGAAAGTATCCCTTCTTGAGGTAACTGTTCACTGCCTTTTGTGTGAGGTATGGAATGTCGTCTGCTGTGCCGATTTTTGTACTGTCAAATGTGAAATAGTTTGTGATGGTGTCTTGTGATAAAATGTATTTGGCGTTTCTGTTCTCATCGTCAATAACATCCAACATCTTTTGCTGTACCATCTCATGAAGTACATCTGAGATGTCATCACGTTGGTCTGCTTTTAGTCTCTCAGTTATCTGGCCCAGCTGAAGTGGTTTTGTTCCATTTTTGTATAATTCCAGCATGATTTGCCACTGGATTTGCTCTGGTAGTGGGACGGTGATGTATCTCATCCATTTGATTGATGCAGTTTTTGCCTCAGATAGAATGGATACTGATTGCTCATCATTGGTGCTGTATCTTGCCTTTTGAGATGCGATGAAATTCTGCAATTGTTCATCAGAATTGGGCATTTCTGGCGGTGTTGGTAGCCAGAACTGGATTGGCGTAGGCTGTTCCTGGCCTGGCGATGCTCTCATCTTGCATGTCCAGTGAAAATCCTCTTGGGAGGCCATCTGCTGCGTTAATTCCTTGGAGAATTTAGGATCCCATATGTTACCCAATCTTGATGCATCCTTGCCTGATATTCTGCCAGCTAGCTGGGTTCCGCTGTTTCCCACTATTTCCTCCAACAGTTTGTCATCTATTTGTGCCATGGTCTGGTGAGCAAGCAATAAACCCAGTCGGTATGATCTTGCCTGCGATAAAATTAATGGTAGAATCTGCAAATCCTTTACGATTTGGAATTCATCCAAAGCTAGGACCACCTGGTTTCTTTCATCTTCTTTTATGTGCGATGCCCTCTCCAGAATTGTAAACCATAACTTTATGACAAAAGCTTGAACCGCTAATGGTTGGATATGGTGAGCCAGATTAAGTGTGGATATTCTAACTATGGTGTAATGACCTGGTTGAATTAATTCCTCAAATGATACTGTTCCATGTCTTTGACAGAACACTTTTTTTAGAATTGGATCTGTTGCAAACTGCTCGACTCTGTTAAGTAGAGGTACAAAGGAATCTGCCTTTAATGATGCGATTGATGAGAGTGCCTGCTTTATCTCGTCTCCCGGCATTCCCAAAGCCTTGAACATTATCTGCAGGTATTTTTCTCCCTCGTCTTGCAATTGTATGATGATGTCGTACATGTCAATGAATGTCGGCGCGTCATTTTTGTAATACATGTAAAATAGTAACACGCGAAAGATTCTTTCCATCTGCACAAAGGTCTGCTGCTGTCCGTACCATTCTTTTACCATTTCCAAAAAGTATCCTACATAACGTGACACTGTCTCGTCTCTTTTTCCTGCAGAATATTTTGGCAACTCCAATGGATTAATTGAGAATCCCGTATCCAACGGTTCCAGATAATGAATCCTATCACTCTTGATAGAATTTTCATTGCACTGCTGGATGAACTTTTCAGAATCCTCTCCCTTTGGATCCAGGTAAATGAAAGAGTTTGGAAAAGTTTCATTTTGATTTGCTTCTTCAAGATGCTTTGCAATTATTCGAATTAATGATGTCTTGCCACTGCCGGTTCCACCAACACAATAGATGTGACGTGAAAAGTCAATTGGTGATACAATTGCTGACTGCTCATCTACCAGGTTGCATTGCATGCCATACGATACTTTTTGTGACTCCTCAAAATATCCAATGTTAAATCCGTTTTTGTTTACAAGCTTTGATGGCAAGGATACGTTTAGCGTGGTCTGAATGTTTTTTGTGGTGGTTGGATTTGGAAGGTGTACAAACAGTGATAGTTCATTAGGGTTAAGTATCAGATACGGCATCGGCTTTCTTGTCCTGTATTCTGCTGTGATCAATGTCTTTTCAAAATAGTCCTTGATGGAATGACCAATGAAATTTTTGGGGTTTGGAATCAGTCTCAAATCAAACATTGAGAGTCTGGGAAAATTCTTTTTTGTATGATTATTGATTGTAATTGGTGCACCAACCTTTTTGTATTTTTCATGATAAAATGATTTGTAATTGTAAGAGTATTGCGTAAGATGATCATGGCGTGATTTTATATTTTCAAAAGACAATCTTGGTTTGCTTTCATCACTATCTGATTTTATCATCCCGCGAATACTCATTGCAATCTGCGTGTCCTGAGTCTTTTTCCTGGAATCTTTTAGCAAATCTTTGTAGTTGTTGTAAAAATCTAAACCATTCTCTGGATTCTCATATGACTTTTGGTTTGTAATATCATCTATCCATGTTCTGTAGTTCTTGCTTGTAACGTATTTGATCCTTGAATCCAATCTTCTTTGATGGTTTCTAAGATATGAGATAAAGTTGTACGGTGCAAAGACAAACTGAATCCATGCGTTGTTGTACAGCTGGAGTGAATTTGAAAGATTTGTGATAAGATGGTGTTGTTGGTTTGATGCAGTATCAAAAACAGTGGAGTAGTGACCGTGATGCAGTGACACGTCAAATATATCGTATGATGATTGTTGAGCAGAGAACCATTCAGGTATTGTCTCTTGCTGGGTTACAAAAGACACATTGGGATACACATTCTGAAAAGAGATCTTGTAGTTTGACAAATCCAATTTGTTCTGAGCTGACAAGACATACTTTAGCTGCTTTTTCTTTCCGTCCCACCATATCTCAAATGAGCGAATTGCTTCTGGTGCAGATGCAATCAATCCGGGAATTGTATGAATTGCTGATTTTACATCCATTGATATCGGAACTTTCAGCGAGCAACACGAAATGTTGGAGTTTGGTTGTCCCAGAAAGTCTCTTGTTTCATCCAGGGAACCAGACTGCTTTTCTTGTGATAGTGACCAGAATTTTCCCAATATCGTATCATGTGACATTGCTTAAAACAAAAGTTTTAGAAGATTGTTTGGAATAATCTAAAAGAGAGAGAACGACAATCCCAAAATCTCCGGGAAAAGTAGCAAGACCAGCCCAATCATCATAAACACCACAAACGGAGGCGCATTATGCACGAGTCCTCCCACCTGTGAAATTTCCTTGCTTCTGGATATCAGTACAAATGACCTGTTTTTTGGGATTGTGGGATACTGACTCTCAGCTGAGATGACGAATCTCTCGTATCTTCTCTTTCTGTGAATGAAGAAAAATGCGAGAAATTTTCTGTACAGTGGTTCGCCTGTAAATCTATCAAACAATCTTCTTCTTTTTCTTTTTGACATCATATCCATCGTATTCAACAATACATTGTACAGTAGAGTTGCAGATACTACTAGAATCAACGACAGTATGGTTCCCAATATAGGAATCATCACAAACTCGTAATGAACTGGCAAGATTACTGCAATAGATATGATACCAAACATGTCAGCCATCCCGACAAACTTGAGTCTGTACAAGACAAAACCGAAAAAGCACGAGGTGAAAAACGATATCACATGGTATGCAGAAAACGACTCGTAGTCCATCACATACAACACTCCACCAATTCCTGAGAAAGCAATCCACAAAATATCTGGAATCCTTCTTGTCTTGTAATCATATGCTGATGCAATTCCAAACAGCGTCAGCAGCAGGATTATTCTGACCTGGAATAATTCTATCATGATTACTCATGGCAGATGCGATAAAACCAAAAAAGAAAGGATCCAATCTAAATGCCAGATTTTTGGCATTCTAATTGGATCCTTTTGAGAAAAGATTGACAATATTGGGATTGAATTTTTTATTTGCAATGGTGTAACTGATGCATCTTTCATGCGTATCAGCATTCCAAATGTACAGGGAGTCAAGATCCTCATCATATTCTGAAAGAAAGTCAATCATGGGCCCTGTCATCTTTATGAATTCGCCTGACACCACATACACCAGATGTCTTTCCCTCAACAGCTGAAGTGATCTTGAGATGTTTCTCCTTTTGTATATTGCAGTAGTTGATGAGCAAATGCCGCCATCGTCGCTGCCACCGTCTCCATAATCCATCTCATAATACTTTCTGAATGTCGATATCTGGTAGAACATCTCATGATTCATCTTTACCTTGTGATATGCCTCTGCTAGAAGACACAGCGAAAGAAACGATAAACCATCAAGTCTCTGGCAGATTGCAAACCATCTGCCCTTCTGTGTCATGGAGTACATGCCACGTCTGTCTGACTTGAGAAATCCCGAATACTTTAGATCCAACGCAATCTTTTTTGCATACGGATACGGCTTTGTGATGCCTTTTAGCATCTCAAAAAGAGGAAATTCTGAAACGTCGTATGACGTCTCAAGAATTTGTGCCGCAGTGGAATTTCTCTTTATGTTGCTCCTGTACAGCATCAGATCCCTGATGTAATGATCATTATCATCGTCTTGCGACAACAACGGCAACGTCTATTGCGCGTTCCAAAATATCGTGTATCGTTGCGTCTGGTCTTTTTGGGATTCCACAAATGATTTGAGGGCCTCAGTTCCGGAGATGTTCTTGTGACGTATTGCAGATGTAGTGCTGCTACTACTGCTGCTGTCATCATGATCACCCATTCCAAGAAACTTTGCGACATCCAGAGGAATCGAGTAGAGTCTCTTTGATGGGATCTGCTCACTCTTTATGATTCCCTTGCTGGCCTTTGTGTCCAGTCTGGTCACTGCGCCGCTCTTCTTGTCCACCAAAATGTCAGGCTGTCCGTTTTCATCCGGAATGACTAGCATGTTTGGAATGGAATCAATTATCTGCCTTGTCTTTTGCGACATTGTTGACTTCTTTTTTGGATTGGTTTTGCCTTGCCCTTGTTTTTGCTTTGAGGTGCAATCATCATCGTCATTACTGTCTGCAGATGCTGCAGATGAAGTTTCAGTAGTAGCCGATGATGATGACTGCTTCTTTTTCTTTTCATCTGGCTTTTTTCCAATCTCTTCCAAATCTACAAACTCTGCAACAGTTGATTCTTCTCTTTTGTTTTCTGCATGAGTTGCATCTTGTCTTACAAGCTGCAGTATCGAGTCAATCTGCTCTGGTGTCATCCAAAAGAATCTTCCATCACTTGTTGAATGCAGATCATATTCGATGATCTGTATCAGCTTTAGTTGCTGCTTCACGTCTGAGATTCTTGAAATCTTTTCAAGCATGTAGACTGGAACGCTTGCCTGGATTGCAGTCAGCCCCTTTCTCTTTGAGAGTTGCATCACCAATTCCTCAAGTTGGGATATTGCAGCTTCAGACATGTTGCTTGCCGCAGTTAGCAGACGCGCGTATTGGTTTTTGTCTATTCCAAGAATCTTTAGGACCGATTCCTTGTCTGTCTTTAGTCTTTCCTGAAGCGAATCAACTGAGCTGTATATCCGCGGCGTGTTGATGACGTCATTTGACATTACGTCTCTAAAGTGCTGCACCATTACATCTGAGATGTTTTCATATTCCTCAATGATGCATCGCACGTTCTTTTTTGACTGCATGCATCCGAGGATCACGTCATAATGGTTTATGGCGTATGATTTACCGTTGACTCTTCCTAGTCTGACTGTGGGAATGTCTTTTGTTTTCATGGAGGCATATCCTTGCACGCTTGACTCCATGACGATCCCGATGTTTTCTGAAAGCAGCGTAATCGAGCCAGGCTCAATTGTCTGCAGTTGGCTGACATTAACAGCAGTAGCAGTAGTTGGAGACGTGTTCAATTATAGCACCTCAGTCTTGCCATATCTGCTGCCTTTTTTGCCAGGGTCTTATAGTCTGACATCGGAAACGATCCTATCAGGACATTCAGGTATTTTTCAGAATTTCTCCTAAGAGTTGATACGTCAGGAATGTCATTCTTTTTTTGTGCCTGCTGAACAAACAGGTTCAGGTAGAACCTTCTCTTTGTTTCCTTGGAGTCAAATGCCGGGGAAAAATCATCAGCTTTGAAGATTATTCCTCTCTGGTCTGATGCGGTCTTTACGCCAAGGCTGTTGCAGACAATCTCTTGCACGGATTTCTCATCGTACGGGATTGCCTTGTTTTGAAGCGTCCGGTATATCGCATGGCACATCTTTTTTGCCTTTGTCAGACTGGACTTGTCATTAGCAAATTCAGTCCAGCAATCTTCGGAGATAGTGCTGCTTAGCAGCATCTTTCTGCACACGTCAGAGAATGCCAAAAGGTTCTGGTCTGTCTCGTGTGTATGAAATTTTGACGATAATGATGATACAATCTTTTGCTCATCGCGTGGGTCTCCACCAATCTGCTTTCTCTGGTGTAAGTTGAGATTTGTCTTGCATAGCATCTCATATGGTACGGTATTTTCTATGTCATTTTGGAATGATGATGACATCCCATCATCTTCCAGTACCACGCCGCATGCATTGCAGACAGTCTCGTTTTCGGAGGGGACGAAAACAATTTCTGGTTTTGCACAATAGCAGATACATTGTGCGGAAATTAATTTTTGTCGCATGAATGTAATCTGCGTAACTGGGTTAAAAGGTAAGAACGTAAACAGTTAAAATCCAGCGTATTTTTTGGAGTCTGAAAATATCAATGTCAGACTGCTTCTTGAATTATAAATCCTTAAAATAATCAACATAAGAAACATTTGGAATTTTATTTTTTTATTTTTTAATTTTAATTTATTTTTTAAATATTTTTTATACAACAACCATCTCAATGTCTTGCGGAGATGATGGCTTTTCCTCGGATGACATTCCACCATATCCGGGGTCAATCTTTTGTTTCGGATTCAATGTGGTATCATGATGACATGGCTTTTCACATACCGGGCAGAATTTTCTATCTAGAATAATGCACTGACAAATATGATTTTTGAGATACCCTTGAGCTGCCATGTTCCACTCTCCTGTACCGTTGCAATAGACGCATTGCTTGTCCAGTAATTTTCCTGTTCCATGACACACGTCACAGTAGTCATTATCATCAGTCATTGCATGTGATCCTGCCTGGTCTCCTCATCATCCGTGACTGATTCACCATAGGTACATCATAGACTGCAAAGAACAGAATATTGACGACTCCACATATGCATGTTACCTGTATATTCTCTTTGTTTTCTGTTGTCATCCTTCTGTCTTCACATCATAGGGATTAATTTCATTTTGTCCGACAATAAATTCATTGTAATTTGGATTAACCATTACTACTTTTCCAATATACTGCTCGGCGGTTATGGAATATTCCCTTTCCGGAATAGAGCCGGGATTTGCATCTCCTTGAGTTCTAAGCGTATATGGTTCTTCTTTAGTCACTTCAATAATTCTACTCAAAAGTTTACGTTCATCAGGATTGCTAAAGAATACCATTATGTCTCCAATTTCTAACTCTTCAAATTGAATAGAAAGATCTATCTGTACTTCATTACCTTTCATAATGACGGCACCATCCACCATATCTCACTAGGCTTTAAATTGATGACAGAATAGTATGTTTCTTTAAGGATATAATGGAAATGGGATAAAGATATTACAAAAAAAGAACTAACGGTAAGAATTATTTTGTTTACTTTTTAACAATTCAAAGAATTTTCTTGTTTCTACGTTGTTGGGAAATGCCCAAAGTAGTTTTTCGAGATCCTGTTGTATTTCCACGTATTTAACTATCGTAAAGTTTTTACGAATTCTGTTTGTCAATTCCACATATTCATCAGTCAAGTCCATTGAATTCATTTTGTTAGACCATTCATGATAAAGAGATTGAAAATCATCTACTTGTTCTAATCTTTTTAAGAGATCTGCCTCTCTAAATGGGGATGTTCCTTTTATCGAACTAATATTAAAATCTCCAGCATGTCTTTTTATCACATCAAGAATATCTTCGTTTTTATTTGAAGCTGCATCATTCATTGTATTTCCAAAAATCTCCATCGTTTGATTTACTAGTTGTTTAAAACCTCCATCTGGATCCAACAAAATTGTTTTTTCAAAACATTTTTTGACTTCATCAAATTGTTGGAGACCCAAGTGTGCTTGTCCTTTTGAGAACCATGTCACAGTTAGAATTTCATCATCAAATGTTTCTTGAAGACTAGCGTCTAAAATTTTATCAAATTTGTTTAGGGCTATAGCATATTGTTTACTAATGAGAGCAACCTGTCCTTCATCTATCAATGCTTGCCACTTTTCTATACCATTAATTGCGGTGGTTTTTGTATCATTTATTTTAATTTGTGATGATGCTTTTTCTTTTTCCTCTGCAGCTTCCCATCTATTGGGTTTTATCTTTATTGCCTTGTCAAACTCATCTACACCTTCTGGCTCTTTGATGTTCTTATTATTTATTTTAATTTGTGATGATGCTTTTTCTTTTTCCTCTGCAGCTTCCCATCTATTGGGTTTTATCTTTATTGCCTTGTCAAACTCATCTACGGCCTTCTTATATTTGCCAAGACCGTATAATGCCTTGCCTAGATTGTATCGTGCATCGTAATAATTTGGTTTTATCTCAATTGCCCTGTTACAGCTCTCAATTGCCTCATCGTATCTTCCAAGACAATTTAACGCTTCAGCCTTTACACTCAATACTTCATAATAGTCTTGTTTTATCTCAATTGCCCTGTTACAGCTCTCAATTGCCTCATCGTATCTTCCAAGATCAATTAAAGCCCCACCTCTCATATGCCAATTGAAAGGGTCATTTGGTTTGAATTTTATAGATACATTTGATGCATCAAGACACTGTTGAGAACTCATTTCCTGAAATTTTGATTTAAGTTTCCCAAAAAACCCTTTTTCTTGTTTTTTGACCAATTTTTCACTTTCGTTAGTCTTGAATCTATAAAAATATGGTGCATGCTAATGCAAATTAATTTAGATAATGTCATAGTATTCATATTTTAAAGAAAGCACTCGCTGGCCAGGATCAACAAATAGACAGTGGGATTTTCACCAGTGGGATAAATCTAATAATGGACTGCACAGATGTAGCCCTGATAAAATTACAGATAACATTTGAAAATATCGTGAGATGTGGAGGATTCATTTGTTGAATCTTTAAATTTTGTTAAAACGTTCTTGAATCATGGTTGATTGTGTATGGTTCTCATTTCATCCTGATTGTGACATTCCAAATTGGTTTACCATGGTGATCGAATTGATAATTGGTGGCACTGTAGCTTCTTTTTTCTTTTGGATTCAGCATAACTATAGTAATAAGATCAACAAAATTTGGAATTTACGACATAAGGAAAACAGTTCCATGTTGGAAAAACGTGCTAAATTATTGATTAGTTACTGTAAAGAACTGATGCCAATATACGAAAGATATCTTATATCAACTACTGAAAAAGATCTTAGTTTAATCACAAAAAAAGAAAATTTTGTAAAAACTGAAATCACTGAATTGGAAGAACTTTTTGATGAATCTCTAGATGTAGTTGATCCAAAATTGAAAAAACGAATAGAGGACTTGCTCCATGCTAGTAAATCTATACTAAATACCAAAGAAATTTTTCATAGACAATCTAAGTTAAGAATTTATTTGGACAGTAGTATTCTCAGATAAAACTAAAATTTTAATAATTTAATTTTTAATTCTAAAACGTGGAAATTCCTGATGAGTTAAAACCATGTGTAGACTTGATTTATCAAGGTAATTTTATTGAAGCCAGTTATCGTTTAGATGAATATTTAAGAATTTATCCTTACAACATATTTGCTCTAGACAAGAAAGGGCAAACGCTTATGTTAATGCATCATTACTCTGAATCACTAAAATATGTAGATATGTGTATTAGTGCAAATTTCTGTTATAAACACAAAATACCTTCTAGTCAGTTTAAATTTCAAATAGGAGAATCATTGAATAATAGAAGCAGAGTTTTACTACAGTTACGTAAACCTAAAGATGCCTTAAAAACACTTCAAAAACAATTCATACTTTATCCGATGGATGTGGATGCAATTACAGGTATTGGTTTTGCGTATTATCAATTGAAAAAATATTCATTAGCATTAAAATATGCTGACAAGGCTATGTCCATAAATCCTCAAGACCTTGATGCATTAGAACTCAAAAAAGACATTTTACAAAAAATACCTTCAAAAGACATTAACAAAAATGAGAAAGAGAATCTTCCATTGTATAATGATCCAAACAAGTCAGAATTTTATGATGAATTAGGTGTTAAGATGACTCCTTGTGCAAAAATTGAAGAAACATACGAAAAATTAAATTCACATCCTCCTAAATCTAAACCATCCAGTTATTTCAACAGAAAGAAGAATGCAATTGTCATTGCGATAATGTTTGTAATATCATTCTCACTTGATAGTGTTATAGCTTACTTTAACAATGGTTTGTATTTGCTCATTTTTACTGGAACGTGGTTTATCGTGTATGTGATTATTAGCCCAATTAAATATTTGAGATATAAGAGAAAGATTAAAAAACATTCAGATTGCCAGCATATTTTCCTTAATCCTCCAAAACTTGGAAAACCTACAAAATGTGATATCTGTGGATTCATCCCTGACCAATAATTTTCCATCCCTTACAAGAAGTTGGTGTGAGTTCAGATCTAGGTAATTGACCCTGTCCCTATTCTTTTGATTGCCTTTTTGGCATAATCACGCTTGAGCTCGATTCCATTCCATGATAATCCAAGATTTTCAGCAGCGATTGCAGTCGTACCTGAACCCATGAACGGATCCAGTACTGTTCCTCCCGGCGGGACTCCGCATTTTAGAAACCACTCTGCAAAGTCGACTGGGAAGGCTGCAAAGTGAAAGTCTGCGTTTCTCTTTATTGTGATGTCTAAAACAGTTCCAGGATCACGATGTGTCGTCTTGTTTTCATCCCATCTGTTGTTGAAATCTGTATAGTCTGATCTTCCTCTGTTGTCTTGCTTTTTAATTCCAAATTTGTTGGAATTAATCATCTCATTTTCTGAGAATCTCTGGTTTTTCCCGTATCTCTTTTGAAGGTTTCCGCTCTTTGCATCCCTGACCCTTCTGTTAAATGGTTTTGATGATGTTGTGTTTCTTGGGACAAAGACTGCAGATTTGTTTAAGAAATGATTTTTTGATTTTGTCATAAAGTAGACTGATTCAGTGTTTCTCCAGAAATTCTTTTTGGATGATGTCGGCATCGCGTTTCTCTTCAACCATGTTATGGTGTTTTCCTTTAGCCATCCGTCATCAATGCACTGGATGGCAAACCTTTCTGGTACTCCGTACTCTGAACCCTGAACAATGTAACCGTCGGTTCTCTTTGCGTACGAATCCCCGAGATTTACAAACATTGTCCCGCAATTTTTCAGGATTCGGTACAGTTGATTTTGTAATTTTCTCATCTTGGAAAGATATTCGTATACGGTCTTTTCCTTTCCCCATTCTTTTTTTGTATGATACACAACATCGTTGTAGTAGGGTGGTGAAAACAAGATGCAATCAAAGTATTCATCAGGAAATTCCTTGATTCTGTCCAGTACGTTTCCGACAAGGATTGTCTTTGGTGGAATGGATGGTTGTTGTTGCTGCTGATGATGATGCAAAGGCAAGAAAGAATGAATCATAATTATGATGCCACCCCCTTCTCCCATTTTCCGGGCACAAAAGCTCCGTAGCTCCGTACATTTTGTATTGCTTTATTTATTTTATTTATTTTATTTTTTTCTATAAAAATTATAAAGTAAAACACGGAGCTAACGGAGCTGATACCACCACCACTGTCCACAATCTCTTTAGATGACATCAGCAATCATCGACCTCCTTTAATTTTGCTTGTCCGGCAGCTTCAATCTCCTTTTCATCAAGTAATCGCATTCCTTTGTATACCCACTTTGAGAGGGTATCCTCACGAGTCCTAGTTCTCTGATGGCCTGTAATGTCTTCAAATAATTTGTAAAACTCGTTTTTTGTCTTTGCAGGGCAGCTGTGAGTTATTGCATAGTTTTCCCATGCCTCAAAGAGAAGCCTTGTCTCGATTTGCAGACTGGCACCTTCGACGGTTCTGTTGTCGATGAATTGCCTTATCCAGTTTCCAAACCTGTTCCATATGCCCTTCACATGTCTTGGATCTAATGGGTATGTCGTCTTTTGTTTCTGGTATAATATGGTAGAATTTTTCAAAATATGTGTAACCAATCCGTCAAGTTCAGATTCTGTTGCGACATCTTCGAAAATATTTTTTATCTCTTTTTGCGTACCGCGAAACTTTTGCTCTGCTTTTAGTATGTCTGTTCTCTCATAGATTGCCTCTGCGTCATTTTCATTGGTAATCTCGTACAGATCATTTGCCATGAACATCAGGCGGGTTGTCGGTCTAAAGTTTTCAGCATAGTTGTAGATTTTTCTGTTTGTGAATTTTTCTTGTGATATCCATTTTTTTAAAACGTCCAGTTGCTCTATATCCTCGGGACTCAAGTCACCATCAATGTTTAGCATCTGATATGCAATGCCGATTTGCAATGTGGGGTCCATTGCGATACGATGAATTGTTGCATGGCTTACATTGTCCTCTCCCAGGATCTTTTCTGCAAACTTGCCAAGTTGTGTCTTTCCGGTTCCTGGCGGTCCCAATACTCCCAACTGAAAGTCAATTCCGGTATAGGGGTGAAGGCATGTGGATAGAAAGTCAAAGAACTTTTGTCTCTGCTGTTTTTCTGGCAGTATGCTGCAAAAGATTTTTTGGCATCCATCAAAGGTGCAACTCTCGTCAAACCTGTGAGGAATCTGGTTTAGTATGATGTATTCAGAACTAAATGATTCTGAGAATTCCCCTGTCTTGATGTTGTATATCCCGTTTTCCAGGCATTTGAGGTGGATGTGCTTCTCAATGTCCTTGTTTTTGATGATATCTGCACTGTCTTTGATGTGGCCGTGAATCTCCTTCATGGTACCGTTTGTGGATTTTATCAGGCATTGCCTTGCGCATCTGGATATGAATTCTTCAGTGATCTCCTCGTATCTCTTTCCGTTAAAGCAGATTAGTCCGCCTGTGATCTCGATTCTCTTTATCTGATATCTTCCTAGTAACCAGTATACTGTCTCTACTGTCTGGTCTTTGTCAAAGACTATCCTTGTATCGTTTTTTCCATACTCGTATGCAATTTCTTGAATCTGTTTGAATATCTTCTTGTCATTGAACACACTTTCGATTGTCTTTCTTACATCAAAGGACAAATTGAATTTCTTTCTCCAGAGAAACAGTTTCTTTGCAATCTCTGATTTTTCTATGATCTTTTGACGTGTGATGTAGTGTGTCACCATCCAGTATGCGACAATCTGTTCATCCTCGCCGTTGAGACCCTTTTGATCATACTTTTGAAATTCCTCGTTGTTTTGTGATTTCAGTATTTCATCCATCCACAAGATTCCCTGGTTGATAATTTTTTGAATCTCTTTTTCTGGTAGTGGTTCTGTGGTGTAATGCTGGTTGAAATAAATCACATTCATCTCATACCAGTCCCTTGGCATACCGGGATTCTTGTTTCTTAGGGATTCCACATATCGCAGTATTGCCTCATGTCTGTTTTGTCCTGCAACTATCTTGAGATCTCTTTTTACAACTTCAGTGATTGACGGTTTGAGATATTCGTTGAGTTTCTCCGATGACGGAGATGATTTCTCTGATGATAAATTGTACTTTTTTCGAATCCCTTGAAGCTTAAAGTCCATTCTGTCTGCATCTACTGTTGCAACTGAATCAGTACCGATAATTTCTATTAGGGAGTCATCCTTGTGTGGGCCCGGAGAACAATAAGAGATGTACTTTCCCTGGCTCTTGACCTCAATTGCAGGCAACAGGTTTGAATCGCATTTTTCCTTTAGTGGTCCAATTGCGCTTGTAATTGGGGTAAATGGTTCTGCAGAATAAGAGTAGACATGGGCCTTGCTCTTGTTTGCATGCTGCTCAACTAGCGTCTCTTGGGATATCTCCTGTAACGTTCCCTGGGAGCTGTCTTTTCTCTTGCAGAATTCCTTGATTCCCAGTTCATTGTCAAGATCAATCATGTTAAACCAGATTGGGTATGATTTTTCAACATGCCATGCCCTGCCACATATTACCGCCATCCCCTGCTCAAACATGCCTTTTTCCTTCCATTCGTCATGAATTTTTTGGGGAATTGGCTCCTGCCCCCAGTTTCCTCTTGGATCTTTTGTCCATTGAATCCAGGTTGTCTTTTCTCTTGATTTTGCAGGAATTACATTTACGCCAATCTTGTTTCTCCAGAAATCAGCATGCTTGTTATAGTCTATCTTTTCAGTCATCGTCATTTCTCCATCAATTCCAAAAAAATTCATCCAGTCCTACTTGGTCTTTATTTTCTTCAGATGTCTTTTTGTCCATCTCGTCTAGCTTGTGGATTAGTTCGATGAACAATTGAAAATGTTTGTCAGAGATTTCATAATTTACACAAGTAGGTGTTTGCAAACAAAAGTGAACTTTCATCTTCTTGACACCCTCTCCATTTTGCAGTTGCAACCAGTAACAAAACATCCGTACCATGAGCAGGAATCCAGTCCGCATTTCATGCAGACGCCGATACCGACATCTTTTGTATAAGAATTATTTGCACATGTGCATCGTTTAGTTTCAGCAATCATATCTTGATCAGTTCTCCCTTTGTCATCTCACGCAGACAGTGTGGACATTGTACCTTGGAGCATTTTGAAAATGATTTGTATCCTGTTCTTCTTTGCTCAGATGAATGTAACTTTTGATATGCATTGCCAATTGTTATCGTTCCGTTTTGAAGTCTCGTTTTGGTGGAATGGTCTGCGTTTTTTAATAACCACATTCCCCGTTGCACCTGGTTTGATCCTATTCCCAACTGTCTTGCAAAGACGTTTCTTGTAGAGTCTGGCAGCAGTGACTTTCCCTTTGTACCCCTCTGCGCCTTTTTTCTTAATGTCTCGTATAGCGAAAAGGATAATTCTATTTTTTGAAATGCGTTTAGTTGTCTTCTGATCAGATTGCATTCCACAATGTATGCAAGTTCTTTTTGGCGGTCATCAAATGACTTGATGGTGTATTGCGGCTCTCTTCCCAGATTTTGCAGGATTTCAAAGCGGGTATGCCCGTCTAGAATCTCCCCCTTTGAGTTTAAAATTAAGGGTTCCTGCTGACCATTAATCTGGATGGACTCTCTTAGGGCATTGTACTCGTCATGGCTTGGCCTTGGAACCATGCCCATATATTCCTCGTTTACCGTGATTTCCTTGAATTTGCAATAAGTCAATTACCAAGACCTCCTGAGAATTCGAAAGATTCTCTTTTGCTTGGGTATGCCATACCATGAGAGCCTGGTGATCATCTGATGATCCGGAGTGCAAAGATATGAGAATCTTTGTGGTTCTCTGAAAATAATAGGTCTCATATATCGATAATAATGTAATGTTCCCGCATAGCCACTTGGAAAGTCTGAGTGAATCTTTTCATTGTTTTTGTAGTTAATATGATGAAATGTCATTCCTCTGGGATGCGACTTGTAATGGCAGACTGCGCAACCTCTTCTGAATGCAGGCATCCGTGCCAGTTCTCCTTTGAGTATTTCTGTCAGTTTTCTGTTATTCATTTTATTTTTTTTATTTCCTTTCTTTGGTTTGCATTTTAGACTCTGCCGAGTTGTGTTTCAATTTTTTTAAAAAAAAATAAAAAATTGAGAAAAAATATTATTGTTTTTTCTCCTATGCGTCAGCTAGATTGTAGAAATCCTTTCCTGCCTTAGTCTGCTCCTTGACACACTTTATCGGTCCTAACGGATTTTTCTTTTCGTTTACATCCTCTCGAATCCTTGGATTCTTTAGCTTGTTTACTATTGCAATCCTGGTCGTGTGGATCTTTTGGTATTCGTTTCCGTCAACGTCTGAAAAAGTTTCTTTTACACTACACTTTACTCCGGGTGTTGTTTCGTTACCTTTTGTGTAATCAGAATTCTCGATGAAGGTTACGGTAAATGGCTTTTCTCCAATTTTTGCAAGACTGATGCTGTCTCCAATTATTTCATAATCTGATAAATTTCCTATTTCATTTCACCTCGCCCTAACCTCAAGATTAGCAAAAGATGTAATGGTGTAGAAATTTCAAAAATACTCTTCATTATAGTTTTACCTCCATGATTCGAAAGGTTCTCTTACAGTGATGGCAGTATTTGTTCATAGAACTGGTCTGAATTTTTACAAGCAGTCCAGTGCAATGAGGACAGTACCAATCACTACTCATGATCTTTTTTCCTCCTTCTCATTTGATTGAGAAAAAAAAGATGAGATTGAAAAAATCTCCCATCATTATTGTTCCCAACCATACATGATGTCAAAACGTCTGATAAAACCAAGATTGCCCCCTCGTCAATCTTACTACTACTACATGGTTGAGTCAAAGAAAACCCTGCGACCGGAGAACACGAGACAGTCACAGGGGATGCAGCACCAAAAATGGTCGGGTTAAAATGCTGAGCAGAAATTGATCCCATGCCTGAAAAAGGGCCAATTTGGGTAAATTGTAAAGTCATTTTGATTTTCTCTCCTTTGCAAAACAGTTATCGCATATTGGATACGAGTTTCGCGTCAGAATCTCTTTGTCGCATTGGATGCAGTTTCTTAGGTCAGGATATCTCATCAGTCAAGCATCTCCGATTTTTGCTGGTCGTATCCATTACAATCATCACAAAATTCCACATCATCAGAAATCACAAAGATTTCTTTTTGGCATTTTTTACAATTGATGATGCTAAACATCATGTATCTTCTCATCATTGGATCTCTCCATAAAGAATCAGATGGAACCAATAAACACTCAACCCATCAAGTGAATCTACAAAATATTTTTCACAGTATTCGCAGTTCATTATTTTAGTAGACCTCTGATATTTTTTACCAATTTTCTTGCACTGAATTTTTGCTCGTTGGAACAGTTGTTGCAGGTGCAGTTGTTATCACTCAATTGTTTTCATCTCCTTCCGAAAAGTTTAGAACATGATTGCATAGACCATCTTCTTTGGCAGTACTTTCAACTCTGAGATGTCGCTGCAGTTCTGCAACAGAATAATACTTGGAGTTGTATCTTGCAACATAGTTGCAGTCCTTGCATCTTGCGACTATCATTTTGATTGGTCCTCCACGAAAAGCAGCAGACACAATTCCCTTTGGTCATTGCAGTCAACCAGTTCTGTTGCAAGATGGACAAGCTCAAACCTACCATCATTTCCATATTCGTTGATTGATACCGTTCCATTGTTGCAAATGATGACATCTTTTGGATCGTGGTAGATCTTGAATGGCTCAATGCAGTCTGACTTGAAGAGAAGAATCTTCATTGTAGTAAAACCTCCAAGGATTTTTGCAGTGCATCTTTGCTTTCCTTATGTCTTGGTCTTACTCGCAGCTGCTGGTTGCAGCATGGACAGCGCTTCTGTGCGCTTATGATGAACACGTCACACTTTACGCAGAATCTCTGCCCTGATGCGTATCTGCTAATACCATTTCCGGGCTTTGATCCCCTGATTTTGATGCAGATGTCTTTGCAGGTCATTGTACAGAAACAACCTCCCTTTTTATGACTGAGAATCCCAGCCTTTGTGCCTGTTTTTGATATTTTTCCTCGTGTTTTTGGCACACGTTTACCAGATTTCCAAACTCAAACTCAAGGCAGGAAACCAGCAAATCTGATTTGCATCCACAATACTGGATGGTTGTCATTTCTTTTCACCCCTTTCTGATTTCATCTGAGAGTTTCTTATCGCATCAAGGATGGCTTTGTCACTTGATGCATGCAGTAGCAGTTGCGGATTTTTTTCCAGTACCTTCTGATGGGTTAGGAGATACATTATTCCACAACGTATCAAATTGTTTTTCTTAGTGCTGTATCCCAGATCTCTAAGATTGTTTAGAATTGCAGATGATGTTATACACTCATCAATTTCTGAAACTAATTCCTTTGAGATTCTTGAAGATAAACCACTTTGTCCCTTAACGGGCAGTTAGTGTTGCACTCTCCTTTCTTATTTCTATCACGAGTACATACAGTGGTAAGAACTATTTAAGAATTATCAGAAATCTCAAATTTGAGATTTTTTAAGAAATTATTGAAAAAATATTTTTGTATTTCAAATGAATTTCATTTGTAATTTTTTCATAACAATTTAAAAACAATAATATGCATTAGTGTATGACAAGAATTGGTTTCAGATTGGTATCCTTTCTATTTCTATCACAAGTTTTAGTTTGAGTGCCGTCTGGGGCCGTTCTTGTCACTTTCAAAAATGTTATGAATTTTTTATTAATAAGTACGACGGGTTTTCTCAAATTTGAGATTTTTTTGTGGAAGAATCATTTTATTGATTGAGGTTTTAGACCTTTAATCACATCTTTGAATTCTTGTCGTATCTCTTCTTTGAAATTTTCATTGTCATCAAGTTTTTGTTGCTGTTCTAAAATTTTTGATTCCAGTGCAGATAATTGTAATTTTAGGGATTTTTCTTTTTCAATTTCTTCAAGTTTGGTGTGCTCCCATCCTTTATTGTTTAGTACAAAACTACAATTTGAACAAATTATTGATTCATGAGTATTGATATTTCCACATTTCTGACATTCTCTTCTAACAAGAGATCTTTCCTTTTTCTCAACAATCCCATATTCCTCTAACAAAGGAATAATCACCTGTTTGCCTTTTCTGTGCACATAAGTGGTGATCCTGTCAGAATTCGGAGTCCATCCTGAAAATTGCTTTAGCTGTGAATCAGTTAAGGTGTCTGTTTTTTCAGTAATGCTAGAATGCCTACCTACCAGATATGGATTCCAGGGTTTTTTTAGTAAAACAGACAGTTTTTCAGCGTCATCTCTTTCAATTTCTCTCGCATTCAGCATCTTAGTCACTCTAATTTTCAATTCTTTTGTAATCTTCCAAATGGTATCAGTGGTAAGTGGCTTCATTGTTTTTTTACTTAATATCAGAAAGGAGTCAGGATCCCTGGAAAAAGGATGATGGTTCAGGTATTCTTTCAAATATGGAAAACTGATAATTGAAGGATTTGTCCTGATACCAGTTTTTGTATCCCATGCAGTGGATATTTCGGCATACTTTTCCTTCATTACGATATCTTTGATCTTTATCTTTGTAATTTCTTGATTTCTTGCAGCCATATCCCAAGCAAGTGTCAGAACTAGCTTTGTTCTAATGTCGCCAGAATACTTGACTGCAAGCAATAGTTCATCCTCAGTCCATACATCATTTGGCGAATAGCTTGTTTTTCGCTTACTCTTTTTCTTTTTTATTGACTTGATAGGTTCAGGAGTATGCCAGTCTTCACGACTAGTATTAGAATCTCGATTTGCAAACCACTTGTAAAATCCAATTAATCTTGAGAGATAGTCATTCCACGTTCTCATCCATTTTTTGTCAGGATCCTCATCAGAAGATTTTCTTCGTTTATCTAGAAAGTCTATGACATTTTCTTTTGTTAGGTCACCCAGATTCTTGCTTGCATTATCAACTGAGAATAATCTCAAAATCATCAGATAATTTGTTGCGTTTCTGATGCTGCTATCCTCTTCATCAATGAGCCATTCATAAAAATCCAAAAATGATTTACTGTGACTCTGATTTTCCAACTCTTGTATCTGCTTTAGAATAGTTTGAGGTTTGGAGGTCATATAGTTAGGTATGTCCCTAACTATATGAACCCCCCAAGTAAGCGGACCCGACCGGATTCGAACCGGCGACCTATTGCTCCGCAAGCAATCGCACTATCCAAGCTATGCAACGAGTCCAAAAAGTTTTGGAAATTTACGCTTAATTTGGATTGCTATT
>Ga0224508_10000779_pt1 | contig 29879 bp, 20 predicted proteins | sample SF_Jan12_sed_USG_4_FD_170157 | JGI IMG/M metagenome (GOLD analysis project Ga0224508, IMG submission 170157) | Sediment microbial communities from San Francisco Bay, California, United States - SF_Jan12_sed_USGS_21 | ecosystem: Environmental > Aquatic > Marine > Sediment | place: USA...
GACGACAACGTCAATGGTCGCGGCGATCCTGGACGGCGCCGGCTTCGATCCCACGGTCATCAACGGCGGCATCATCAACGCCTACGGCACCAATGCACGCATCGGCGATGGCGACTGGATGGTTGTCGAGGCCGACGAATCCGACGGAACCTTCGTCAAATTGCCGGCAACCATCGCCATCGTGACGAATATCGATCCCGAGCATTTGGACTTCTGGGGCACGTTTGACGCGGAGCGCGCCGCCTTTCAGAGCTTCGTCCAGAACATTCCCTTCTACGGCTTCGCCGCGCTCTGCATCGATCATCCGGAAGTTCAGGGCCTGATCGGCAAGATCTCGGATCGGCGGCTGGTGACCTACGGCCTCAACCCGCAATCGGAAGTGCGCGCCGACAATCTGCGCGCCGGGCCGGGCGGCATGATCTTCGACGTGATCTTCGGCGGCCGCAACGATCGGCCGCGAACGCTGACCGGCGTCCGCCTGCCCATGTTCGGCGAGCACAACATCCAGAATGCGCTCGCCGCCATCGCCGTCGCGGGCGAAATGGAAATCGAGGATGACAAGATCGTCGCGGGCCTCGGCCGTTTCGCAGGCGTGAAACGCCGCTTCACCAAAACCGGCGAAGCCAACGGCGTGGCGGTCATCGACGATTACGGCCATCATCCGGTCGAAATTGCGGCGGTCTTGAAGGCCGGCCGGTCGGCGACGCGGGGCCGCATTGTCGCGGTGGTGCAACCGCACCGGTATTCGCGCCTTGCCAGCTTGTTCGAGGAATTCTGCACCTGCTTCAACGACGCCGACACGGTCATTGTCGCCGATATCTATGCGGCGGGAGAACAGCCAATCGATGGCGTCGACCGCGATTCCTTCGTGCAAGGCCTGCGGGTCCGTGGCCATCGCCACGTCTTGCCGCTTTCGGATCCGTCGTCGCTGGCCGGGCTGGTCGCGGGCGTCACGCAACCGGGCGATCTGGTGATTTGTCTCGGCGCCGGGACGATCACGAGTTGGGCAAACGCCCTGCCCGGCGAATTGACCGACCTGCAGCGCGGCGTCGCAGGAGCGGGGGTATGCTGATGGCCGCCGAAAGACCCACTGCCCACCTGATCGACCGATTGCCGCCCGTCCGTGGCGAATATCGTGAGAACGTGTCGCTGGCCCGCTACACTTGGTTCCGCGTCGGCGGCCCGGTCGAAGTCATGTTTCTGCCCGCCGATATGGCGGATCTGAAGGATTTCTTGCAACGCCTGCCCGCCGATATCCCGGTCACCGTTATCGGGGTCGCATCGAATCTGCTGATCCGGGACGGTGGAATCCCCGGCGTGGTGGTGCGGCTGCGGCGCGGCTTTACCGACATAACGGCCACCGCCGACCGCATCAATGCCGGCGGCGGCGCCTTGGACATCAATGTCGCGCGCTTCGCGCGGGACAACGCCCGCTCCGGATTGGAGTTCCTGTCGGGCGTGCCCGGCACACTCGGCGGCGCGGTCCGGATGAATGCCGGCGCGTATGAGCGCGAGATTGGCGATGTCCTGATCAGCGCCCAGGTTCTTACCCGCGACGGGCAGGAGCGGTCGCTCGACGCCGCCGAAATGGGATTTCAATACCGCAAATCCACCCTGCCGGAGGACTGCATCGTGGTGTCCGCGGATTTGCAGGCGCCGGCCGGCGATCCGGAAGAAATTGCCGACCGGATGGAAGCGATCGGTACGGCCCGTGCCGAAAGTCAGCCGATTCGGGAACGCACGGGCGGATCGACTTTCAAAAACCCGCCCGGATACAAGGCGTGGCAGTTGATCGAACAGGCCGGATGCCGCGGCCTCGTGCGGGGCCGCGCCCGGGTATCCGATATGCATTGCAATTTCCTGATCAACGAAGACGACGCAACCGCACAAGACCTGGAGTCACTGGGCGAAGAAGTCCGCCGCCGCGTCCTGGATGCCTGCGGCGTCACGCTCGAGTGGGAAATTCGCCGGATTGGCATCGCGGAACCGGAGGCGTCCCGATGAGCAAACGTGTCGCGGTTCTCATGGGCGGCTGGTCGAGCGAACGCGAGGTCTCGCTCAGCAGCGGCATGGAATGTGCCAAAGCGTTGCGACAATCGGGCTACGACGTGACTGAGATAGACGCTCAAAAAGACCTGGGGGCACTGCTTGCAGCACTTACACCGCCGCCGGACGCGCTCTTCAATGCGTTGCATGGACGCTATGGGGAAGACGGAACCATTCAGGCCGTCCTCAACATCCTCGAGATCCCCTATACCCATTCCGGCCTGCTCGCCTCCGCGACGGCCATGGATAAAACGCGCTCAAAAGCGATCTTCGAGGCCGCGGGCATTCCCTGTCCCGAGGGTAAGGTCGTCAACATCGCGGACCTGCGCGCGGGCCACATCATGAAACCGCCCTACGTCGTCAAACCCAACAATGAAGGGTCCAGTGTCGGCGTGCATATCGTCATGCCCGGCGACAACCACTTGCCCGGCGATGATTGGCAATTTGGCGACACGGTGCTGGTGGAACGGTATATTCCCGGCCGCGAGTTGACCGTCGCTGTACTTGGCGGCAAAGCCCTTGGCGTCACCGAATTGCAACCGCACCAAGGCTTTTATGACTATGAGGCCAAATATACCGACGGCAAGACCACCCATATTTGCCCGGCGCCGGTCCCCGAGGCGACGACCGAAAAGGCGATGGAATACGCGGTGGCCGCACATGAGGCGCTTGAGTGCCGCGGCGTCAGCCGGTCCGACTTCCGCTATGACGACGGCGCGCGCGACCCGGGCGATCTGTACATGCTGGAGCTGAACACACAGCCGGGCATGACGCCCCTATCGCTGGTTCCCGAGCAGGCCGCATACGCCGGTCTGAGTTTTGAAGATTTGGTCGCTTGGATGGTGGAGAACGCAGCATGCGACGCATGAAGAAACGCAAATCTAGGCGGTTGCCGTTGGCGAAACGACGCGCCCGCCGGTGGCCGGATCTCCGGTTTTGGGAATGGTTACCGCACAATTCCGTGTGGCGCCGGCGGCTCATGATGGCCAGCAGCGGATTGACGGTACTTGGCGTGTTGCTGGGCGGCATGTACTGGTTCAATCAGGCGGACATGCCAAGCCGCGCGGCGGCGGCAATCCGGGCAGCGACGCTCGATGCGACCAAATGGGCCGGTTTTTCCGTGCGGGCCGTCTATGTCGAAGGCCGCAAGGAAGCAACCCGGCAGAAACTTATCAGCGCCCTCGATATCGCGATCGGAGACGCAATATTCGGATTCGATCCGGTGAAGGCGCAGAACCGCTTAGTGCAATTGGGTTGGGTCGCCGAAGCCCGGATCGAACGGCACCTTCCCGACGCCATTCATATCTATCTCAAAGAGCGCAAGCCGATCGCCATTTGGCAGCGCAAGAAGAAATTCGTCCTGGTCGATAAATTCGGCGAGGTCATCGGGCAGGAAGGCGTCGCGCGGTTCAGCGACTTGAAAATTATCGTCGGCGACGGCGCCCCGGCGCATGCCGCTGACCTGCTGTCGATGATGGAAGGCGCGCCCAAGATGATGGAACGCGTGACCCATGCGGTATGGGTCGGCGGCCGCCGGTGGAATATCCGGGTCGAGGACGCCATCGATATCCGGATGCCGGCGGAGAACCCGGAAAATGCGTGGCGCAAATTGACTGAAATGGAGCGCGAATTCGGCCTGTTGAAACGCGACATCATTGCCGTGGATCTTCGCATTCCGGACCGAATGACCGTCCGAAAAAATCCCCGCAACGCCAAAATCAGCAAAACCGACGGACGCACCTGATGAAACGCGGCCGCCGCAACTTGCGAAACGAAAACTGAGGGAGACCGGAATTTTGGCGAAGGAAGGCATCATATCCGCCCTCGACGTCGGCTCGTCCAAAATTTGCTGCTTCATCGGCGAATTGGATTCGCATGGCAATATCCGGGTCATCGGCATCGGCCATCAGGCCAGCCGCGGCGTCAAAGGCGGGGCAATCGTGGACATGGACGCCGCCGAACAGGCGACGCTGGCCGCCGTGCACGCGGCGGAACAGATGGCCGGCCTGACCATCCGGTCGATCCTGGTAAACGTAAATGCGGGCCGAATGGCGAGCGAAACAACCTATTACGAGCATCCGCTGCGCGGCGGCGCGATCGACGATATGGATACGCTGCATCTGCTCAACGGATGCGCCACGGATGACGGCTCGGCCGGCCGGTCGCTGGTTCACGCGGTGCCCGTCGGTTATGTCATCGATGGATCGAACGGCATCCGCGACCCGCGCGGCCTGCACGGCAACTCGATGGGCGTGAAGCTGCACCGCGTCACCGCCGGCACCAGCGCGGTGCACAATATCGGGACCTGCGTTTCCCGCTGTTTGCTCGACGTGTCCGACATGGTCGTCAGCCCGTACGCCGCAGGGCTGGGCGCCTTGGTCGAAGACGAGATAGATTTGGGCGCCACGGTTATCGATATGGGTGGCGGGACGACGTCAATCGCGGTGTTCTATGACGGTGCGGTGGTCTATGTGGACACTATACCGATCGGCGGCGGTCATGTTACGAACGACATCGCGCGCGGTCTGTCGACACCGCTGAGTCAGGCGGAACGCATCAAGACCCTGTACGGAAGCTGCCTCTCCGCGCATGGCGACGAGAGACAGTTCGTTACCGCGCCGCAAGTGGGCGCGGAGGAAGAGGACAGTAACAATCAAATTCCCAAATCATTCCTGGTCAGCATTGTCGCGCCGCGGATCGAGGAAACCATTGAACTGGTGCGCGCCCGCCTCGAGGCGAGCGGCCTCGACAAGCTCGCGGGCCGCCGCGTCGTTCTCACCGGCGGCGCCAGCCAGCTACCCGGTGTCGTGGAATTGACGCGCCGTATTCTCAACAAGCAGGTCCGGCTCGGCCGGCCGCGCGGCCTTACGGGCCTCGCCGAAGCCACCTCGGGGCCCGCCTTTGCGGCCTGCGCGGGATTACTATCGTTCGCCGTCGACGATCGCGGTGACGCCCGGGGCCTGGCCACCCCCAAATCCGAACAAGGTGACGGCCTCTTTGGCCGTCTAGGAGGCTGGCTACGAGAGAATTTCTAGGGTCTTCCCAACTAGAACTAAAGTTCTACCAACAAAAATTCGCCCTATGGCAAACCACAGGGCGACTTAAGACGCGAAATACTGCATATTGGTAATGGTATAAAGTGGAGAGAAGTGCAAATGACAATAAAATTGTCGATGCCCGACGTAGAGGCGGAACTTAAGCCTCGCATCACTGTCATCGGTGTCGGGGGCGCGGGTGGAAACGCGGTCAACAACATGATCGAGTCCAACCTCGCCGGAGTCGAATTTCTGGTCTGCAACACCGATGCCCAGGCGCTTGGGTTGTCGCAGGCGGAACGCCGCATTCAGCTCGGCGTCACGATCACCCAGGGGCTCGGCGCCGGGGCTCGGCCCGAGGTCGGCCGCGCTGCCGCTGAAGAGGCTCTGGAGGAGACGCTTGACCACCTGACCGGCTGTCACATGGTGTTCATTACCGCGGGCATGGGCGGCGGCACCGGCACGGGCGCCGCGCCGGTTATTGCCCGGGCGGCCCGCGAACAGGGCATCCTCACCGTCGGTGTTGTCACCAAGCCTTTCCACTTCGAGGGCATGCAGCGCATGCGGCTGGCGGAGGCCGGGATCGAGGAGCTGACCCAATACGTCGACACCCTGATCATCATTCCCAACCAGAACCTGTTCCGCGTCGCGAATGAAAAGACCACATTCGCCGACGCCTTCAACATGGCGGATAACGTGCTGTACTCCGGCGTTCGGGGCGTTACCGACCTGATGGTCATGCCAGGCCTCATCAATCTCGATTTCGCCGACGTCCGTACGGTAATGAGCGAAATGGGCAAGGCCATGATGGGCACGGGCGAGTCCGAGAACGAACGGCGGGCCATCGAAGCCGCCGAAGCGGCGATTTCCAATCCGCTGCTCGACGACATCACGATGGAAGGCGCGCGCGGCGTGCTGATCAATATTACCGGCGGCCCGGACATGACGCTGTTCGAAGTCGACGAAGCGGCAAACCGTATTCGTGAAGAAGTCGACCCCGATGCGAATATTCTGTTCGGCTCGACATTCGATGAGAACATGGAAGGCCGTTTGCGTGTCTCAGTGGTAGCAACCGGTATCGAAGCCGCCGAATCGCGCATCGCACCGCGGCTGACCGGTCCGGCGGCAGCGCCGATCCGCGAAACCGCGCCGGAAACGGCGACCGGGGAAACGATCGAACCGGTGCAAACGGAAACCGTCGAATTCGAGACGGTGGCGCCCGAGCAACCGGAGCCAATCGCGCGGCCGGAAGACACTTCGCAGCAGACCGAACAGTCCCTCGACTCCGCGATCCTTCCGGATCCGTCGCCGGCGGCGGTCCAGGAAGAACCTGTGGCGCCCGTTGTCGAGCACACCAGCATCGAGACGGACAGCGCGGGACGGGATCCCCTCCAACCCGCCGCGAAGCCGACCGATTCGCGCAACCCCTTCATCCCGCGGCAGCCGGTAACACCGGCAATGGTCGGCGGCGAGGAAAGCCCCGCCACCGGCGGACGCGACTTCTCCGATCTCTACGACGCCAGTTCGTCCGGCGGCGAGCCGGTTCGCCGGCGCAGCCTGTTCGAACGCATGACCGGCGTCGCACGCACCCGCGAACCGGAGACCATTCCGCCGGTCGCGCCGAGGATCGACATCGAAACGGCTCCGGAGCCGGAGATCCGCATCTCGGAACCAAAACCGCAGCCGGCGCCACAACCGGGACGTGCGGAAGCGCCGCCCATGCCGGAAAATCCGCCGGCCCAGGCCACTCCGGCGCTCGACGCCGCGCCGAAGGAAGAGCCGAAGTCGAGCGAAGAGGAAGTTCTGGATATTCCGGCATTTCTTCGGCGTCAGGCGAACTAGCTCTAGAATCATAAGTTTAAGCACGGCAGGCAGCGGCCGGACCATTGGTCCGGCCGCTTCTGATTCCGGCTGGGATCGTGCAACATTCTGTAACAAAGAGTGATTTGTGATTGCAGGACCAGATTGTTACACCATTGTTGTGCCCTTTTGGGTTACGCGTGGCGACATAGAATACGAGTTACTGATTAATACCGGCCGGCAAACGGTCGTTGGAGTTCAAGTGGGGGAATTTGTGTTGAGGGACCTTCCTAGCGCCCAAATTGGCGCTCGCGCCGCGGCGAATCCGATTCGCCAAAAGACGTTGAAGAGCGGCATTCATTGCAGCGGTATTGGCTTGCATAGCGGCGCAAAAATTTCGATGGCGCTGCAACCTGCCGATTGTAATACGGGAATTACCTTCCGCCGCACCGACGTGGCGGCTGCCGCGTCGGACATCCACGCGCTCTACAGCAATGTCTGCGACACGCGGCTTTGCACCACCTTGACCAACGAGCATGGCGTTTCAGTCGCCACCGTCGAGCATTTGTTGGCGGCCATGGCGGGATGCGAGATCGACAACGCGGTGGTCGAGCTGGATGGCTCGGAAGTGCCGATTATGGACGGCAGTTCCGAACCGTTCGTTTTCCTCATCGAGTGTGCCGGCATCGTGGAACAAGACGCGCCGCGTCAGGCAATCGAAATTCTTAAACCCGTGACCGCGCGGATCGGCGATGCGGTTGCGATGATCGAACCGTCACCGACATTCTCCATTCAGCTTGGCATCGCGTTCGACAATCCGCTGATTGGCGAGCAGGAATTCGACATTCATGTGACCTCGGATAACTTCAAATCCGACATTTGCCGTGCCCGAACCTTCGGCTTTATCGAAGACGTTCAGGCACTGCGAAAGGCGGGTCTGGTACAAGGCGGATCGCTGGACAATGCGATCGTGGTAAGCGGTGACGAAATTCTGAACGATGGCGGCTTGCGCTACGATGATGAATTCATCCGCCACAAGGTTTTGGATTGCATTGGCGATCTCTACCTCGCCGGGGGTCTGCTGATCGGGCAATTCACCGGACACCGCGCGGGTCATCAGGTAAATAATCTGCTTCTCCGCACCCTGTTCGCGGATAAGGAAGCGTGGTCCTGCGTGCCGATGGAGGACCGCTTCGACCTGCCGGCCCAGGAGTGGAACGAGCCTGCCGCGGCGGTTGCCTGAACCGGGTCGCCACACTGCCGTTTCGTTCATTGCGGATGATTCCGAGACGCCGCGCGAATTCGCAATTCGCTTGACCGGATTTCCGAACCGTCACATTTATTTTATTAGTCTCTACACGGTGCTATAAGGGTGCTCGTGAAGACCGGCTGTGGGCTCCGCACCCCGCGCCCTGGCCAATTTGTGCAATAAGGGCCGAGATTGATACCGATGCTGGAACACTTCAACTTTCCCTGCAAAACAGCGTTGCGACGGCTTGCACAGTGCGGCCTGATTGTCCTGTCTATGGGGATTGCCGGCTGCGATTCTATGAAGGAACTCTTCAAGGATCCCGACGAAGCTAAATACGTCGACCGCAAAGTCGAGAAAATCTACAACGACGCAATGGACTACCTGGAGACAGGTTGGTACGAGACTGCCGCCAAGGAATTCGACGAAGTCGAGCGCCAGCACCCCTACTCGAAATGGGCCACGAAGGCCCAACTCATGTCCGGCTACGCCTATTATCTCAATGAACAGTTCGACGAGGCGATCATCGCCCTCGACCGTTTCATCGAATTGCACCCGGGCAATCGCGACGCACCCTATGCCTACTACCTGAAAGCATTATCCTATTACGAGCAAATTTCCGATGTGGGCCGCGACCAGAAGATGACCCGGCTCGCGCTCACCTCGTTGCAGGAAGTGTCGAAGCGCCATCCCAATTCCGACTACGCACGGGACGCCCGCCTGAAGTTCGATCTGACGCGGGACCATCTTGCCGGAAAGGACATGGCGATCGGCCGGTATTACCAGCGGCGCGGCGACCATCTGGCGGCAATAAACCGCTACCGAACCGTCATCGAGAAATACCAGACCACCACCCACGTACCCGAAGCGCTGCATCGTCTGACCGAGTGCTATCTGACGCTTGGAATCACGGATGAAGCGCAAATGTCGGCAGCCGTTCTCGGGTATAATTTTCCCGGCAGCGACTGGTACAAAGACAGCTACACGAGACTTGAGAACCGCAGCTTGAAGCCACAGCGCAAAGCGAGTTCCTGGCTCGACCGGTTCCGGGACAAGGCATCCTAACCGCCCCATGCTGACCGGGCTCAGCATCCGCGATATCGTCCTGATTGATCGGCTGGATCTCGCCTTCTCCGGCGGCTTGAGCGTGCTCACGGGAGAAACCGGAGCTGGTAAATCGATTCTGCTGGATTCGCTGGGGCTCGCCATGGGCGGCCGCTCCGATGGACGCCTGCTTCGCCACGGCAGCACGCGGGGCAGCGTGACCGCGACCTTTCAATTGCCCGCCGACCACCCGATCGGACAAATTCTGGCGGAGCACGACATTGATTTCGACGGTGCTTTGCTGCTGCGGCGGGTTCTGACGAGTGACGGCCGGACACGGGCCTTTATCAATGACGAGCCGGTCAGCGTAAATCTGATGCGCCGGCTCGGCGGCATGCTGGTCGAGATCCAGGGTCAGTTCGCCGAACGCGGCTTGATGAATTCGGATATCCAGCGCGAAATTCTCGATGCCTTTGGCGGGCTGCGCGACCAGACGACTACCGTGCGGGCGGCCTTTCAGGATTGGCGCGCAAAACGGAGCGCCCGCGAAACCGCGGAGTCCGACGCGCTGCGCGCCAAAGCGGATGAAGAATACCTGCGCCACGCCCTGGATGAGCTCGACACGCTCGCGCCGGTGGCGGACGAAGAGAGCCAGCTTGCGGAAAACCGCAACCTTCTGATGAATGCCGAAGCCATCCTCAATGCCCTGAACGCCGGTTACGCCGAAATCGAAGGGGAGACCGGCGCGGAAAACCGGCTCCGCTCGGCGCTCGCATTCCTGGACAAGGTAACGGACAAGGCCGCACAGCGGCTCGATGCGCCCCGCGCCGCCTTGGAGCGGGCGATTCTGGAGACCGAAGAGGCCATGCTGGCGCTACAGAACACGGCGACGGAACTCACCGTCGACGACAATACCCTCGAAACCGTGGAGCAGCGCCTATTTGCCCTCCGTGACGTCGCTCGCAAACACGGCATCGCGGTCGAGAATCTGCCAATGCTTCGGGAACGGATGTCCCAGGCAATCGCCGCGCTCGACGATCAATCGACCGCTTTGCGCGATCTCGCCGAGGCGGAATCGGCGGCCCGCGCGGTCTTTTCCGATGCGGCGCGGCGTCTGAACGACGCCCGCATGGGCGCCGCCGCCGGATTGGATGTTGCTGTAAACGCCGAGTTGCCGCCATTGAAACTGGAGAAAGCCCATTTTACCGCCACGGTCACGCCGCTCGACGAAGAGGATTGGAATGAGAATGGAATGGACCGGATCGAGTTTCAGGCCTCGACCAATCCCGGAACACCCCCGGCGCCGATTTCGAGGATAGCCTCGGGTGGCGAGCTGTCCCGTTTCCTGCTCGCATTGCGGGTTGCGCTGGCCGGCACCGACGACGTGCCCACCCTGGTCTTCGACGAAGTCGATAGCGGCATCGGCGGGGCGACAGCGGATGCGGTCGGCCACCGGCTTTCAAGCCTGGCGGAACTGGTGCAGGTGTTGGTGGTTACCCATTCGCCGCAGGTCGCGGCACGCGGCAGCGCCCATCTTCGTGTCGAGAAAAGCGATTCCGGCGAGGCGGCGGTCACCGGCGTGGATTTCCTGGATGCGGGCGGACGGCGCGAGGAAGTCGCGCGGATGCTTTCCGGCCGGGACATCACCGATGAGGCACGCGCCGCCGCCGACCGGTTGATCGAAGGGGAACGGCTATGAGCGAAAAAGCTGTCGCGATCGACGCGCTCGACGAGAAGCAGGCAAAACGCGAATTGGCGCGCCTGGCCAAGGAGATCGCACGGCATGACCGGCTCTACCATCAGCAGGACGCCCCGGCCGTTTCGGACGCCGAATACGACGCACTGCGGAACCGCAACGCCGCCCTAGAGGATCGCTTTCCCGATCTCGTCCGGCCGGACAGTCCTAGCAAACGCGTCGGCGCCGCCCCGTCCGGCGGCTTCGCCAAGGTCAAGCACAGCCGCCCGATGCTGTCGCTCTCCAACGCATTCGACGAAGCCGACGTGCGCGACTTCATTGCCCGCATTCAACGTTTTCTCGGGCTGGAGGCCGATGCGCCGGTCGAAATCATCGCGGAGCCGAAGATCGACGGTCTTTCCGCGTCGCTGCGTTACGAGGACCGGTCTTTCGTCCTCGGCGCGACCCGCGGCGACGGATCGGTCGGCGAAAACATCACCGCAAACCTTCGCACCATCGATGAAATTCCGGAAAAACTGCCGTCCTCCGCGCCGGCACTGCTGGAGGTCCGGGGCGAAGTCTATATGTCGCGCGATGACTTCTTCGCGCTCAATTCCCGACAAGAGAAGGCGAACGAAAAAATCTTCGCCAATCCGCGCAACGCCGCCGCCGGAAGCCTGCGGCAATTGGACCCTTCGATAACCGCGCAGCGGCCATTGCGGCTGTTCACCTACAGCCTGGGCGAGGTCAGCGAACCCCTCGCCGATACCCATTGGGACGTTCTGCAACGGCTCGGCGAGTGGGGATTGCCGATCAACCCCCTGTCGCGCCTCTGCCGCTCGGTGGATGACATTCTCGAGATGCATGCGTCGCTGTTGTCGCAACGCGCGACGCTGCCCTACGACATCGACGGCGTGGTGTACAAGGTCAACCGGCTCGACTGGCAGGACCGGCTCGGCATGGTCAGCCGCTCGCCGCGCTGGGCGACCGCCCATAAGTTCCCGGCCGAACAGGCGGAGACGATCCTCAACAAGATCACGATTCAGATCGGCAGGACCGGCGCGCTGACGCCGGTGGCCGAACTGAAACCGGTAACCGTCGGGGGCGTGGTGGTCAGCCGGGCGACCCTGCACAATGAAGATGAAATTGCCCGCAAGGACATTCGCGAAGGCGATGCGGTGGTGGTGCAACGCGCCGGCGACGTCATCCCGCAGGTGGTCCGCGTCATACCGGAAAAGCGGTGCAAGGGAGCGCGCAAATTTTCCTTTCCGGCGAAGTGCCCCTGCCCCCTCAAGACGCCGACACTGCGCGAGGAGGGCGAGGCGGTCCGCCGGTGCTCCGGCGACCTGGCCTGTCCATCGCAACAGGTGGAGCGCCTGAAGCACTTCGTTTCGCGCGACGCCTTCGATATCGAAGGTCTCGGCGCGAAACACATCGAAACCTTTTGGTCGGAGAAAATCATCGAGACGCCGGGCGATATTTTCCGGCTCGGCGACATTCGCGACGATATCGCGGCCCGCGACGGCTGGGGCGACCAATCGGCCGACAACCTCATCGCGGCCATTGCGGCGAAGCGGGAAATTCCGCTGGATCGCTTTGTCTACGCCCTCGGCATCCGTCAGGTGGGCCAATCCACGGCAAAGCTGCTGGCGCGCCATTACGGGTCGCTCGCCGCCCTCAAGGACGCGATGACCGCCGCCGCCGATACCCAGCATCCGGCCTATCAGGACCTCGTCAACATCGACGGGATCGGTCCTGCCGCCGCCGCCGATATCACCGGTTTCTTTTCGGAACCGCACAACGCGAAAATCATCGACGATTTGGACGCGCTGCTGGAGATCGCCGATTTCGAAGCGCCCGCCAGCACGGAATCGCCGGTAACCGGAAAAACCGTCGTCTTCACCGGGTCGCTGGAACGGATGTCGCGCAACGAGGCGAAAGCCCGGGCCGAGGCGCTGGGCGCGAAGGTCGCCGGGTCCGTATCGCGCAAGACCGATATGGTGATCGTCGGCGCCGATGCGGGCTCCAAGGCGCGCAAGGCCGAGGAGCTCGGCCTCACCATCCTCGCCGAAGAGGAATGGCTGGCGCTGATCGGCGAGGCCTAACCGTCGGCGAGCGGACGGGTTGCCTCGTGCAACCACGCTGCCGTTTTTGCATCCATCTTCGGCAATAAGCTGTCGCGCACCCGGCCGTGATAGGCGTCGACCCAGGCGATTTCGCTTTCGGTCAGGAGTTCCCGCACGATCAGGCTGCGGTCGATCGGCGCCAGGGTGAGCGTCTCGAACGCCAGCAGCGGCCGTTCCGCGCCCTCCACGGTAGTGCAGGGCACGACGGTCACGAGATTTTCGATACGGATGCCGTACGCATCGGTCTTGTAGTAGCCGGGTTCATTGGAGACGATCATGCCCGGTCGCAAGGCGACCGTATTGCCGACCTTCGATATGCGCTGCGGTCCCTCATGCACGCCGAGATAGCTGCCGACGCCATGACCGGTACCGTGATCGAAATCGAGCCCGGCCTGCCAAAGCGGCTGACGCGCCAGAATATCGAGCTGCGATCCCGTCGTGCCTTCGGGAAACACGGCCGTCGCCAGGGCGATATGCCCCTTCAAGACCCGGGTAAACCGGTCGCGCATTTCGGCGCTCGGCGTACCCACCGCGATGGTCCGGGTGACATCGGTCGTGCCGTCCGGATATTGCGCCCCTGAATCCAGCAGATACAGTTCCCCCCTCCCGATCGCGCGGTCGCTGGCCTCGGACACGCTGTAATGCACGATGGCACCATTCGGTCCGGACCCGGAGATAGTGCGAAAGCTCAGGTCGCGGAACGACGCTTCCTCCGACCGCAACGCCATCAGCTTGTCGGCCGCGCCGATTTCCGTCAGGCCACCCGCGGGCGCGGCCTTGGCGAACCAGGCGAGAAACCGCGTCAGCGATGCGCCGTCGCGCAGATGGGCCTGACGGGTGCCCTCGGTCTCCACGTCGTTCTTGCAGGCTTTTGGCAGGGCGCAGGGATCGGCCTTCCGGACGACCCGCGCGCCCGCCGCTTCCAACCGATCAAAAATGAACGAGGCCGCGCTGGTCGCATCCACCTGTACGGCCGCGCCGGCCTTGCCGAGCGCATCCAGCGCCGGCGCGAACTGATCCGGCGCCTGCACCGACACCCCGTTGCCCAGGTGCTGACCGAGCCCCGGCGCCAATTTCCGGGGATCGATGAACAGATCGACATCGCCGGATTTATGCAGGATCGCGAACGACAGCGGCAAAGGCGTATGGGGCACGTCGCCGCCGCGAATGTTCAGCAGCCAGGCGACCGAATCCGGCATCGTCAACACCGCCGCATCGACACCGGCGCCGGAAAGCGCCTCACCCAATTCCGTGCGTTTTTCCTGTGAAGTCTTGCCCGCATAGGCGAGATCGTGCGGTACCGCCGGCGCCAGCGGCGGCGCCGGCTGATCCTGCCAGACCGCATCGATCGGGTTCTCGTCCAAGGCGACCAGTTCGCCGCCGCCGCCTTCGATCGCATCGCGATAGCGCGCGACTTCCGCCGCGGTCAACAGCCAGGGATCGTAGCCCAGCTTGGCCCCTTGCGGCAGCGCGCCCGCGGCCCATTCCCATGGCCGGTCCTTCGCCAGATGCCGCACCTCGAATGCCGTGGTGTCGACTTCGTGCTCTACCTGCAGCGTATAGCGGCCGTCGACGAAGATTGCCGCTTCCTGCATATAAACCACCGCGGCGCCGGCGGATCCGGAGAATCCCGTGAGCCAGCGCAGGCGATCCGCCCGCGCCGGGACGTATTCGCCCTGATGCTCGTCGGTCCGGGGCACGATAAAGCCGTCCATGTTGCGCCGTTTCAGTTCGCCGCGCAGCGCCGCCAGCCGTTCCGACGGCGCGGGACCTGCCGGGAACTGATCTCCCGCCCCGGCGGCGGCGGCGTCTTTCATTTGCCGCAGCGCGTTCCTGACATCATCGCCGGCCTCCGGCGCGATCAAGTCGATCCAGGCGTCGCCGGGCTGGTCCGGTGCTGCGGCAACGCCGGCGATGAAATCCAGCAACGCCTCCTGCGACAGGTCCAGCCCCGCAGGCGCCAACTGCGCGGCCGCCGCATTCGCTCCCGTCTTGGCTTTGCTCATACATCCTCTCCCGACATTCGACTTTTAGTGAGTGGTGTAAATCAGACAGATGTTACCCATGGGACGTCCTTGCAAGTTCATCCGGCAAGGCGCGGGTCGCGCCGCGATGCTGGCGCGCGCAACGCGGCCGGTGGGCTCGCAAGGCCGCCCGCCGGGTCGCGTTTCCCGCCCCCTCGGTGCGTCGGACACGCTTGACGATGCGCCGGCATCGCCGGCGCGCGTCCTCCTGCCGAGGAAACGGGATCCCATGGGTAACATCTGTCTGATTCACACCACTAGGCTGCCGCAGACGCTTCGGCAAGCGCAAATCGCCTAACGCTGAAGTGTCAGCGTGCTCCAACCGTCGTGCAAATCGGCGTGCCGCAAGCGCAATCCGCAGCGGCCATAGGCGCCGGCGACCCAATGGGCCTGTTCCGCCAGAATGCCCGACACGATGAGAACCCCGCGCCCGGTCAGGCGTCGCGCGATGTCCGGCGCCAGGGCGATCAATGGCCGGGCCAGGATATTGGCGACGATGAGGTCGTACGGCGCTCCCGCCAGCAGCGACGGATGGCCAAATCCCTTGGCACACATCACGCGCACGTTCCCCGCGACGCCATTGGTGCGGAGATTACGCCGCGTGACCCGGACCGCTTCCGGATCGATGTCGGATGCCAGCCCCTGCCCGCGCCACAGCTTCGCCATCGCCACCGCCAGGATGCCCGAGCCGCAGCCGAGGTCGAGAACGCGATCCGGCCGTCCCCGGCGCGCCAATCGATCAAGCGCCAGCAAGCAGCCTTTCGTGCTGGCATGCTCGCCGGACCCGAAGGCGCTGGCCGCATCGACCTGAATGCGGATAGCACCCGGCGGCGGCACATCGTCGAAATGAGAAGGATAAACGAAAAAACGGCCGATCCGGATCGGAACGAAAGACTCCCGGTTCTCGGCAAGCCAATCCCGCACCGGCAGGGGCATGCATTGAACCGGCGGCTCCGCGACTCCGGCCGCGGCCGCGGCGAGCGATATCGTCGCAGACAGCGCGATCCGGTCCGGCATTGCGCCGTAGTACGCCTCGACGACCCAGGGTCCGCGGCCGTCCTGCTCGAACTCGGTGACCGCCATGGCGTCCGCTTCGAGCGCGGCGGCGAACGTTGCCGCGACTTCGCCCGGAACCACGACCGTAACCTTCCAGCCGCCCGTCATCGAGCGGGCCACGGAGAGTAGGAGAAGTGTGGGCTGGGTGCCGCAAGCCCCGAGAGCGTCATCGTGTCAGGTCTTTTCCACGAACGCCGCGACAACCCGCTTGGTGCCGGCATTGTCGAAATCGATGGTGAGGTAGTCGCCATCCACGACGCGCACATTTCCCATGCCGAATTTCTGATGGAAGCACCGGTCGCCCTCGGCGAACGCCCCGCCGGATCCGTGATACGCCTCGGGCTCGGTCGACACCAGCCGCGTGCCCGGGCCTTTTTGCAGGCGCCGCCATCCGGGACCGCCGACGGGCGACGCTTCCGCAAAGCCGCCTCCCGAATTCTCGCCATAGCCGCCATACAAGCCGCTGTCGCTCTTTACCGTCACATGAGCCTGCGGCAATTCCTCTATAAAGCGGGACGGGATGGCGCTCTGCCAAAGATTGTGAATCCGCCGGTTGGCGGCGAAGCTGATGGCCACGCGCTTGCGCGCCCGTGTAATGCCCACATAGGCGAGGCGGCGTTCTTCCTCCAGGCCCGCCTGGCCGCTTTCATCCAGGGCGCGCTGATGGGGGAACAGGCCTTCCTCCCAACCCGGCAGAAAGACCGTGTCGAATTCAAGCCCCTTGGCGCTGTGCAAGGTCATCAGACTGACCATTTCTTCGTCCGACCGCTCGGTATTGTCCATCACCAGGCTGACATGTTCGAGAAAACCGCCGAGGTTCTCGAATTCCTCCAGGGCGACGATCAATTCCTTCAAATTATCGAGCTTGCCCGGCGCTTCCGGTTTCTTGCTCTTTTGCAGCGATTCCGTGTAACCCGATTCGTCCAGGATCGTTTCGGCCAGCGCGGTGTGCGCAATGGTTTCCGACTGGCCGCGCCATCGGTCGATCTCCTGCAGGAAGGCGCCGAGGCTGCGCCGGGACGCCGGGCGCAACTCATCCGATTCGACCAATTTTATGGCCGCGATGTACAGCGGAACGCCCTGCGCGCGGGCCAGCGCGTTGACTGCCTGTACCGTGGTCTTGCCGATGCCGCGCGACGGCTTGTTGATGATGCGACCAAGCGCCAGATCGTCGTCCTGCTGATGGACGATGCGCAGATACGCAATGGCGTCGCGAATCTCTTCCCGCTCGTAAAATCGCGGTCCGCCGATCACCCGGTAGGGCAGGCCAAGGGTTATGAAACGTTCTTCGAACTCGCGCGTCTGGAACCCCGCGCGAACCAGGATGGCGATTTCGTCGAGGCTTTCCTTCGCCCGTTGGAGCGCCTCGATCTCGTCGCCGACGATCCGCGCTTCCTCCTCGCCATCCCAAACGCCGCGGACGACAAGGGGTTCGCCGGTATTTCGCTCGGTCCACAGGGTCTTGCCGAGCCGCCCCTCGTTGCACTCGATCAGCCCGGAAGCGGCGCCGAGAATTTCCGGCGTCGAGCGGTAATTCTGCTCGAGACGAACAATCTTCGCGCCGGGGAAATCCTTCTCGAAGCGCAGAATGTTGCCGACTTCGGCGCCGCGCCAGCCGTAGATCGATTGATCGTCGTCGCCAACGCAGCAGATGTTGTGGCGTTTCTGCGCCAGCAAACGCAGCCACAAATATTGCGCCACGTTGGTATCCTGGTATTCGTCCACCAGCAGATAGTGAAACAGGTTCTGATACTGCGCCAGGATGTCCGGATTTTCGGTGAACAGCGTCAGGCAATGCAGCAGAAGATCGCCGAAATCCGCCGCGTTCTGGACGGCCAGCCGCTCCTGATACTGCCGGTAGATGCTGAGAATTCGCCCATTGGCGAAATCGCCGGCCTCCGCGCCGGGAACCTTGTCCGGCGTAAGTCCCTTATCCTTCCAGCGTTGAATGACCGAAATCAGCAGCCGCGCCGGCCAGCGTTTCTCATCGACCCCCTCGGCGGCGAGAATTTGCTTCAGCAGCCGGATTTGATCGTCCGCGTCCAGAATCGTAAAATTGCTGCGCAGCCCGACCAGTTCCGCATGGCGGCGCAGAATTCGGGCGCCCAACGAGTGGAACGTGCCCAGCCACAAGCCTTCCGCGACGCCGCCGATCAGCGCCTCGACCCGGTTTTTCATTTCACGCGCCGCCTTGTTGGTGAAGGTGACCGCAAGCAATTGATACGGCTGCGCCCGGCGGCTGAACAACAAATGCCCGAGGCGGGTGGTCAGCACGCGCGTCTTGCCGGTGCCGGCGCCGGCCAAAACCAGCACGGGACCGTCCAGCGATTCGACCGCCACGCGTTGCGCGTCGTTCAGGCCTTCAAGGTAAGCCGGCTGGGCATCGGGCCGCATCGGAGCGGCAACGGCATCCGCCATCGGCATGTCATCGAGTGGGTCGCTCATGGCGGCAACACTATACCAAGCCACGCCGCCTGCAAGCCGCCTATCGACGCAGGCCTCCAATCAAATGCATTTCCCGGATCGTCAGCGTTCTTCGCCCGCCGCCTCGCGCACCGTAAGGATGGCGCGGCTATGGGCATGCATCACGTCGCGCTGATGGACGATGCCGACGAGCACCATCGATTCGAGCGAATCGACGACGGGAACGTGATCCTCGTCTTCGCCCTCCATGAGCCGGAATGCCCGACCCAAATCGTCCGATTCGGCCAAGACGGGCGGATGCAGATGCATGACATCCTGGGCATTCAGCAAAGTGTCCAGCGAGGTATCGAATGCGCTGTCCGCGAGGTCGTTCAGGGCAATCGTGCCCTGCAGCGCGCCATTTTCATCGATCACGAATACCATCCCGAAATGCGACCGCATGATCTGCATCCGCACGGTCGAAAGCGTATCGCCGGGTGTGACGGTGATATGATCCTTCCGCATGATTTCGCTCACCCCGATCGACTGCAGGAGCCTTTGTTCCCGCGCGCCTTCCAGGCTGATGCCGCTACTCTCAAGCTGCCAGGTAAAAAACGAATGGCCGAAGAGATACCGCGTCAACGTGGTCGCGAGCACCGTCGCCAGCATGACGGCAACCGTAAGGGCGTAATTCCCGGTCAGTTCGAACACGATCAGGATGGTCGAAATCGGCGCGCCCAGAACGGCGCCCGCAACCGCGCCCATGCCCACCAGCGTATAAGCGGAATGGCCCGACGACAATTCCGGAAAAACGGAGGTCGCAATGACGCCATAGGCGCCGCCGGTCATCGCCCCAAGAAACAATGAGGGTGAAAAGACGCCGCCGCCGAAGCCGCTGCCCAGACAGATCGCGGTAGCCGCCACCTTGGCGAAAATCAGGATGAGCATCGTGAACAGCACGAGCTGCCCGTTCAACGCCATATCGGTCGCCTCGTACCCGACGCCGAGAATATGCGGGTAGAACAGCGCAAGAATGCCAACCGCAAATCCGCCGATCGCCGGCCGCAGCCAGATCGGCACGCTGGCCTGCTGAAATACCGACGTGGTGACGGCAATCAGCCGCATGAAGATGACCGCAACGATGGCGCTGACAACGCCCAGAAACGCAAAGGCGGGAAACTCGAAGAACGAGTTGATCTCACCGGTCGGCACGATGAAGGCGGGAAAATCGCCAAAATAGACACGGCTGAGCACGGTGCCGGTAACCGCCGCAATGACCACCGGCGCGAACGCGCTCAACGCATAGTGGCCGAGCACCACCTCCAACGCGAAAAATACGCCGGCGATCGGTGCGTTAAACGATGCGGCCACCGCCGTGGCGACGCCGCAGCCGAGAATTGTGCGGGACAACGCGCGGCCGAGATGCAGCTTTTCCGCGATGAAAGCGCTGAGACTAGCGCCGAAATGGACGACCGGACCTTCCCGGCCGGTCGATGCACCGGTGCCAAGCGATATCGCGCTGACGGCCGCGGCGCCGAGACCGGCGCGCAAAGACATTCGGCCATTGCGCAACGCACCGGCGGCGATGACGTCGGCCACGCCTTCGGGCCGTTGCGACGGCATGATCAGCCGCACCAGCACGCCGACCAGCAAGCCGCCTGCGGTCGTCGTTAAGAGAATGCGCCACCACGGCAACAGGCTGATCTGGCCATGCACCCGTTCGCCCCATTCACCGATCGAGGCGAATTGGACCGCCGCGACCGCTTCGCGGAATACGATGGCGCAGCCGCCGGCGACGAGGCCGGTTACCACAGCCAGAACCGACAGAATGACCTGCTCATGACGGGTCAGGCGGCCGATACGGCGGAGAATGTGCGACAGGTCGAATTTAGCCACGTCTACGACACTTCGAGCGAGGGTGACCGCAACCTATAGGGAAAGGCGGCGTCGGCCAAGGTCAACAATCGCCGGACGGTACCGGCCGCCTCAATCGGCGGCGGCGTTTAACTCGGTTTCCGCGACCACCCGGTTCCGGCCCATGTGCTTGGCTTGGTAGAGACCGTCATCGGCGCGCTTGATCAGCGCATTCAAGGCTTCGCCGGGGCGGAACTGCGCGATACCCATCGAAATCGTGATGCAGCCGATGTCCTCGCCGCTCTGTTTCTTGCGCAACAGCTTGGCCGAAATAGCCTGGCGGATGGTATCGGCAATCTGCGTCGCCTCCGCGAGTTCGGTTTGCGGCAGAATGATGCCGAACTCCTCGCCGCCGTATCGCGCCGGGATATCCTTTCCCTTGACGGACTTCGTCAGCATGGCGCCGACAAACCGCAAGACATGATCGCCGGTTTGATGGCCGTGCGTATCGTTGAATTTTTTGAAATGGTCGATGTCGCTCATGATCAGACACAGCGGCGCACCGTTTTCCATTGCATGCATCGCCTCTCGCCGCAGAGACAAATCGAAATTCTTGCGGTTGGCGATACCGGTCAGGCCGTCGGTCAACGCCTCTTTTTGAACGTCTTCGAGATTTTCCTTCAGCGTCTTGATCTCGGCGGACGAGCTTTCCAATTGATGGTGCAGCGCCTGATTCTGCGACACCATCTTTTTCGTCTTGGCCGCCAGCGCCTTGACGACCTCGCCGATATCGGCGCCGTCAGTATCCGCCGTCAGCAGGTCGACACCGGCTTCCAGGGTATTGCCGAACAGTTCGGCATCGTCGGTGGCCCTCTCGATCAGGGACATGGCCTTGCCGACCGTCAGCGCCATCTGGTTGCCGGTCTGCTGGATCGCCGCGCCCTCGTTCAAATTGCCAAAAAATTTATTGAAAATTTCCGTGTTCTGCGCCTCGTTGAATTCTTGGGAATTGCTGATCAACACATCCAGCGCCTTCGTCAGGGCCGGGTCGCGATCGCTGACATAGGTATACCAAACCGTGAAATTTTGCGGGGTCGCCGGGACATTGTGCTGCACCATCAGGTCGATGGCGGCATTCGCATATTGCGTCGCCTGTCCCAGATCGTCGAAGAAATCCACTGCCGCCCCCAAACCATTGTGAATGAGCGGTAAAGTAGTGGAACTATTCTAAAAAATGCTTAACAAACGCGCTATTCAGACCTCCGGCGCACGCCGAGAACCCGCCCCACAACGGGCGGAATATCGAGCGCGGCGTGCGACCGCATGATCGCCTCCAGTCGTGCGACAATCGCCGGCCCCATCGCACCTACCCGCCGGTTGGAAAGGTCGATATGCAGCGATAACAGTTCGTTGGTGGCGGCGAGATACCCTTTTTCCGCGTGATACATGGTGTGGATATAGCGGAATTTTTTCGTGTCATGTTCCAGGAGCTGCGTGGTAAAGCGCAGGGGATCGCCTTCCATCACCTCCTGAACATAGGTAACGTTCATGTCGGCGACGAACGTCGTCACTTTCGCCTGTTCCTTGTACGGATGATCCAAACCGATGTAGTCAAGGAAGGCATCCGTCGCATTGTCGAAGGCGAGCACGTAGTAGGCCACATTCATGTGGCCGTTGTAATCGATCCATTCGGGGCGGACGGGTTCGCTGTGCAGTTCCAGCGGCGCGGGAATTTTCATGGCTCGGACCCTAGCGAAAGGATCGAGGGCTTGGCAACTATGGATGCGAAATTTACGGAAATTCAACCATGATTTCCATAACGCTGCACATGCTGGGCGGCCTCGCAATGCCGGTCATCGGCGCCAGCATATTTCTTGGCCTGCTGTTTCCCGGTCTGGCCGCCTTCGTACGGCCGGCGATGGAGCCGCTGGTCGTCCTCCTGCTGACCACCGCAATCCTGCAGCTCGACTGGTCTGCCGCGCTCACCTTCGGCCGCCGCCCCGTGCTCGCCCTGTCGATCGTCGCGTGGCTGCTGGTTGTCAGCCCGGTCCTGGTTTGGGCCGGCGGCACGGCGCTCGGCCTGGCGCCAATGCTGTTGGCGGCCGTCGTGTTGAACGCGTCGTCGGCGCCGATCATCTCGTCCGTGCCGTTTTGCCAGCTTCTCTCCCTCAACGCCGAACTCGCGGTCTTCTCCGTCGTTATCGGCACGCTGCTGCTGCCATTCACACTCGCGCCGGTCATTTTCCTGCTGCTGGGCGTCGACATGGCGATTGACCTGCCGGAATTCGCGCTGCGCACCGGAATTTTTATCGTCCTCCCCTTTGTCCTCGCGGCCCTCTTGCGCCGCGCCGTCCCGCAAGACCTGCGCAGCGCCTATCGGCGCGAGGTGGACGGCCTGACGGTTTTGTTCTTGGTGATTATCGCGATCGCCATCATGGACGGCGTCAGCACCCGTGTTCTCGCCGATCCGGTACGGGCGGCGACAATCGTGCTCGCCGCTTTTTCGGTCAGCGTGGTGCTGCACGCGGCCGGTGGCGCTATTTATTGGCGAATGGGCCCTACGGCCGGATTGGCCATGGCGGTGACCAGCGGCAGCAGAAACCTGATTCTGTTGTTGGTTGTGCTCGGCGAGGCCGCCGGCGATACCTTTACGCTCTATGTCGCGCTCGGCCAGTTACCGATCTACCTCATGCCCACGGTTATTCAGCCACTATGCCGAGCGCTTCTGCGGCGCGGCCGCCGGCGCGCTTCCTGACGTCCGGTCATATTCGAGATTTGACGCGAGCCAGCGCTCCGCCTGCAACAGCGGCACCCCCTTGCGCCGCGCGTACTCCTCCACCTGGTCGCGGCCGATCTTGCCGATTCCGAAATACCGTGAATCCGGATGCCAAAAGTAAAACCCGGAAACCGCCGCAGCGGGCAGCATTGCGAAATTCTCGGTCAGCGAAATCGACGCCTTTTCTTCCGCCTGCAACAATTCGAACAGATCGGGTTTTTCACTGTGGTCCGGACAGGCGGGATAGCCCGGCGCCGGGCGGATTCCCTGATAGCGCTCCTTGATCAGTTCCTGATTGGAACACTCCTCTTCCGGCGCGTATCCCCAAAACTCCATGCGCACGCGCTGATGCATTCGTTCCGCAAAGGCTTCCGCGAACCGATCGGCAATCGCCTTCAGCAAGATGTCGTTGTAGTCGTCATGATCGGCCTTGAATTCTCGAAGGCGGTCTTCGATACCGAGGCCGGCGGTCACGGCGAATGCGCCGAAGTAATCAGCCACGCCGGACTCCTTCGGTGCGACGAAATCGGCGAGACAGAAATTGGTGCCGCCGGCGCGTTTCGACATTTGCTGGCGCAAAAAATGAAACGTCTTATGCACGGTCGTGCGGCTGTCATCGGTATAGACTTCCACATCATCGCCGACCGCATTGGCGGGGAAAAATCCAATTACCGCATTGGCCGTGAGCCAATCTTCCGCGACGACGCGCTCGATCATCGCCTTTGCGTCCTTGAACAGCGATCGGGCCGCCTCTCCAACCACCGAATCCTCGAGCAGCGCCGGATACACGCCGGCGAGTTCCCAAGTCCGGAAGAACGGCGTCCAATCGATACAATCGACCAGCTCCGCAAGGTCGTATGCGTTGAATGTCTTAAGTCCGAGAAAGTCGGGCTTCGGCGGCACAACCTGCGACCAGTCGATACGATGACCCGCCTGACGCGCGGCTTCCAGCGTGGCCTGCTTTGCGCCGCTGCGCTGACCGTGATGCCGGGTGCGAATTTCGTCGTAATCCGCCTGCACCTGCTGTGTGAACGGCGAATTATGCGTTTCGCTCACCAGATTGCCGGCCACGCCGACGGCCCGCGAGGCATCGACCACGTGAACCGTGGGACCGCTATAATTGGGGGCGATCTTTACCGCCGTGTGGACCTTGGAGGTGGTCGCGCCGCCGATCAACAGTGGAATATCGAAGCCTTCGCGGGTCATCTCGCCGGCGACCGTGGCCATTTCCTCGAGCGACGGCGTGATCAAGCCGCTAAGCCCGATCATGTCGACCTTCTCGGCCCGCGCCGTTTCCAGGATTTTGGTATAGGGCACCATCACGCCAAGATCGATCACCTCGAAATTGTTGCATTGCAGGACAACGCCGACGATGTTTTTGCCGATATCGTGGACATCCCCCTTGACGGTTGCCATGAGCACCTTGCCCTTGGCTTTCGATTTTCCGCCCTTTTCCGCCTCGATGAAGGGGATGAGATGGGCCACCGCCTGCTTCATGACCCGGGCGCTTTTCACCACTTGAGGCAGGAACATCTGTCCCGACCCGAACAGCTCGCCCACGATATCCATACCGTCCATCAACGGCCCTTCGATCACTTCGATGGGCCGGTCGCGTGTCAGCCGCGCTTCTTCCGTATCGGCGACGATGAATTCGTTGATGCCCTTGACCAGCGCATGGCTCAATCGTTCTTCGACCGTCCCATCGCGCCAGACAAGATTCTCGGTCGCGGCCTTTTTTCGGTCCTGTACCGAGCCAGCAACGTCGAGCAGACGTTCCGTGGCATCCGGCCGGCGGTTGAGGACCACGTCTTCGACCCGCTCGCGAAAAGACTCGGGGATATCCGCGTACACCGCGAGCTGCCCCGCATTAACGATGCCCATATCCATACCGGCCTGGATCGCATGGTACAGAAACACGGAATGCATCGCCTCGCGCACGCCGTCATTTCCGCGAAAGGAAAAGGAAACATTGCTCAACCCGCCGCTGATCAAGGCATGCGGCAAATGCTGCTTGATGTCGCGGATGGCATTGATGTAGTCGACCGCATAATTGTCGTGCTCTTCGATGCCGGTCGCGACCGCGAAAATATTCGGATCGAAGATGATGTCCTGCGGCTGGAATCCCACCTCCCGGGTGAGCACGTCATAGGATCGTTTGCAGATCTCGAATTTTCGTTCGCGCGAATCGGCCTGCCCCTTTTCGTCGAACGCCATGACGACCACGGCGGCTCCATATTTGAGAATTTTCCGGGCCTGCTCGATGAATGCGTCATCGCCCTCCTTCAGGCTGATCGAATTCACCACGCCCTTGCCTTGGATACATTTCAGTCCCGCCTCGATGACCGACCATTTCGACGAGTCGATCATGATGGGCACACGTGAAATATCCGGCTCCGAAGCCACAAGGTTGAGGAAACGGACAACCGCCTCTTCCGCGTCGAGCATTGCGTCATCCATATTGATGTCGATGACCTGCGCGCCGCTGGCGACTTGCTGGCGGGCAACCTCCAAGGCGGCCTCGTATTCGCCCTCCAGGATCAGCTTCTTGAACCGGGCCGACCCCGCGACGTTGGTCCGCTCGCCGATGTTCACGAACCCCGTTACCGGTCCGATGGTCAGCGGTTCGAGCCCGCTCAGGCGGCAATAGGGTTCCGGCGCCGGCAACGACCGCGGCGGCACGTCGCGCACCGCGGCGGCGATCGCGGCGATATGCGCATCCGTCGTGCCGCAACACCCGCCCGCGATGTTGAGAAAGCCGCTCGTGGCGAATTCGCCCAGCGCTTCGGCCATATACTCCGGCGTGTCGTCGTAGTCGCCGAATTCGTTCGGTAAGCCGGCATTGGGATGAATGCTCACCGGCACGCCGGCGACGTTGGAGAGTTCCTGGATGTAGGGACGGAGATCTTCGGCGCCGAGCGCGCAATTGAGCCCGACCGAGATCGGCCGCGCATGCGCCACGGCGTTCCAGAAGGCCTCCGGCGTCTGCCCGGACAGGGTGCGCCCCGATGCATCCGTTATCGTCGCGGAGATCATCAGCGGCAGATCGAGCCCGCTTGTTTCCCGATGTTCGAGGCAGGCGTAGATCGCCGCTTTGCTGTTCAACGTGTCGAAGATCGTTTCGATCATCAACAAATCGGCGCCGCCTTCGACCAAACCCTCGATTGCCACGCGATAGAGATCGACCAGCTCGTCGAAGGAGATGCCGCGCGCGCCGGGATCGTTGACGTCGGCCGACATCGACGCCGTACGGTTGGTCGGGCCGAGCACGCCGGCGACGAAGCGCGGCCGGTTCGGCGTCTCCGCCTGCACCTTATCCGCGATGTCCCGTGCAAGCCGCGCGGCGGTCGCGTTGAGCTCATGCACAAGCCCTTCCATGCCGTAATCCGCCTGCGAAACGGCATTGGACGTAAATGTATTGGTCTCAATAATATCGGCGCCGGCGCGCAAGAACGCTTCGTGGATTCCGCTAATGACTGCGGGTTTTGTCAGAACCAGAAGGTCGTGATTGCCCTTCAGCGGTTGCGGCCAGTCGGCAAATCGCGCGCCGCGATAGTCCTCTTCCTGCAGGTCGTGCGCCTGCACCATCGTTCCCATCGCACCGTCCAGCACGAGGATACGCTCGCGCAGCATGCGGCTCAGAAGCGCCCTCGCGTCATGGGCCGCCGTCACGGGTCCACCATCCATAGTGCTTGCCCCGCCTCAGGCCGCGGCCACGGCCTGCGGCCGGATGCCGAGCCGCCAGCAGATCGCCTTGGTCAAGGCCGGGCGGTTCAACGTATAGAAATGAAAATGCTGGACGCCCTCGCGCTGCAGCGCTTCGCATTGCTCCACCGCGACGGTGGCGGCGATCAGATTGCGCGTCTCGGGATCGGCGTCCAGCCCCTCGAAGATTTTTGCCACGCGTTTCGGCATTTTCGCCCCGCACCGGTCGCTGAACGAAACGACCTTGGCAAAATTGGTGACCGGCAGGATGCCCGGCACGAGCGGAACGGCAATGCCCGCCGCCGAAGCGCGGTCGCGAAACCGAAGAAAATCATCATTGTCGAAAAAGAATTGCGTGATCGCGCGGCTGGCGCCGTTGTCGATCTTTCGCTTCAAATTGTCGATATCGGCGCTCTCCGAGGGCGAATCTGGATGGCTTTCAGGATATGCGGCGACGGAAATATCGAAATCGGCGATGCGCCGCAACCCCTCGACCAGCGCGGCGGCATTTTCGTAACCGCCCGGATGGGGCGCGTAGTGCGCGGTGCCTTCGGGCGGATCGCCCCGCAACGCAACGATCTGACCAATTCCCGCATCCCACCAGGATCGCGCCAGGGTATCGATTTCCGCGCGCGTCGCCCCGACACAGGTCAAATGGGCAGCGGGCGGTGTCGAGCATTCATCGTTGATGCGCCGCACGATAGTGTCGGTCCGGGCACGAGTCGACCCGCCCGCGCCATAGGTCACCGAAAAGAACTGTGCCCGCAATGGGCTCAATTGCTCCAGCACCGACCACAGGCGTTCCGCGGCCGTGTCATCATGCGGCGGAAAGAATTCAAAACTGACGTTCGGTATACCGGCCATTATCCAGCCTCCACAACTTGACGCTCACGGCTCAACCGCGGCGCGGCCGGCCGTTTTTCGGCGGACCACAAACAGACCGTCAACGGATCACCCGGCAGCCGCTTCACGTCGCGGACCGTCAGCCCGGCCGACGCAAACCAGTCCTCGATGTCGTTGTCGTCGAATCCAAGCCAACGATGGGCATGTTCGGTTAACAGGCTTTGTTCACTGTGGGGCGCAAAATCGACCACAATCATCCGTCCCTGCGCGCCCAGATACCGTGCCGCCTCGCGAATAGCGTCTGCCGGATCCTCGGCGTAGTGCAACGCCAGGTGAAATGTGACGGCGTCGAACGTCTCATCGCCGAACGGCAGTTGGTTCATATCCCCATACCGGACATGGCAATTGTTCAAACCTTGCTTTTCCAGATTAACCCGCGCAATCGCTAGCATTTCACGCGACAGGTCGATACCCACGCCGCGATTGATCGAATTCCCGAAAATCTCAAGGATGCGCCCGGTCCCGGTCCCGACGTCCAGAAGGTCCCCGACATTCGACTCCGGTATCAGCGCCTGCAAGGCGCGCTCGACTTCCAGATCATTGATGTACATCTTGCGGATGTGGTCCCACTGCGTTGCATTCTGGCGAAAGAACTCGCCCGCGACCGCCGCCCGCGACTTCTTGATTTCGTCCAATCGTTCCTGGTCACGGGTCAGCGTTCCGTCATCCGTGGGCATCATCGTTAACAATGTCCGCACAAGCCCTTCTTCGGGCGCCCGCTCGGAGAGCCGGTAATACGCCCATGTCCCTTCGCGGAACCGCTGAAGCAGCCCCGCATCGACCAATAATTTCAAATGCCGCGAAACGCGCGGCTGGCTCTGCCCGAGAATCATTGTGAGTTCGCTGACAGTCAGGTCGCCGCGCGCGCACAACGCCAAAATTCGGAGCCGAGTCGGCTCCGCCGCGGACCGCAAGCTGCGCAAAAATCGCTCCATCAGCACCCCCGTACTGGCTGAGACCTACCGTTTTTCAGCCAATCGCCGCATTACTATATAAGGATATCTTTATATTGTAAACTATTTTCTAATGGGCTCCCGCAAAGATGCCACCGACCCATGCGCCCCAATTAATCCAACAGCCGCCGCCGTTTGCCGGCGCCTCGCACGCAGCAAATTTGCAACAGAAGGTTAACAAGTTTGGTTAATCGTGAACGGAGGCCTGCAAAACGTGAACATCGTCATATAGTCTTTCGAATATCATTGTGTTAACTCTGCAGTGTGGTCGAATCGTTTCGTTACCGTTAGGAAGCCTTGAGAGCGTTGAATAATATCGTTTTTTAGCGCTGTTACCGGCACGAAAACGCGCTTCGATTCGCGGGTGGAACCAAGGATCCTTTTGGTAGACGTATACGGCATGGCATTTCACAAGCGACTCAAGATATTCGGCTGTATCCTCGCAATCTTAATGATTACTGGGTGCGCCAGCACGAAGACGGAAGATCCGGTCGCCAATTCTGAAATCAGTGATCCGATCGAGCCGGTAAACCGCGTTTTTTTCGACTTCAACATTTTTTTGGATCGGTGGCTGTTGCGGCCGGTGACGCGGTTTTACGTCAATGTCGTCCCGGAGTTCTTGCGACTGGGCATCCACAACATTCTCGACACCGTCCGGTTGCCCGTGGTCGCGGTGAACGACTTGCTGCAAGGTGAAATCGAGCGATTCGGGCAAACCGTGGGCCGGTTTACGGTCAACGTCGCGACCGGCTTCGGCATCCTGGACACCGCCGGCGAACTGGCGCCGGGTCATGAAGAGGATCTCGGCCAGACCTTGGCCGTCTGGGGCGTACCGGGCGGACCCTATCTCGTGCTGCCGTTTCTAGGCCCGACGAACATCCGCGATTCCATCGCAACCGCCGCGGAAACCTATGGCGAGCCGCTCGGCTGGGTCATCGATAGATACTATAACGATACGATTCTTTATTCCTATAGCGGCGGCCGAACCGCTCTTACCATTCTCGACAAGCGGGCCCAGGTACTGGGCCAAATCGAGGAATTGGAGAAAACCTCGCTGGATTTCTACGCCACGATCCGCAGCCTATACGTCCAAAAACGGCGCGACGAAATCCGGAACGGCGACGAAACCGATCCGCTGCCGATCCCGGAAATCACGTTCGAACCGGAAAGCGAACCCAAGCCAGTCTCGCAACAATCGAGCGGCCGCTAGCGGGCGGCGTATCCCTTGCCAGC
>Ga0224508_10000780_pt1 | contig 29878 bp, 31 predicted proteins | sample SF_Jan12_sed_USG_4_FD_170157 | JGI IMG/M metagenome (GOLD analysis project Ga0224508, IMG submission 170157) | Sediment microbial communities from San Francisco Bay, California, United States - SF_Jan12_sed_USGS_21 | ecosystem: Environmental > Aquatic > Marine > Sediment | place: USA...
CCCCGTTTTTGTGTATGGCGGGGTGGATTCGAACCCTCGAATAGACAAGAAGGTTCGAGCCGAGGCAGGCTTAAGCCTGCCGAGACAACGTCGGAGCGCCAGCGACGACGGCCCGCAGGGCGAGACGGGTCGGCTGTTTCGTCGGCCGGACTGACCTGACACGTCATTATGTTGAGCGCAAGCTACTGATCCGTAGAGATATTTTACAAAAACGCTCAAAACGCAAACCGGGTCACGTTTGTTAAGCCATTGATCTGTAGAATTTTGGGCAGGATTGGCCCGAATCCTGCGGAGATTGTGTGGTCAATCCGTGAGGGATGATTGTCTGTCTGCCGCAACTAAGGGCGGGCATTGAGGTCCGAGAAGGGTCCTTGTAGGCGGACGGCGCGCTTCAGCCCATCGGAGACCTGGTCTGTACACACGATCGGCGCGTGTGCGGTTCGGCGGATTCGGGAGGGCGCTTACCCCTTATATTTCGGGGACTTAAGCGGGTTTTCTTCAGTAATTGTATTGCCAGATTTGGTCAATCTCTGTACGCTGGAGTGTTCCCTCATCCATCTTAGAATGACGTTAGGAGCTTGGTTCATGCGGACGATAAAGAAACGGATTTTGTGGTTGTGCTGCACTGCATTGATAGCGGTGAGTGGAACTGCGATTGCGCAAGAAAAAGGTTACGGGCTCAACGCGGGTGACGTTCTGCTGGTGTCCATATGGGGAGAACCTGAGCTGACACGCGAGGTGCTAGTGCGCCCCGACGGCAAGATAAATTTTCCTCTTGTGGGCGATATCGATGCTGCCGCCAGAACACCTGAGGATGTGCAGGCGGTAATCGTCGAACGTCTGGAGCAATTTATTCCCGACGCTGTAGCGACTGTGGCTGTAATCAATACGGCCGGTAATAAGATCTACGTACTCGGCAAAGTGCTGCGACCCGGAGAATTTACCGCGAGCCGAGCTTTGGACGTCATGCAGGCGCTGGCAATGGCGGGCGGTCTGAACCAGTTTGCAGCGGCCAACAAGATCAAGGTTTTGCGGCGTGGCGCCGACGGTCGCCAACGTTCTATCAGTTTCCGTTATGCGGATGTTGAAGATGGTCGCAACCTCCAAACCAACATCATTTTGCAAAGCGGGGATGTCGTTGTTGTCCCGTAAGTATTTATCACTGATCCTGGCAAGCGCTTTACTCGTGGCCGTCCCTGCCGGCGCGGCCGAATATTCGTTGCAGGCGATTATTGATCAGCGGGCGTTCTACAACGGCAATTTGGGGATGTTCTCAGATCCGGCGTCGACGGCGCAGGACCAACGAGAAATGTACGCATCCGGCTATGCCCTGGCACCGCGACTCAATCTGCGCGCGCGCAGCCCACGGTGGCAGCTTGATTTGAACAGTGTTGCGAGTTTTTCCCGCTTATCAGACCAGCTTTACGACAGCGACGACCAAAAGATAGGGCTGAAATACGGGTACACCGGTGCACGCGCAAGATGGGATGTGGATGCCTCGATTGATCGCTCGTCGACTCGTTCCAATGTCGCTGAGCTGGGGGAGATCCTCGCGGCAGTTCGGAGCGAGAGTTACTCCCTGACCCCCCGTTGGACGCGCGTGCTCAGTGAGCGCAACTCGCTGGCTTTGGGTGGGAATTGGGCCTCGGTCGATTATCAGGCTCGTCGATTCAACGATTACGATTACTATGGATTCGATATTACCTGGTTGCGACAGCTCAGCGAGCAAAATCAATTGCAGATTGGTGTGTATCAATCGATTTTTGAGGCGGGTGAAAAGCGCAACAATACTGATATCGAGTCGGATACTCTGGGCCTCACGGTTGCGCTGGTGCGCAACGTCAATGAGGCGCTGTCGACCAATATCTCGATTGGCGCACGACAGGTGGAAACCAGCACACCGATCCTTTGTGATTTTGTGTCTGCGTTATTCGGCCAGTGTACTTTCGGGAGTCGCTTGGGTGTCAATACCACGGATTCCGATGGGTTCACTGCTGCCGCAGGCGTAGATTACACAGCCCAGAGATGGAGTGTTTCGGCGTCACTGAGCCGATCACTGGTGCCAAACTCAACCCTTGGTGACCTGCTCGAAACCGACACGGTAACGCTCAGTTTCAATCGTCAACTGCGCGAGACTCTGTACTTTGAATTAGACCTGAGTGCTACACAAGAAGACCAGCTCGAGAGCAACTCCTTCAGTCGTGACCGGTTTCGTATTGCGCCACGCCTACGGTGGCAGTTCGCTGAACGTTGGTCCATGACAACAAGCGTCGTACACAACTCGAGGGACTCACTTAGATTTGGCAGTTCGAATGATGCTGAGGGAACTTCGATTTCCTTTCGGGTGCGTTATACGCACCCACGCGAAAGTTGGTCGCGCTAAGACAACCCGGTTAGAGGTGCAACGTGGAAGAAAATGATATCGGTTTAAGAGATTATTTCTCGATATTAAAACGTCGAAAAAATATTCTGTTGCTGACGTTTGTCAGCCTATTGGTGTTGTCTGTATTGGTCGCTTTTCTGTGGCCGCCAACCTACCGGTCCACTGCGACAATCCTGATACGCGGTCAGGAAATCCCGCGCGATCTTGTTCCGTCCACAATCACCAGTTTTGCAGACCAACGCCTCATGGAGATCCAGGCACGTGTTGTTACGTCGGCCAACCTGTCCAAGCTGATTGAGGATTTCAATCTTTATCCGGAGGACCGCAGACGCCTGCCCACTACAGAAGTAGTGGAAGACATGCGCCAAGATTATTCGCTGGACCTGGTCAGTGCTGATGTCATCGACCCACGTACCGGGCGGCCTACCCAGGCGACTATTCTGTTTACCGTGTCTTTTGACTACAAGAGCGCAGCGTTGGCACAGCAAGTCACCAACCGGTTCGTTAATCTGTACCTTAACGAGAACCTGCGTGACCGTACTGAGCGTGCGCAGGAAACCACGAGCTTTTTGACGGAACAGGCGGAAAAACTGAATCGTGAGATCAGCCAGCAGGAAGCCGCCCTGGCGCGCTTCAAGGAGCAACATGGTGGTGCACTGCCCGAGCTGCAGGCAGTAAACCTGCAGATGATGGAACGCACTGAGTCGGACATACGCGAAGTAGAGCGTCACTATCAGGTACTGAGCGATCGCCGAATTTTTCTGGAAGCACAGCTCGTTCAGGTGTCACCCACCGGGCCGCTGTATACGCGTGAGGGTACGATCCTGGCGCCCAACGAACAACTAAGGGCGTTGCAGTCACAATATTCTTCTCTGTCAGCCACATACGGCGCCAACCATCCGGACGTAGTGTCGGTACGTCGTCAAATCGTGTCGATGCAAGGAGAGTTAGGTCAGGTCGATGTGGCGGCAATTGAGAATCAGCTTCAGGCTACGCACGCGGAGCTGATCCAGGCTCAGGAACGTTATGGTGCTCGTCATCCCGACGTATTGCGTTTGGAGCGCCAGCACGAACAGTTAATAGCAGAACGCGATAGCGCCTTACAGGTGTCATCATCATCGGCGGACTCGACTGTTGATCAGTCAGTTGCCGTCACCAATCCCGCGTATCTTAGTTTGCAGACACAACTCGCTTCCGCAATTGGGGAGATAAACTCGCTCGCTACGCGACACAAGCAGCTGGAAGAAAAAATGAAGGGCTTCGAGCAGCTTATTGTGACTGCTCCGCAGGTTGAACGCGAATACAGTGCCATCACCCGCAATCTGTCAAACGCACGCGCCAGGTACCAGGAAATCCGCTCCAAGGAAATGGCGGCCGAGGTTTCGGAAAGCCTGGAGCAGGGCCGCAAGGGCGAACGCTTTGAAGTTGTAGAGCCCGCGATGTTGCCGACTATGCCACACTCGCCGAACCGGCTTGCGTTGCTATTTCTTGGCTTGGTGTTGTCGATGGCAGGCTCTGTCGGCACGACCGCAGCATCGGAGAGTATGGACAATTCAGTATATGGGCCACGTGGACTTGCGGCCGTACTGGGCGCTCCGCCAATTGCAACGATCCCCTTTATTGCCAATGAGCTTGATACGGGTAGGGATCGTCGCACTATTTGGTTAGTCGTCGCCGGCGTGGCAGTGACGATCTTGGTGGCGTTGGTACTTGTGCACTTCCTTTACCGGCCACTGGATATATTGTGGTTCACTTTATTGCGAAAACTTGGTATTTCATAACCGAATAAACTGGCGAGACTGGAAAATATTATGGAAAGAATAAAAGAAGCGTTAGAACGTGCAAAACGGCAGCGAGAGTCAGCCGGTGGCATGAGCGTGCCCGCACGTCACAATAACGCCGTCGCACAGGTGTCGGGCAAAGCTTCCAATACCCTGGAAATCGAATACACACACACACGTGTGGTTTCACCAGATCCAGTGGCCATGCGGGAAAAGCGCGTCATCGTCGGTGGCAAAGGCGACGCGGTAGCCGATGCCTACCGGATGCTCCGGACGCGTACTTTGCGTGGTATGAAAGAACACAAGTGGAATTCGTTGGCGATCACCAGCCCGCGCGCCGGTGAGGGCAAATCCCTGACCGCAGTAAATCTGGCGTTGAGTATGGCGCGTGAAATTGATCGCACTGTACTGCTGGTGGACCTGGACCTCAGGCGGCCCAGCCTTCATGAATTTTTTGGCTTTGACGTCGAGAAAGGACTGAGTGATTATCTGACTGGCGATGTCGCGATCGAAGATCTCCTGGTCAATCCGTCGGTCGAGCGTTTTGTTGTTCTTCCGGGCCGGGGCCGGGTTGATAACTCGTCGGAACTTTTGGGGTCGCCAAAAATGGCTGAACTCGCTCAGGAAATCGAGCAACGCTACGAAAACCGAATTGTAATCTATGATTTGCCGCCAGTGCTTGCAGTAGATGATGCGCTGGCGTTCTCAACGCAAGCCGATGCCTTTCTGTTGGTAGTTGAGGAAGGCGGTACACCGGCGGAAGAAATTGTTGCGGCACACGATGTGCTTGCGCAGGCAAATATAATAGGCACGGTGCTAAACAAGGCGGCCGACTCCCCCGGCCAGTATTACTACTAGACTGGGTTCTGTGGGTAACTAATGTACGAAGCGTTTTACGGATTTTCCGAGAAACCTTTCTCGTTGCTGCCAGACCCGGCGTTCCTGTACCTGGGCCGCAAGCATCGTATGGCGTTGACGATGCTCCAATATGGTCTGATGAATAACGCCGGCTTCACGGTGATTACGGGCGAGATCGGTTCGGGCAAGACGACACTTATTCGCCAATTACTTGAGGAGATTGAAGAAGACGTGACCGTTGGTCTGATTACCAATACTCACGAATCATTTGGCGATCTCCTGCAATGGGTGTTGATGGCTTATGGACTCGAGTACAAAGGCAAGGAGAAGGTCGAGTTATACGAGGCGTTCGTACAGTTTGTGGTCGGTGAATACGCTGAAAACCGGCGCACAGTTTTGATTATTGACGAAGCGCAAAACCTTTCGCCCAAGACACTTGAGGAGCTCCGCATGCTATCGAATATCAATGCGGACAAAAATCAGGTTTTGCAGATGATCCTTGTGGGCCAGCCGGAATTGCGTACTATGTTGATGTTGCCGAGCCTGAAGCAGTTTGCACAACGTGTCTCAGTGAGCCACCATCTTGACGCGCTAAATTCTGAAGAGACGGTCAAGTATATACACCATAGAGTATCGGTTGCCAGTGGCGACCCGGCTATTTTCCCGGCAAAGAGTTGTTCGCTAATCTGGTACTACAGTCGCGGCGTACCACGAGTTATCAACTCACTATGTGATACGGCCCTTGTGTACGGATTTGCCGAGCAAAGCACGGCGATTGAGTCCGAATTGATCAAGGACGTAATCCGCGACCGTAAAGTCGGCGGGCTGTTCCCGGCACGTGAGGATGGGCCACCGGCACGACAGGCCGGTACTGGTGATGTGCCGTAGCCAGTTACAGTAAGATATTACATTGACGCGTGTGCGTCTTTTTGGTTTTGAGGTAGGACATATGAAGTTGCGAACCCTGGCGGTCTTGACGGTCCTTGGATTCGTTGTTGCGTGCACGAGCGCAGAACAGCGTGCGGCCAAGTATCTGGAAAAGGCCCACGCTTCCTTCGAGGCCGGCGACCTGATCAAATCAGAACTCGACGCCAAAAACACGCTGCAAATCGAGCCGCAGAATGCGAAGGCACGTTTTCTGCTGGCGCGAATAGCAGAAACCAAACTTTTGTCCGAGCCAGATTCCTGGCGCAACATGATGGCAAATCTGCAGCGTGTCATCGAGCTGGAGCCAGACCACGCCGAAGCGAGAGTCAAGCTAATCCAGCTGTATTTGCGCTTCTTAGGTACACCGGAAAAAGCGCAGTTGCTCGAACGTATTCGCACAGAGCTCGACGCGGCTGTGTCCTATGCGCCAAATGATGATTCGGTACGCGCGTTAACGCCGGTTGTCGAATACCACGAAGCTGTATATGCCGACGACAATTCTGGGCGCGATACGGCGCTTGCCAATGCCCAGTCGTTATTTGATCAGGATCCGGGCAATCTGCTAATTACCAGTTTTCTTGCGGGCGTCCATGCAATTCAGGATCCGGACAAGGCGCTGGACTACCTGGATACTTCCCTACAGGCAAATCCTCAGTCTGCATTGCGTATTCTGAAGATTGGACTTCTGCAATCTCAAAATCGAATCAGCGATGCCGAACAGGAGTACAAGACTCTTCTCGACGAGTATCCCGATAATTCCCAGCTGCGCCTCGGTTTGGCCAAGTTCTATGTGGACTCTGATCGACCAGCCAAGGCCGAAGAGCTGATGCGGGAAATAGTCGCTGCAGACCCTGATGATGTAGAAGCACGCATGCGATTGGTGAGGTTTGTCGGTCAACACAAAGGGATGATGGAGGCTGAATTCCTGGTGCAGGAATACGTAACGGAGAATCCTGAGGAGTGGAAATACCGGTTTTTGCTTAGCGAGATATATGCCTCGCAAGATCGCATGGGTGATGCCGAAACGGTGTTCCTTGACATCATAGAACAGGCTGGAACCACTCAAGCCGGCCTTGATGCACGCAACCGTATGGCGCAAATGAGGATGTTACAAAACCGCAAGGGCGAAGCGCAGGAGTACCTGGATGAAGTACTCGCCATCGACGCCGCCAACTCGGATGCGCTAATGATGCAAGCCGGCCTGCTGATCGAGCGTGGCGATATAGAAAGCGCAATCTCGGGGTTACGCACAGTTCTGCGAAATGATCCCACATCGAAGCGTGGTCTGCTTGTAATGGCGCGCGCGCACAGCATGGCGGGCAACTCAAATCTTGCGAAGGAGAATTACCAAAAACTTTTGCAGGCACACCCGGACAACGCTGATGGCCGTCGCGAGTTGGGCCGTTTGCTGATGCGGGATCGGCAATGGGAAGAAGCTCGCGGTGTTTTGCTCGCTGGAGTGGATTTCTTTCCCGATGATTTGCAAATGACACGGATGCTGGTCGATACGCTCGTGCGCGTGTCGGATTGGGAGGCCGCTGGGGTGCAGGCCGATCGACTTATGCAAAAAGAGCAGACTAGGGGGCTCGGGCATTACCTGCAGGGTCGTATACAACAAGGCACGGGTGCCATAGCTGAAAGCATCGACTCATTTAAGAAATCAATCGAACTGGAACCCAATGCAATCGAGCCGCTGACCAATCTGGTGCGCAGTTACGTGGTAACGGAGCAACTCGACGTCGGCCGTCAATACCTGGAAGACTTTCAAGCCGCGCAGCCACAAAACGTTCATTCCCAAACATTGATCGCAGAGGTCCACGCGCGTCTGGGAGACATGGACCGGGCAATAATGGAGAATGACAAGGCGATCAAGATCAATGAGCGTTGGGTGCCAGCGTATCGCAATCTCATTGGCCTGCACCTAATGCAAGGTGACGTGGCCGCGGCCGAGCAGGCTGCTGACGGTGCTCTTGAAGTGATGCCGGACGATTCGGATCTCCGCATGCTGCGGGCGACAGTTTACGAGCGGCAAAACCGTTTTGACGAGGCGATCGATATCTATAAAAAAGAGCTGGAGCGAAACCCTGGTCTCGATGTTGCCGTCAACAATTATGCAGCTTTGGTGGCTGATCATCGCCAGGAACAATCCGGTCCGGCACTGGAACTCGCACGGCGGTTTCGCAACTCGGAAAACCCCATTTTCCTGGACACACTCGGGTGGTTGTTGTATCGCACTGGCGACTTAGAGGCGGCGGTCGAAGTGCTCGAGGAAGCGGTGGCCGGAGCACAGCAGGTACCCCAATTGCGCTATCACCTGGGAATGGTCTATTTTGAGCTGGATCGCCTGGATGTCGCAAAGCGCGAGTTGCAAGCTGCGGTGGCCGCCACGCAGCCATACACCGGCCTGGACACGGCGCGGGAGACCCTGGAATTATTGTAATCCGCAGCTAATGGCGATTATGTTCAAGGCGATGTTTTATCAGTGTCGATAGTTTTTACAGTTTCAATTTCCGAACGGCAAGACAAAAAGACGATAGATTTAATAATCAACAAGTTATAAGCGTTGGCACGAAAATTGGATTAATGAAGATTAATAATAATTGTACAATCTCGCCGGCGACGGATCTGTCCGGACTGAAAAAAACAATCTAGGAGATCTCTAATGATCAAGACAATAATCAGGAGCCTGACATTGGGCATGCTGTTCGCAGCGCAAGCCAATGCAACATCCTTGACACTCACCGGCCCGGACAGTGTGACGATCGGCAATTCTCTGGTGCTGGAAATCATCGGCAACTTCGGCGACGAAGGATTATACGCTGGCGGCATTACACTGGATTTTGATGAATCTGCGCTGTCTCTGACGAGCATAGTATTAAACCCAGAGCTGAATAGTCAGTTCAGTTGTCCGGGTTTTTTCACATGTCCTGAAAATGCGGTTGTTCTCGGTAGCACCGATGTGGTCGCACCATTTGAGGGTCTTATCGCGCCGGGTGCCGGAGATATGCTTTTGGCCACGCTGATTTTTGATACCAATTCCCCGTCAACCGAGGGGACCAGTACATTCATCGGTATGTCGGATTTCAGTAGCTTTGCCGGCGGTTGGTTCGCCTTTGACTTGTCCGATGGATCCACTCCGGACCTGATCGGTAAGAGCGTAACGCTGAACGCCATTCCTCTACCGGCGGCCGCATGGTTAATGATCGGCGGTCTGGCTACCTTGATGGGCTTTCGCCGCAAGTAAGAAGCTCCGCACGTAAGTTTGAAAAAGCCCCGCCAACCGGTGGGGCTTTTTTTTGATCAATGGCACGGTGCAGGTGGATTTGTTAAAGCTGCTACCGACACAGCCTCATCCTGGTGGGGCAGTTCTTTTATCCACCCCCTAACAGCGGCAGTCCAATCGCCTGCAACTGGCCGGTCCAGACAAAAAACCCGCGGGCAGGCGCGAAAATTGTTTTAGACTAGCCCCCATCCCACATTAGGGGGTTCTCAGTGGTTAAACTGTCGCCTGCGGCCTTTCGATCCGTACCGGATCCGGCGTTGCTGTATCTGACCGATCAGCATGCGCGTGCCCTGGCGTTTCTGGAGTTATCCATACGCAAGGCAGGCTGCCTCACAACGCTGGTGGGTGAGGATGGCTGCGGGAAGACCCTGTTGGTCAGCTCAGCAATCAACGACGCCGACAACGACGTCGTGGTCATTCAGATGGATGGCGCTAGCCTCACGGAAGATCAGCTTCTACGAGAAACTTTGACGCGTCTGAATCCGCGTGATCCGAATGCTGGCGGGCTATTGCCAGGCCTGACCACAGTGCGTTCGGCACTAGCCGCAGGTCGGGAGCTCGTGTTGTTCGTTATCAGCAATGCTCAGTTTCTTAAGGAAGAGGTATTTCAGTCCCTACAGGCGATGTCTCGGCCTGAAAAAGGCCACCGCCGGCGTGTGAGTCTGGTACTTACCGGTCAACAGGGTCTGGAAACACTGCTCTACACCATCGGACGCAACGTGCTGGAAGACTGGAAGATGATGATGGCCCAGTTACCACCGCTGGGATTGCCTGATGTTATCGGTTACATCGGACACCGCATCCGTATCGGTGGCTCCGACAGTCCCGAAATGGTTTTCGATGAAGAAAGTTACGGTGTCATTCACAGGCTGTCGGGTGGTATACCCGTGCGTATTAACCAACTCTGCGACAAAGCGATCGAAATAGCCCAGCACGGTAAGTCCACTTTGGTGGGAGCCGGCCAGGTCCGTGCGGCAGCCCGGCAATTGAACTGGCCGGGGGCAGAGAATGACGGAGTTTTGAGCGTGAGTGAGGCAACTGCGTCACCGGCGCTGACCTTGTCCCGGGATGGCGAAGTGCTGGGTATCTATCCGCTCGAACAGGAACGTACGCTGATCGGCCGCGAGCCAGACAATGAGGTCCCGATCGACAGCCCTTATGTCAGTCGTCATCACACGCTCATTGTTCGCGATGAACTTGGATTTTGGATTACCGATATCAACAGTACCAACGGGACCTATCTCAACGGTGAGCGCGTGTCCAATCAGACACGTCTGGGGCCCGGCGATCATATTCGCGTGGGCCGGCATGAGTTGGTCATCAGCATGCCAGGCGATGCACCGCCCGGACTGCAGGGCACCGCACGACTGAATGACAACATGACCGATACTTTAGCTGACGTGCAGAGCAAGCAAGGCCCAAAAGCGTCGCTTGCCGCTGTTGACGAGGAATTGGCCAATCAACCGGACAAAATCGAGCTGCAGTTTGAGCGGGGTTGTCTGCTGACAGATCTGGGTCGCAAAGAAGAAGCGATTGGTGTGTTCGATCAACTCGTGCGTCAACATGCGGCCGTACCGGAAGCCCACAACAACCTGGCAGTCCTGCTCGCCGAACGGGGTGAGTTGTTGCAAGCTCGTGCGGAACTCGAGAAGGCCATCAGATTGGCACCGGGTTACGCCTGTGCGCATGAGAACCTCGGTGACATTTACCTGCAGTTGGCCTCGTCGTCCTTTGAGTCCGCCGCTGAGGGGACCACGGACAAGGACCTGTGCCAGCGCAAGCTGAGCGGTATCAGCCGGTTGCTGCGTAACTGAATGTTTCGTCGAGAAAAGCTTAGTAACTATCTGATTTTCAATAATCCATCGACCGCTTGCAAATGCCACTCGTCAGCTCCATCTTTAACCCGTGAATCAGTATCGTCTTAGTGGCCCGCCGCCGGGTCTCATCCCGCGTCTGGTCGCCGGTCTTGTGGCTGGGGTTGCGCTGGTAGGGGCTTTTTTTGTTGGTATCGTGGCATGGATTCTGCTTGCCGGATTCGTGGCAATAGGCGGTGTCGTTGTGTCGATTTGGTTTTGGCGCCAGCGCCGTCGCTTCGAGAAATTTGCACGCCAGAAAGACGATGGATTTATCGAAGTCGAATATGAAGTGCTGAATGAAAAGGACCCGCCGGCCTAGTTCTACCCGTGCCTATTTCTCAATCTTGATTCCACGCCAGAATGCAACGCGGTCACGAATCTGCTTTGCCGCAGACTTGGGCTTGGGGTAATACCATGCTGCCGCAGCATTGCATTCGCCGTTCACAGTCACATCGTAGTAACTGGCCACGCCTTTCCAAGGGCAGGTCGTTTGCTTGTTACTCGCCTTGAAATACTCATGGGTCAGACTGTCGGCCGGAAAGTAGAAATTTCCCTCGACCTCGACGACGTCGTCGCTCGCTGCAATAACAGTTCCATTCCAAATCGCTTTTGCCATAGCTACTCCTCTAGCCAGCTCGTTTGATTGCAACAAGTGTGTCAAATGGATTGTCGATCAGGCGGCCCTCGGAATCTAGTGCCGGGTAGGGGAGAGCGAGCTGCCGACAACGCCGGGCAATACGCGGATAGGCCCACTCGAAAAGTGTCTTTGCCGCAGTCTCGGAATCCAGCCTGGCTGTGGCATAAAAACCGGCCTCTTCACGTTGTCGCATGGCTTCGTACAACACAAGCGCCGCGGCGACCGACACATTCAGGGAGGCGACCATACCGTGCATCGGTACGGTGATATGCGCATCGGCCAGCGATGCTGCCGTCGCACTGACGCCCCATAGTTCACCACCGAGCAGTATTGCCGAGGCCTGCGTGTAATCAATGTCTCTGAAATCTACGGCACGTCTCGACTGGTGCGCGGCAAGGATGTGAAAGCCCTGATCATGCAAAGCGCTGCATGCTGCTCGAATTGAATTATGCCGCGTCAATGGTACCCACTTTCCTGAGCCGGCTGAAACCATGTGATGACGGCGTATCGTAGCCTCGGATATGGCATGCATTTCAAACACGCCGACAGCGTCGCACGTACGCCGCAGTGCTGCTATGTTCTGCGTTTTTTGGGTATTTTCGGCAATCAGCGTCAAGTCAGGCTGACGGCGACGTAATACCGCATTGAGTTTTTGGAATCGCTCAGGTGTCATGATGCGGTGTAAAATGGGGCGCTATGACGCATCAGGAAAAAATCAGTATTCCGACCCTGGGACGCGGCACCGTCAATCTGACAGAAAAGATACAGACAGTTGTGGGCAAAAGCGGTGTGCCGGCCGGTATGTGTAACATATTCGTGCATCATACCAGCGCCTCCCTGATGCTATGCGAGAATGCCGACCCGAGCGTGCGCAGCGATCTTGAGACATTCATGTCGCGTCTGGCGCCCGATGGCGATCCGATGTTCGAACATACTGCCGAAGGACCCGACGATATGCCGGCGCATGTACGCTCCGTTCTTACCGGCAATAGCTTGAGCATACCGGTCGAGGCGGGGCGTTGCATGCTAGGCACTTGGCAGGGCATCTATTTGTGGGAGCATCGCTCTCACCCGCATACACGCCGAATCACCGTGACGGTGCAAGACTAGCTGCGCTCAGCAGCGCGCCGAAAAAATGCTTCATGGCGGTCTATACGAAGGTCCGCCAGCACGGCATCTTCGATAATGCCGTTTTGACCGATCAAAAAGCTGGCCCGCCGTACGCCGAAACCGAGGGGTCCGTCTACATCGTAGGCTCTCACCGCAATCTTGTCGGGATCGGCCAGCAACAAGAAATCGAGTTTGTGTTTATCGGCAAATCTGCGATGGCTTTCACTGTCCTGTGGGCTCACACCAACAACACGCAGACCGCTGGACAAAAGATCATCGTGCATGTCACGCAGATTGCAAGCTTCTTTGGTACAACCGGGCGTGAAATCGGCCGGATAGAAATACAGAATCAGCGGGCCGCTGCTAAGTAGGGAGTGCAAATTAACCGTGTTGCCATCCTGATCAGGTAGTGTGATATCCGGTGCCTGGCTTCCTAACGCAATCATAATGTGCCTTTTCTTTGAGGGCTGCGAAAGTCGATCTCCATGACATGATAGCCTGCCCGCGCCATGCCGCGCGCAGCATAAACCCTTTGGGCATCACGGTTATCGTCATCAACATAAAGACGCAGGCCGCATACATCGTCTCGCGTCTCAGCCATTTGACGAACGTGATCAAATAACGCCGAAAACGTGCCGGTGCGGCGAGCTGCTCTGATCACATACACGCTCTGAAACCACCAGAACCAGCCATTGCGCCAATCGCTCCATTCGTAAGTGATACATAGCTGGCCGACGACCTGGCCGTTGTCGCAGGCGAGGAAGTAACGTCCACGTGCTGGATCTTCAAGTAGGCTGCGAACGCCGGGTCCGATGTGGTCTGGGTCCAGCGTCTTGCCTTCGGATTCGGCAGCCAGTTTCGCATTGAATTCAACGACCAGGTCGGCGTCGGCAGGCGTTGCGTCACGAATGGTCAGAGTCATGGCCCATATTACCTCTTTCCCCCTGCCCACCGGGGGAGGGTTAGCGTAGGGGGAAAATTCCACGCAATTGCTGCTAAAATTCGCCGCTTGGCAAGGGGCCGTAGCTCAGTTGGGAGAGCGTCGCGTTCGCAATGCGAAGGTCGTGGGTTCGACTCCCATCGGCTCCACCATTTTTTTTCCGGCCACCACCCCCGGCCGAGATTTTATTTACTTATCTTGCTCAACGTGTCGCTTAGTACCCGCGCCAGATCCTGGTAACCCTTCTGTATTTGAGGTCCGAATAGCGGATCGACGGCACTGGCGAGAGTTTCCTCAAGAAGCCCCCAATCGTGATTGCTCAGGACAACCTTGATGATCGGAAAAACGTCTCCCTCTTCGATGTTCATGTGCTCGCGCAGTTGATCGATATAGGCAGGGCCGAGCTGCAGTAGCCTCGCCGGTTCTGCGGGTTGCTGGACGCTGTCGCCTAGTGTTTTCAGAAAGACAGTGCCGGTTTCGCCAATCACTTTGTGTTCGGCAGACAACTGTTCGATTACTGGTCGTGTCTCCGGCGCACGCTGGACCAGGCGTGCGAAGACCGCATCCTCGGTAGGGTGGTGGTACATATCGGGATATGCAGTCATGTAACGCATGGCGTTGCACGCAAGCTGTAGACTTTCCACGTTGCCCTGGCGAATTTGATCCATGACGTGATCGATGACATCGAGCAGACGCGCGACATTAATATGGTCTTCGTGCAGGATCTGCATGATTTGATGCATGCTGGCTCTCGGTGCCTCGGACTGTTTAAGTATACGCCGTAGCGGGAGTTGCCGGAATCAGGGGCTAAGGAGCAATACGGGTCTGCCGGTAAAATAGGGATGCAACCACGTTAGCCCGCCAAATAACACGAGTCCAACAATGAGTGGCAGCAGGTCCTTCATCCATGGCACCGCGGCTGGCCGTTTCCAAGATCCGACGCGCATGTTGATCAGTACAATCTCCGCAATCGCCCACAATCCCAGGCCGGCAAACAATACAACTGAGCGTCGGTCACCATTGCCAAGCAGGTGCGCAATCGCAAAAAGAATGAGACCGGTGAGCTGCGGGTGACGCAAGAGCAGCTTTATATTGGTTTGCATGTTGGCTGCAACAAAAAGAATTAGCGCGGGCGCCATCAACAGGACCGTTGCCGCGCGTCCCCATTGCGGCGCGTCGTAGACGGGGTAGGGCACGCTGCCGCGCCAACCAAGTACGATCAGGACCAGCGAGGCAATAATGAGGACCGAGAACACACCCTTGTACGGATCTTCGCCAATACGATCGATAATCCGAGCCCGCGTATCCGGTACGAGTCGTTGCGACAAATGAACCAGGGACCAAAGCAGAACGCCAATAACCAGCATCAACATGAGCCCATCGTACTTGGTTTCGGTCCATAAATACCACGAGGTTAGTCGATTGACCGCCAGGAACGCCGGTTAATCGGTCGGACGGCCGTCTCAGATCGAGCAAAAGCGGGTGTGCGCAGCGATTGCTAAACTGTCGTTGAAACTGACTTTTGGAGGCATCATGTTGTTGCAAGTCCTCGATTATCTGGGTGTGTCGGTGTTCGCAATTTCGGGTGGAATAGTTGCTTCCCGTTTGCGCTTCGATTTTGTTGCCTTCGTTTTCTTCGCGACTATGACCGGGGTCGGTGGTGGCACTTTTCGAGACCTCATTCTGGGCGTGCCAGTTTTTTGGACGCAGGCAGAGGGTTATCTGATCGTGTGCATTGTCGTCAGCGTCGTGACCTGGTTCCTGGCTCACATCGTGGAGAGTTGGGGCAAACCATTGCGCTGGGCGGATGCGGTCGGCTTGTCCGCGTATGCAGTGATGGGTGCCGCCAAGGCCATCAGTTTGGGGAGTACACCAGTCGTTGCGATTCTGATGGGCGTATCGACCGCGACCTTTGGTGGGGTACTGCGCGACGTCGTGGCTGGAGAACCTTCTGCGATTGTAAAGCCGGAAATTTACGTTACGGCCGCTGCAATCGGGGCGGCTGTGTTTGTGCTTGCAGAAGCAATCGGTGCCGGTTACTGGCCCGCCGCCGTTGCTGGCTTTCTAAGTGCAATGGTAATTCGCGGCGGCGCTATCGCGAAAGGTTGGTCGCTACCGGGTTACGGAAAAATGAGGACATCCGTCGAGCCGTGAGGGCTCGAGCAACGGCGAACTGTGATCATGAATCGGTCGGACAAGGACAAGAGTGTGCTCCGCTTCTTGCGCGCCAATCGCCGCGTGCTGTTTGGTGTCTTGTTCGTCGCGCTAGTGGCCGCCTTGTTGGTTTCGCTGACCGAATACGAGTCCTACACCTCGCTCTACGATGCAGCTTACGTCGGCAGCGAGGGCTGTGCTGATTGCCATACGCAAATCTACCCGAGCTGGCAACGCTCGCCGCATGCCAACATGACCCGGAAGGCCCGTGCCGGAACGGTGGTGGGCGACTTCTCCGATCGGGTCTGGTGGGAGCCCGGCAAGGAACGAGTATTGCCCGCGGCGCGCATGCATCACCTCGGGGATCGTTATTGGATGGATTTGCGCGATCCAAAATCGAACGAATACCACAGCTTCCCGATCGAGTATGTGGTCGGCTACCAGTATCGTCAGGTATATCTAACCCGCGAGCGCGGCGGCGTGCTCAGACGCCTGCCGTTGCAGTGGTCCACCGAGCGTCGCGACTTTTTTCCCTACTGGAATTTCCAGGAGCGCAGTGAGGCGACGCTGGAGGATTTGTGGTCGCAGATGACCACACTGAACTCGGCCTGGAATCTGTTTTGCGCCCGTTGCCACACCACCAAACTTAATGTGGAGAGCAAAGACGCCAATCACCGCATGGCGGTGACACATTGGGTGGATGACGGCATCGCCTGCGAGGCCTGTCACGGACCGGGTGGTCAGCATGTGAATTACATGGACGGCAACCCGATCAACCGGATTGTCGCGTGGCTCAACAATCGCGTGCGTGGGCAACCGGTTGCCTACATCGCCAACGCGGCGCGGTTGCAGAAAGGTGAGGCGCTAAGTGTGTGCGCGCGCTGTCATGGATCGGACATCAAGCGCTCGACAATGGATACCTATCGTCTTTACGAACCGGGGTACAGTCGCGCCGGTCGCATCAACGATCTGTCATCGCATTTTCGCGAAGCGCCGTTGCTGCCAAACCAAAACTACCCGACACTGGAGACCTGGGCGGATGCCCGACCGAAGGGGATCGGCATGTTGTTTCGCACGTTCATCGAGTCGGCGTGTTACCAGCAGGGCGAAATCCGCTGTTACGACTGTCACGACCCCCACGACAACAAACAGGCAGCTGCACCGGGGATGCTCGCGCCCACTGACCAGAGCAACGCCTGGTGCCTCGGCTGTCACACAGAACTCGCCGACGACACGGCTGCGCACAGCCGTCATGCGGCCGGAACTGAGGGGAGTTATTGCTACGATTGCCACATGGCGCCCAGCATTCTCAATGCCGCGACCGGTGTGCGCCGGTTGGTGCGCTCACACATGCTAAGCGAAATTCCCAATCCGGGCGCGTCGTTGTTACACGGCATCGATGCCGCGCCCAACGCCTGTAATTCCTGCCACACCCAACACGATGCATCATGGGCCGCCGAAGCTCTGCGAAGTTGGCAGACTACGTTGCAAGCGCCGGACAGTGCCGCACCATCTGCTTTTTGAGTAATAGGGGACAGACCACGTTTGTTATTTCCGAGCTGGGCGTTCGGCCTTCCGTGCCCAATCGAAAGCCCACATGCGTTTGGCATGAACTTGAGCGCGATCTGTTTAATTGGGGTCTGTCCCCAATTTTTCTTACCGCAACTTTTCGGCGGAGACGGCAGCGGTTTTTATCTGGGAGATGTCGTCGCCGATGGCGGTCCAGGCAAAGATCAGGCGATCGTCAGCGCGGATCATCTGCGGGAAGCCGGATGGCCGGCTGGCTGCAGTGCTCGCGACGACGTGCAACGGTCCCAGCTCGCCGTCAGCCGATACGGTGCGAATGCACAGCTCGGCCTGTTTCATGCCGCTTTTTTCCAGCCAGCTCACTACGGCGACGCCGTCATCGAGCCATTCCACGTCAACCCGACCCAGCGGTGTTCGGGTGTGAAGATCGACGGGTTCACCGAACGTTTTGGCATCGTCGCCGGATAAGGAGACGCGCACCCGCGGGGTATCGCCTGCGGCAGTGAACCAGGCAACCGCCACGTTGCGGCCGGTGCTGGCGATCGCCGGGCCGTTGACCGGGCAACCGGCAATTTTCCAACCATCGTTGTGCACGGGGACACCCGGTTGCCAGCGTCCGTCCACCGCACGGGAGACATAGATGTCGCGTATCTCGTTCTCGGTGCGGTCGCGATAGACGGCTATCGGCCCGTCTGTCCCGGCGGAGACGTCGGTCTGGCAGCAATCGCAAACGAGTTCGTCGACGACTTGTTCGTCATGCAGTGTGCGGTCCGGTGCGATCGATGCGACACGCAGCGTCATGCCGCCGTCGCCACCCTCGTTGTGCCCCTCACCTTCATTGTGCGGTTCGCCTTCACCAGTCGTGTTGCGTCCGTCCAGCCACAGTACGCCCACCCGGTTTTGCCAGGGAAACAGTGTCACAAAGCCGTGTTCCGTTGGGGTTCCATCGGTGTGTGGTGTCAGCGCCACGCCCCACGAGGCGCCGCGATCTTGCGACAGCGAAACGGCCACGTCGTAGGAATAGATGCCACCGGGACGCTTTGGCAGCCAGTGTGCCGCCCAGCGGTCGGTGGAGATTGGGCTCACGGATGGAAAATCGGCCCAATTGACGAACCATTCCGCGCCACGGGCGATGGTGCGCGCCGGTTGCCATGTATCGGCTTCCAGTGTCGAGAAACGCAACGTGACATCGTCGCGCGGACCTTCGAGCCAGCTGAGCACGACGGTGCCGTCGGCTGATCGGTCGAGATGGGGCATGGCACTTTCCGGACCCGCTGGGGTCGCAATCGGTGTCGGCGAAAACCCGGTCATACCGGCGTCGCCGCAGCCTACAATTAGCGCTGCAAGCGTCAACAGGCTGGCGATCAGGCGCATCGGCATCTCGTTCGCTGCAATGAGCACAGAATACCAGACAAAATTCGGGGACGATTACCTAAATCAGCGAATAGTTACCCGATAGTGCGGAAGATTAGTTCGAGGGAGGCGTCTACCTCCTAAAGCATAAGCCATACAAACCTGTCTTCTTGATCTGTTGAGGGTTTTTCCGGCAGTCACCCGGCGTAACTGCGTAAGAACTGATAAAGATAGCCAGCAAATCAGGGGGGTTTTGGACACCACTGGACTGGAGCGTTCGGCAACAGCAGGCTAATCTGACTACCTGTATTGGCTCTTTGTGGAAAAGACATGATCGTCTTCACTACCGCTGTTTCCATTGTGCTCATTGTTTCGTTTCTGTGTTCGATTTTCGAGTCAGTGCTGTTATCGATCAACCACGCTCAGATCGAAGCACTGGCAGCGAAGCACAGGGGCGCTGGCCGGCTACTTGCCGGGTTCAAACGTGAGATCGATATTCCTATTGCAGCCATTCTGATCGTGAATACGGCGGCGCATACGATTGGTGCAACGGTCGCCGGGGCAAGTTACCAGCAGGTTTTCAGCAGTGAGACGTTGTGGTTATTCACTATCGTGTTCACGCTCGCCGTGCTGCTGTTAACTGAGATCGTTCCCAAGACACTCGGCGTCACTTTTACACGGACGCTCGCAAGGCCTGTCGCTCACGGAATCTTCGTGCTTACCGCCAGTCTGCGACCGCTCGTGCGGCTCAGTGGGCTCATATCGCGAGCGCTGCGCGGAAACCGTAAAATCCCGGTTACATCGATCGAGGAGATCCGGTTACTGACTGCTTTGGGGCGCAGTGAGGGCGTCGTCGGCGTGCAGACTGCCGAAATGATTGTTGGGGCCAGCCGGCTCCGCCAACTCACCGCTTCCGACGTAATCGTGCCACGCACACAAGTGACATTCCTGTCGGCAAAACAGAGTAGGGACAGCGTCCTGGAGACATTGCGGCAATCCGGTTTCAGTCGTTTCCCGTTTACCCATACCGACGAGCTGGACCAAGTGTCGGGTACAGTATTCGTAAGAGAGCTGCTGTTTTGGCTGCAGGCCAACCCGGGGCAGGAAATCGACTGGACGGGCCTGGTGCATGAACCCCTGATAATCCCCGAGCAGAAACGACTCAATAGTCTTTTGTGGACGTTTAAACAAGAGAACAAACACCAGGCACTCGTTATCGACGAATACGGCGATCTCCAGGGCATCGTCACCCTGGAAGATGTGCTGGAGGAAATCGTCGGCGAAATTGGTGATGAAAGCGACCCCGTCATCGAAGATTTCTGGCCACAGCGCGATGGTTCGCTCTACGTTCGCGCTACGCTGGATCTGCGAAGATTGTGCAACCAGCTGAAGATCGAATGGTCGGCCGACACAGAGGCGACCACGCTCGGTGGATTGCTCACTGATCACCTCGGTCGGGTTCCGGTGAAAGACGATACTATCGAGTGGCGTGGTTATTCACTCAAAGTGCTCGCAGCCAGTGAGCGCCGCGCTGAATTGATCGCAATCAAGCGCGAAGATTGCGACAGTCAGTAATAGGGTTCCGTCGAAAATGACGTTGGCTACTCGATATTTTCAATCGAGGCCTTCGTAGAAGCGGTTGAGAGTTTCGCGGATACGGTCGGCCCAGTAGGGTGCGCGACGGGCAGCCTTCTCGCGATGACTGAGTTCCGCCCAGCCCGCATCGGTCTGCATGTCGGTCGTGACTTCATAGAGGTCCAGCAGGATCTCACCGCGTGTGTCGATGATGAAAAGGCCAGGCATGGCCACGACACCCATCTGTTCAGGCAGATCGCGGGGATCGGGGAAGATCGTGAAATCGAGGCCGCGTTCCTTGGCGATTGCCACCGGATCGCCGTCTTCGCGATAGCTGAATGCGTATACTTTCAGTGGACAATCATCGTCGTTAAATTCGTGCAGCATACTCTGAAGGTGTGGCATCAACGCTTTGCAATACGGGCACCAGCTGGCCCAGAAAAGCATGATGGTCGGGCCCTCCCGCCAAACGTTTTTCGCAACGATTTCTTCACCGTCTGAGCTGGTTAAGATCCAATCGGGCGCTGCGGCGCCCAGACTCGACAGCGGTGCGAAAGCCATTAGCATGATGAGTAATTTGCGCATCGGATACTCCTGATGAGGATTATTGTGCGAAGGGGTCAGAGTGAAGTGGCCCCAGTTTAACGGACACCCAGAATGGGACTACGATGTCCCGGAGGAGATGTCCGATGACGAAGAAGACGTATCAACGCTACAGCAAGGAGTTCAAGCTCGAAGCCATCCGGCTGGCGGAGGAGCCAGGCAAGGTGGCGTCGCAGGTTGCTCGGCAACTGGGTCTGCGTGTTAACCAGATCTATAAATGGAAACAGCAGCTTGAATCGACTGGAGAGGCGGCGTTTCCGGGTAAGGGACGGCAGGACCGTCTCAAAACGGAGAACGCCCGGCTGCGTCGCGAGTTAGCGGCGACGCAGGAAGAGAACGCCATTTTAAAAAAAGCGGCGGCGTACTTCGCGAAAGAATCGCTGTGAGGTACGCGTTCATAGCAGCGCACCGCGAGGTCTTTGCGGTGCGCCGCATGTGCCGGGTGCTGGAAGTTTCGTCGAGCGGTTATTACGACTGGCTGAGGCGACCGGAGAGCCACAGGGCGGTGTGGCATCGGCGCTTGAGCCAGTCTATTTGTCAGAGCTTCAAGGACAGTCGGGAGACTTATGGCGCGCGCCGTGTTCGTGACGACCTGGTTGAGGTGGGTGAACGGATCGGCCGCCATACGGTGGCGCGATTGATGAAACGGCTGCAGATAGTGCCTAAAACAGTGCGTCGCTATCGCGTCACCACTGATTCACGCAAGACGATCGCTGCACCGAACCGGTTGCGGCAAGACTTCCGCGCCGAGCGACCGAACCAACGCTGGGTATCCGATATCACGTTCATTCCGACGCGGCAGGGCTGGCTGTACTTGGCCGTCGTGCTCGACCTGTACTCGCGCGCCGTGGTGGGATGGTCGATGGATCGCCGGCTCAAACGTAGCCTGGTAATCGACGCCCTGAAGATGGCTGTCACCCGACGCTCGCCGAACGCGTTGGAGTTAGTCCATTCTGATCAGGTTCGCAGTACACCGCTGCACAGTATCAGGAACTGATCCGTGAACACGGCGCTCAATGCAGTATGTCGCGCCAAGGATGTTGCTGGGACAATGCTGTCGCCGAGAGCTTCTTTCATACGCTGAAATCCGAGCTCGTCCATCACAACGATTACCGAACCCGTGACCAGGCGCGCCGCAGCATATTTGATTACATCGAGGCGTTCTACAACCGCAAACGGCGCCATTCCCATAACGGCAACCGGGCGCCCTTGGCCCTTGAGCTAGACTATGCAATCAACCCCTAACTTACTGTCCGTTTTTCTGGGACCACTTCAGAGTACATTTTTGGGCCACTTTTCCCTAATGTGATGCTGGCCTTTGGAATACGAGGAAATGTTGCTGCGGAAGAAAGGACTCAGTTCTCAGCCAGTCGAACCCCAGTACCGTGATTTCCTTGCGTGCCTGCGTTTCGCTCAACTTGTGCAGCGTCCCCCATGGCCTCGACGTGTCTTCGGCACGGTCCTCGACCACGATGAGATGACCGCCGGGCCGTAGCGCCTCATACATCGCTTCACCCATTTCACGCGGGTGCGAGAACTCATGATAGGAATCCACGATGAAGATGAGGTCAACGCTTTGCGCGCTCAGTCCGGGGTTATCGATGCGGCCAAGCAGGGTGCGGACGTTGTCGACACGGTTCTTGTGTTTGCGGCGCTCGATTTCGTCGAGCATTTCCTGCTGAATGTCGACGGCGTGCACGACACCGTCCGGAACACGCTTGGCGACACGGAAGCTGAAATACCCGATCCCGGCGCCGATGTCGGCAACATCGTAGTCTTTTTCGAGTGGCAACGCCGCAACGAGCAAGTCTGTACGCTCCTCACGCTCGCGCTCCGGTCGATCGAGACGGCTCATCCGGCGGTGACTCATGACGTCAGCGATCTCACGACCCATGTAGAACTTTCCTGTGCCCTGGCCGGACGGCGTTCGTGTCTCGTAGATCGCAGTCGAGGTCTGTGCGAGGTCGCCGCCGGCACTGTCGATCGCGGCGATCGTGAAAGTCAGCACCAGTCCAGCAAGCAGGGCAACTAGTACAATTTTTGTTGGCGACATGTGCAGTCCCTCCGGATCCGATTCCCAGATTACTCTGACCAGCAGAACCGGCAAACGTGCCGGCTCTGTTCGCCGTCTGCCGGGGTGCCGCGAGTCCGAAAACTGGTGCTAAGTCTGATAAATGCGTAATGCGTAGACTTGCCCCCTTGGCACTCTGACCCCTTTTCCGCCGCAGGCAGCCTTGCGCTTAAAGGCGAAAAAGAAACTCCTGCATTCCGTTGCTTAGAAGCATGGCGCGCTCGATTGAAAAGTCAGCCAGACACTGCGTAAGATCGTCCGGGCTGTAACGCGGTGCCGGTCGCGCATCAAGATGTGTAGCGACGTCTAATAGGCTGCAATCCTCCTGCGGAACATAGCAACCTGGTCGCGTTGGCATATGCGTATGAGAGTAGAAAATGAGTGCGTGAACAAGAGTGCCGTTCCGCCCACGCGCCGCGATGCGGGACATGACTGCGCTTAATGCAGGGCGCTCAAGGTAATTCATTATATCCCAGCACAAAACCAAATCCGTGGCCTCGTCTTTACACTTTGGAAGCAACGCCTCAACCACGTTCCGTGCAAGCTGTGGATCCGATAATGCGTTTAGCTCGTTGACTTCATCTGCCAAGTCCGCGATGTCCAATCGGCTGTTGTGCTGGCCGAACAATGATATTGTCTGCGCGCGCGCAGCGCCGAGATCCAACACCACCCAGCGTTCGCGTGACGGCAGATTTTCCACGAGTGAGCGAAAAAGCGGTGCGTTAAATTTTTCCGGCTGTTCGATTCGCGCAAGATTCACGGACCGCGCAATCACGGTGCCACCTCAGCGCTCATGATCCTGCCCCTTAGCCCAAAAACTTCTAGGCTTCGCCCTTGACGGTTGCTGTGTCTGGCGTTGAAAGGCGTATGTTCGATCGCGACGCGATTTTTGCGTTTGCATCCACTGCCTTCTGGTTTTTTGTGGCGCTAGGCTGAGAGCTGAGAGCTTTTTCGACCGCAGCCGGGTCCATCTCGATTGACCCTTTGAATTTCGCGCCGTCCTCAAGGCTCACCCGCGGCGCAGTGATGTTGCCGTTGACCTGAGCGTTTTTTCGGACGCTGACGCACTCCGAACCGAATACATCACCCTGCATTGAACCGTCCACTGTCACCGATTTTGCGTAGACGTTAGCGCTGATCTTGCCTTCGCTTCCGATGGTAAGCGTGTTGTTTCTGAGCTGGATTGTGCCGTTTACATCACCTTCAATGCGCAGGTCTTCTTCGCCTCTCAAATCACCGTCAATTCGTATCGAGCGACCAATCACCGCCGCCTCTGTGCGATCAGGCGTCTTGGGCGCTTGCGTATTGGAAGTTGGTTTCTGATCGCTAAAATACTGCTCGGATCCCTTATCAATTGTATCCAATGCGCCTTTGTCAGAATTGTCTTTTTTGCCTCGTTCAAACATAAGAACCCTCTTCAATAAAAGCCAAGATACCAACCCTGGACTATTGCTCCCGGGCAATCGTCATGTGTAACACAACAGCTGTTATTCAGACAAGTTGTTGCCAGCAAGTCAACTAGGTGCCGGGCACTGTCTTATGATTGATCGCAGCTCCTTAAGAAATGGTCAGAATAGTCAGCAGTATCAGTGCCCGGCGCCGTTACGCTGTATGGCTCTTCCGGGGAGGGGGTTCGCAAATGGTTCTCATTTTGAGGACGCTTCCGCACGCCCCGGCAGCTCAGCTGGGTGAGTGACGGTGAGCGCGCAGCGCAAGGGCCGAGCACTGCGCGGCGAGTCACCCATTGGGATATTTTGGACACCAAAAAAACGGGACGTCGGTGCCGGGCCTCACACGAGTGCACCGGAAAAGCACGTTGGTAGGTGGGGTGTCTCCTTGATTAATACGTATAGTGATCGGCATGCTCCAACTTAAACGCAGACATCTCTCGGACCTCCGTGGGGCAACACGCATGGCCTTTGATGCAACCAAAGGCATTGCCGGGATCGTCGAGAAGATGCATCGCACAATACAGTTGCAGCCCGGGCCCCTCGGCCGCTCAGCGACAGATCGCCCGCGAGGCATCACCGGATTTGTCTATCGCAGCGTTCAAGGGGGCCTTCGCCTGGTCGGGCAGAGTATCGACAGTAGTCTGGCGCCTATTGCCGAGTTGCTGCCCGAGGGCGAGTCCTCACCGGCCCGAGACGCGTTTCGGTCGGCGGTGAACGGGGTGTTTGGCGACTATCTCCTCCTAACCGGCAACCCACTCGCCATTGACATGAGCCTGCGTAATCGTGGTCAAAGGATCGATCTTGAGAATCCGGCGAGCGCGTTTAGCCAGAACCGGGATGCGACCCGGGCCAGCAAGCTACTCGTGCTCGTGCACGGACTGTGTATGAACGATAGACAGTGGCATCGCGAAGAACACGATCACGGCGCGGCACTTGCCGACGAATTTGGGTATGTTCCGTTATACCTGCGCTATAACAGCGGTCTACACATTGCGAACAATGGGCGTGCCCTGGCCGAAATGCTTGAGACGGTGATCAGGAACTGGACGTCGCCCGTGAAGGAATTAGTGATCATCGGACACAGCATGGGGGGACTCGTCGCCCGAAGTGCCAGTCACTACGGACTTGAGTCGGGTCATGTCTGGCCAAAGCACCTGCAAAAGTTAGTGTTTCTCGGCACGCCGCATCACGGAGCACCGCTTGAACGCGGCGGCCACGGGTTAGATTTCGTAATGGAATTGAGCCCGTACTCGGCACCGTTGAACCGCATTGCCAGGACACGCAGCGCCGGCATCACCGACCTGCGCCACGGCACCATAACGACAAAAGCACATCAGCCCGTGCCACTACCCGCGGGGGTGAAGTGCTATGCCGCGGCCGCAATTCTCGCCGGTGAGCACAATGTGCCAAGTGAGCGACTAATTGGCGACGGGCTCGTTCCGCTCGACAGCGCGCTTGGATTGCATCACGATGCCACGCGAACACTAGCCATTCCGAAAGAACACCAAGCGATTGCGCACCGAACCAGGCACGTCGAACTGTTGAATCACCCCGACGTGTATACTCAGTTGCGCCGCTGGCTGGACGAATCGTCCTGATACCGTGGGACCGCTGCCGGGCACTGACTTATTTGACTATTGGCGGGGTTTTCGTGCGAGCGATAACCGTCGCTCCCAAAAGCCCCGTTGTGCAGGCAGCCTTGCGAGGGATGCGGCGAAATAAAACCTTTATGCCTGTCAAAAAACAGAGACAAATACAAGTCAGAGTTGCCGCTTAAGCGTCATCGTCATGCAGTGCGATGGTCACCTTCGTACTGCAGGCCGGTCATTTGGTTGCCAAAGGTGGGCGTCACAGATTGACCCAAAGCAGTAGTCCGTCGGCAGATGGGTGATACCATCTCCGACCCGATCATTCCGGATCAACAAAAAATGTTTGAAACACTCGGCACGATTCACCCGTTGCTGCCACCCACAGCAGGTCTGCTGGGTTTGGTGCTGACTGCCGTCATCGTCAATTTGATTGCCAAGCGAATTTTGGTCGGCTCAGTACGCGCAATCGCCAAAAGATCCGACGTCACCTGGGACGACGCGCTGGTCAGCCACAACGTAATCGGTCGCCTGGTACAGGTCTTGCCAGCGCTAATTGTCTTCATCGGTGTTCCGTTCATTCCAGGTATGCCGGAAAACGGTACGCAGCTGATACGCAATATCGCCATGGGTTACATGGTGTTGATGTTGACGCTGGCCCTGTCGGCAATGCTCAGCGCCGCAAACACGATCTACGCGGCCACATCGGTCGCAAGGGAACGTCCGTTAAAAGGTTTCGTTCAGCTGGCGCAGATCGTCGTCTGGATTTTTGGCGGGGTGTTGATCATCGCCGCGGTGCTGGAACGCTCGCCGGTGTTGTTGCTCAGCGGTTTTGGCGCGATGACGGCTATCCTGCTGCTGGTATTCAAGGACACCATAATGTCATTGGTTGCCAGCGTACAACTCACCGCACAGGACATGGTTCGTGTCGGTGACTGGATCGAGATGCCGCAGTTTGGCGCGGACGGGGATGTGGTCGATGTGCAGCTCCACACCGTCAAGGTGCAAAACTGGGACAAGACTATCACTACGATCCCGACGCATCGGCTCATCGCGGACTCATTCAAGAACTGGCGTGGCATGTCAGAGACGGGCGCCCGGCGGATCAAGCGCGCGATCTACATCGATGTGTCATCGATACGCTTCCAGACGCACGACGAAGTCGATCATTTCACCCGTTTTGCGTTATTAAAAGATTACATCAAAGACAAGGAAAAGGGGTTGGCCGATTACAATGCGGGCCTCGCGACCGAGGTCGACGCGGAAGTGAACAAACGGCAGCTCACTAACATCGGTACATTTCGAGCTTACACATACAACTACTTGAAAAATCACCCCGATATCCATGAGGGTATGACGCTGATCGTGCGGCAGCTCGCCGCCGGGCCCGAGGGTCTGCCGCTGGAGATTTATTGCTTCACAAACACTACGGATTGGGCCGACTATGAGAACATTCAATCCGACATATTCGATCATTTGATGGCAATCGTGCCGGAATTTGGATTGCGTCTGTACCAGAAACCCGCCGGCTCAGATCTGGCGAGCCTCAGGCCAGAAATACCGCGTTAGCGAATCGACACGCTGTCTATAGAATTGTTGCAGCCGTACGGTTGCATAGAAGTATCGCCGATGGTCCACTATACGTTGCCGGGATCAGACAGGCTGTCGCCGAAAATAAACATCCGCGCTGCAACTAAAACCACGCTAAACTTTCGCTTACTAAAGAAAAATCTTGCCCCGGTAGCTCAGCTGGGTGAGTGACGGTGAGCGCGAAGCGCGAGCGCCGAGCACTGCTCGGCGAGTCACGAACGCCACGAGGCTGTGCCGAGTGGCCGGGCCCGAGACACTCAGTGTCGAGGGGAGCGGCTTTGGCCGCGATTCTTTATGGCAGCGCATCAGCGCCGCACGCGAAATCACGGTGCAATTTTCACTGCTTAGCCAAACATGCCCCGGTAGCTCAGCTGGATAGAGCGTCCGCCTCCTAATGCGTGCTTCGATTGCGGCTAAACCTCCGAGTCGCAAGAGAATTGCTCAACCGCGTTGCCCAAAAACCGTGAGGTTTTGCGCGAAAACACCGAGAAAAATGGTGTTAGTGGGATGGATTTTGGACACCGCGCAAATTAGCCGTTTACGCCTAGCGCTGCTGAGAATTCGCAGTCCAATTCCACCCAAACGCGCTGGCGTACATCTTAACGAACGGTGCGCAGCAGAAGAGCTGTCGGTCCTGCGGTATGCTGACATTAGCTGGCACCATACCGTTGATTACGGGTTCAACCCATGACTGACTACGAATTGATTTCTCTGTTCAGCGAGCAGATCTCAATATTCATTGACATCATGACGATGGCCATGACAATCCTGATTTCATATCTGGCTGCGATGTTTTTCGTCAGCTGGCGATTGCCGGGAATCCTGTTCTGGATTCTCAACTTCCTGTTTGGTGGGTTGGTCGTTCTGGTCCTGTCCCCCGGGATCTACGCCGCTGGGGTTCGCGCCGTCAGCATCGGCCAACAAATATCCGCACGCATCGAGACCGAAGGATCCGAGATCGCGTGGCTGAGCCTTCACCCCTTACCACCTGGAGGCCCAGAAGTAACAGCCAGTGCGTTTCTTCTGAGCGCTGTGCTTGCGGTGTTTTTCGCCGTGGGTTGGCGACGCAAAATTATGCGGGAAAAGGCATCAACGGGATAGGCTCTGCCCAACCGGCGGCGAGTGGCCGGGCCCGAGAAACGCAGTGTCGAAGGGAGCCTCCGGCGCGGCGCGGCGTATCAAAAACCGGTAATATTTTCTTGTGACGATCTCTGCCCCGGTAGCTCAGTTGGATAGAGCGTCCGCCTCCTAATGAGTCCGTCGAACAACAATACATTCCTGATTATTTTTTGGTTTTCAGGCAGCCGATGTCCAAAACAAACCGGTGGAAATGCGCAAAAACCACGAAAAAACACCAGTTAACTGGAATATTTTGGACACCGAAACTTCCGTTGCGCAGGTAGCTGATGGCGGCGAAACAGAAAAGAGTCTTTATATTATCGAAAAACCATCAGAGTGCCGTTTGAGCATCATCTTGATGCACTGCGATGGGCGCCTTTGCGATGCATACCGGTCATTTGGCCGCTGGAGAGTGGGCGTCTCAGATCGACCCTAACCGGAAGCTGGTCAAGAACGCTTGACTGAGATGAACTGGAATCACCAATTGTCAGCGGTCGCCTAAAAAGCAGACGGTCGACATTACCAACTGTCGCCTGAAAGTTGGGCTGAAGTGAAAGCGATACAAGAATGGTCGGTGACAAAAGGACATTGTGAGGTCCGCGAGAGTTAGTCGGGCCAGGCTCAGCATAGTGCTGCAGTTTTGGCCAATGCAGGCCATGCTTAACGCCTTGAGTAGAATAGGTCGGAACTAACCAATGTGCAGACTGAAAATCCGCGTGCCGGTTGTTCGATTCCGTGATGCGCAGGACGCGCGAATACCGCGGAGGCCACGGATGGCCGAGAGCGGCCCCATGGCCACCAATTTCTAATGTGTCCATTGATATTTGGCCAAAAGAGTCAAAACAATGGCCACTAGGGCCGATGCGCGTTAGATGCGACCTGCTATCTTGATACGGGACCCAGGCAACGCTGAACTATTTAACAATTAGGCCGAGCGGGGTAGCGGTTCAGGTATCGAGGTAATTCGGAATGTCCAGTCCGTCGCGAGTGTTAATTACCAAGATCGGCCTTGACGGGCACGATCGCGGAAGTCGGATCATAACAGCGTTCCTGCGCGATGCGGGTATGGACGTA
>Ga0224508_10000781_pt1 | contig 29770 bp, 19 predicted proteins | sample SF_Jan12_sed_USG_4_FD_170157 | JGI IMG/M metagenome (GOLD analysis project Ga0224508, IMG submission 170157) | Sediment microbial communities from San Francisco Bay, California, United States - SF_Jan12_sed_USGS_21 | ecosystem: Environmental > Aquatic > Marine > Sediment | place: USA...
GAGAATCACCAAAATTGAATAACCCTCCGGACGGCGTACTATAACCGTCGCGATGAGTGATCGAGCGGATGTCGTGGTGATAGGGGCTGGGCTCTCGGGGCTTTGTGCGGCGCGCAAGCTTCGGGCTCAGGGGAAGTCCGTCGTCGTCGTCGAGGCGCGCGATCGTGTTGGCGGGCGCACGCGGACCGAGCAGATCGGGCAAGCCAACTTTGACTTGGGCGGGCAGTGGATCGGCCCTGGGCAAGAGCGCGTGCATGCGCTTGCGAACGAGCTGGGCATCCAAACGTTTCCCACGTACACCGATGGCAAGAAGGTCTTGGAAGTCGAGGGGAAGGTGTCGACGTACAAGCGGTCGGTTGCCTCGATGTCGCTGCCCTCTTTAATTCAGATGCAGGGCGCGCTCAGCTACCTGCATCGGGTGCAGAAGCGGGTTTCGCCGACATCACCGATGAGTGCAGAGGGCGCCGACGAGCTCGATGGCGAAACGCTCGAGACCTGGCGAGCTCGGTTCGTGAAGTCTGGCAAGATCCTCGCCGTGATGGACGCCGCCATTCGGTCGATTTTTGGCGCCGAGGCGCGCGAGCTTTCGGCGCTCTACTTCCTGATGTACCTGAACGCGGGGGGCGGGCTGCTGAGCCATTCGGAAACCAGCGGCGGCGCGCAGCAGGATCGCTTCGTCCCAGGCGCGCAATCGATTTCACACACGCTCGCCAAAGAGCTCGGGGATTCGCTGATCCTAGGGACACCGGTTCGGACGATCGTCCAGAACCAGGAGGGCGTCGATGCGCTTTCCGACTCGAACATGGTAGCCGCGCGCTTCGCCATCGTTGCGGTGCCGCCGCCGCTCGCCGGGCGAATCGAATACAAGCCGCCAGTCTCGGTTGGCCGCGACCAAGTCACGCAGCGCTTTGCGATGGGCGCAGCGGTGAAGGTGCTCGTCACCTACGAGCGCACGTTCTGGCGCGAGTCAGGTTTCTCGGGCGAGGTGGTCAGCTCGGACGGGCCCCTCAGCGTCGTGTACGACAACACCTCGCATGACGGCCGACAGCCTGCGCTGGTCGGCTTCGTCGTTGGAAGCCAAGCGCGGCAATGGTCTGCGCAACCTCTGTCCGACCGAAAGCGCCGCGTCGCCAATGCGCTCGCGCGCTACTTCGGCGACGAAGCCAAATCGTTTAATGAGTACCACGAGCTCGACTGGGGCGCGGAGCCATGGTCGCGCGGTTGTCCGGTCGGTGGCCTGCCGCCCGGCGTGCTCACCAAATCGTTTCCGCATCTTCGCAAGCCCGAAGGCCGAATCCATTGGGCTGGCACCGAGGCGGCCACCGAATGGATCGGCTACATGGAGGGCGCCATTCAATCGGGCGAACGCGCCGCCGACGAAATCCTCCGGCGGCTGTAGTGTTTCCTAAGCGCTCGGGGCGACGCGAACGGTGACGTCTTTGGAGGCAGGCGTGAAGCTGCCTTCGGCGAACCGGTTGAGAGGAACCAGGACGTTGGCTTCAGGGAAATACGTCGCCACGCAACGGCTTGGGATCGGGTAGGGGACGGCCGTGAACCGGGGGGCAATGCGCAGTTTGCCCCCAAAATCGTTGGTGATGTCGACTTTCGAGCCCGCCGCGATGCCGGCCTGCTGCATGTCGGCTTCGTTCATGAACACGACGCGCCGGCCGCCACGAACGCCTCGGTAACGGTCGTCGTTTCCGTAGACCGTGGTGTTGTACTGGTCGTGGGTGCGCACGGTCATCATCCGGAAGCAGCCATCGGGCAGCGCCAGGTCGGGCGCCGGGTTGATGGTGAACTGCGCCTTGCCGCTTTTTGTATCGAACCGGCGTTCGCGCGCGCTGTTGTAAAGGTGGAAGCCACCAGGCTTGCGCACACGCGCGTTGAAGTCTTCGAAACCCGGAATCGTCTTCTCGATTAGGTCGCGAATGCGATCGTAGTTCTCGATCAGCCAGCACCAGCCCACCGGCGTCTCGGGGCCTAGCACCTGCTCGGCCAGCCAAGCGACGATAGACGATTCGCTATAAAGCTTTGGATCGGCAGGGCTGAGGTGGCCGTGCGACGAATGAACGACGCCCATCGAGTTTTCGACCGTCACGAACTGCGGGCCGTAGGCTTGCTCATCGACCTCGGAGCGGCCGAGGCACGGCAAGATGATCGACCAGTTGCCGCGAATCAGATGGCCGCGGTTGAGCTTGGTGCTCACGTGCACGGTCATCTCGCAGTTTTGGAGGGCGTGCGCGGTGTGTTCGGTGTCCGGTGTTGCTTGGAGGAAGTTACCCCCCATTGCGAAGAAGACCTTGGCGCGGCCGTCGAGCATCGCGTGGATCGCTTCGACGGTGTTGAAGCCGGGCTTGCGCGGCGGGTCGAAGCCGAACACCTTCTGGATTCGATCGAGCAGCGCCTTCGACGGCCGGTCGTGAATCCCCATCGTCCGGTCGCCTTGAACGTTGCTGTGGCCGCGAACCGGGCAGGTCCCCGCGCCGGGCATGCCGATGCTGCCGCGCATCAGGAGGAAGTTCACGATTTCGCGGACATTGCCGACGCCGTTTCGATGCTGCGTCAGGCCCATCGCCCAGCAGACAATCGTCTTTCGGCTGCGCAGGAGGATTGCGACGGCTTGCCCGAGCTGGGCGCGCGTGATGCCGGCGGCCTCGAGTAGCGCATCCACATCTTGTGCCTCCAAGTGCGCGCGCAGTTCCGCAAAGCCTTCGGTGTAGAGGCCGATAAAGTCTTCGTCGAGCACGTCACCGGGTCGCTGAGCTTCCTCTTCGAGCAAGAGGCACATCAGCGCTTTGAGCAGAGCGACGTCGCCGTTGATCTGCACTTGAAGAAAGAGGTCGGCGACCTGCGTTCCGCCGCTGAGCACCTGCGCCGGGCTCTTTGGATTGACGAAACCCATCAGGCCCGCTTCGGGGAGCGGGTTGATGGCGATGATCTGCGCGCCGTTCTTCTTCGCTTTCTGTAAGGCCGTCAGCATTCGCGGATGGTTGGTGCCCGGGTTTTGGCCCATCACGATGATGGTGTCGGCTTCGTGGATGTCGTCGAGCGTGACCGAGCCCTTGCCGATGCCCACCGTTTCGCCGAGCCCAACGCCGCTCGATTCGTGGCACATGTTCGAGCAGTCGGGCAGGTTGTTCGTCCCGAACGCGCGCACGAAGAGCTGGTAGAGGAACGCCGCTTCGTTGCTCGTCCGGCCCGACGTGTAGAAAATCGCCTCGTCGGGCGAGTCGAGCGCCTTCAGGCCTTCGGCCACGCGTCTAAACGCCTCCTCCCAGCTGATCGGCTCGTAGAAACGAGAGCGCGGGCGAAGCATGAGGGGCTCGGTGAGCCTGCCTTGAAGGCCGAGCCAGTAGTCGGATCGATTGGCCAGCTCGTCGATGCTGTATCGCTGAAAGAACTTCGCATCGAGCCGTCGGCGTGTCGTTTCCCAAGCTGCGGCTTTCGCGCCGTTCTCGCAAAACTCGGTCAGCGCGGCGCGGTCGTCCGGGTCGGGCCAGGCGCAGCCGGGGCAGTCGAAGCCGTCGACTTGGTTCATCTGCCCGAGGATGCGAATCGCAGACGGCAGCCCATGACCGTGCAGGTGCATGTGCGCGAAGGAGGAACGCACCGACGCGAGGCCCGCGGCCTTCTTTTGGGGTGCCTCGATGCGCAAGTCGTCGTCGGTTTCGGGCGGCTCGGCGCTGCTGGGTCGGTGCGTCGTCATCAACCTGCCTCAACCTGCACGAACCCAGCGTCGCTGGGCTCGAGGGCGACTCGCTCGCCGTTCGAGTAGACGTTGAAGCGGTTCTCGCGCGCGAAGCCCACCAAGGTGAGGTCGAATCGGCGCGCGGTTTCAATCGCCAAGCTCGATGCGGCGCCAATGGCGACCATCATCGGGAAGCCGGCACGCACCGTCTTTTGGACGAGCTCGAAGCTCGCACGGCTGCTCACCACCACGAAGCCGTTGGCTGCATCGGGAGCGGCGCCGCCAAGCCAGGCGCCGACCAACTTGTCGAGCGCATTGTGTCGTCCGACGTCTTCCCGGTGCAACAAGAGGTCTCCCGCGTCGTTGAACAGAGCCGCACCATGCGTGCCGCCGGTACGGCGAAACCAGGCCTGCGACTCTTCCAGAGAGAGAAGCGCATCGCGAATGGCGGAAGGATGGAACGCGTCTCGTTTGACCGGCACTGGCGTGCAGCCCGCCTTCGACACGGCTTCGACGGTGCGCTCCCCGCAGACCCCGCAGGCGCTGGTCATCGTGAGCGTTCGTTCGAGCAATCGCGAAGGCACGACGACGCGTTCGTGCAACACCGCGCGGACGACGTTGTCCGGGGTGTCCGAACGCAGGCAGTGACGGACGCTGACCAAGTCGTCGACCCCGGAGATGACGCCTTCGGCAAATAGAAAGCCGGTGACGAGATCCCGATCGTGACCCGGCGTGCGCATCGTCATCGCCAACGAGGCCTCCGTGCGGGCGTGCGCCTCCCCGTGCTCGAGAAGAATCTGAAGGGGCTCCTCGACCGCAACCAGGTCGCTGCCTTGCTCCCGGCGCGCGCGCTCGATGCGCTCGACTTCGGCGGAAACGACCGGGGTGCGGGCCATGCCGGAGTTTAGTAGAGCCCGGGGATGATCCGCCAGCGGACTCGTTCGCAGTATCGCTTCCAGTCCTCGCCGTACTTCTTCGAGCAGAAGTTGTGGTCCCGGCGTTCTCGGTGGATCAGCAGGATCGCGAAATAGATCGGGTAGAAGTAGGGGAGGGCCGAGCCGAACAGGCAGGGGAGCGACCAGGAAAGCGCCATCAAAATGTCCCCGACGTAATTGAAGTGACGGGACCAGCCCCAAAACCCGGACAGCAACAGCTTCCCGCCCTGCTCGGTCTGAAGGTACTCGACCTTCTCGCCCCAAATCCGGGCGTTGTCCGGGTCTTTGCGGAACTTGTGCTTCTGCAGATTCACCGCGCGGAAGATGTAAAGGCCGAGCATGTTGACGGCGACGATCAACAACGCACCCCACCACGGCAGGGAGTGCACGCGGTCGATGAGGTAGTGCGCTTGGAGCGAATAGGTCATCGGCACCCAGACCAAATCGCCAAACGCCAACATGTAGCCGAAGTTCTCGTGCTTGATGTCCATCGTGGTGAGGATGGCCTCTTCGTTCCAGAAGTAGTCGATGATGTAGAACATCTGGAAGAGCCAGACGAGAATCATCGAGGTCGAAACGAAGCCGTATTCTTCGTACTGCACGTAGGCGAACGAGGTGTTGATCAGTACCCAGAGAATCAGCCCTGGTCTCGCTTCGCAGAAGATCTTCAAATCGAGGCCGTCGCGGCCCGCGGGGACGCGCGGGTTGTGGCCCGTGCCCATCCAAAAATCATGAATGAACTTGCCGCTCAGATGACGTGCCTGACCGTGCTGCTGCCCGTACCAGTAGAGAGAGGCGCTGAAGAAAAACACGAAGATCGTCATCACGCTGATCAGCGCGCCGAATTGGTCGTGCAGCTCGCGAATCGAGAACACGCCCGACCAGTGCGCGATGGCGACCACGATGAACGTCACGATGAGCGAGAACAGTCCGTTCATCCGGTAAGGGAGGCGGCTTCCGTCGGGTAGCTCGGCGCCGAGGACCTCCCGGCCGGGCGCGTACCGCTGGAGGAGGGCCTGCAGCGCAAACCAGACGCCATAGATGACCGCCGCCCGTCCGGTCGGCATCATCGCCTGCTTGAACCCTTCCCAATCGGCGCTGGGCCCCGGAAGCACGGCGCCGTCGTTGAAACGCACTGCGAAGAAAAGATACGCCGTGAAAATGGGAAGTCCGACGATCATGGCGAAGTTCCCAGGGACCCCGCCGAACTCCAGCTTCTCTTTGTGCTCGCTCATCGGCCGGACTCTAGGGCAATACGGCATGGGGCCGCCACCCCCTCCGGTGGGCTTTGCGGCACCCGGGACTTGGCGTAGTACAGAGCCATGCGGCTGAGGCGGAAAGTCTGTCTTCTGGGCGCGTCGGGGGTGGGCAAATCGAGCCTCGTTCGGCGATTCGTCGAGGGCAGCTTCGATCAGCAGCACAAGCCCTCGGTCGCGATGTCGGTCTTTTCGGGCACCGTGGAGCTGGGCGACGTCGCGCTCGAGATGATGATCTGGGATCCTGCGGGCGCCGAGTCCCGCGGGCAGTACAACCGGTCCTTCATCTCCGGGGCATCGGGCCTCATCTTCGTCGTGGACGCCACCGAGCCGCAGACGCTCGACACCCTGCTCGAAGCACAGGCCAAGGAGCGAGGTTTCATCGGCTCGCGTCCGGCGATCCTCGTCGTGAACAAAGCCGATTTGACGGGAGATTTCGCGATCAGCAAGGCTCAAATCGACGCCGCGGGCAAGCTCGACTGGCGGCTCATCCAAGCTAGCGCAAAGACTGGCGACAACGTCGGCAAAGTGTTCACGACGTTGGCCGAGCTGATGCTCGAAGCGAGAAAGGCGACCGGATGAGAAAGTTTGAAGGAAAGACAGCCGTGATTACCGGGGCGAGCAGCGGCATCGGGGAATCGTGTGCGCGAAGGTTCGTCGAGGCAGGCGCGCGCGTGGTCTTGGCGGCCCGAAGCGCCGAGCCCCTTCAGCGGCTAGTCGAGGAGCTCGGTCCCGACGTCGCGCACGCCGTGCCGACCGATGTGTCGAATCTCGGCGCCTGCGAGCACCTTCTTGAAGAAGCAAGATCGCGGTTCGGGAGCATCGACATTCTCGTCAACAATGCCGGGTACAACTCGCGCGGGCCGCTCGAAGAGCTTCCCACGGATTCGATGCTTCAGATTCTCGACGTGAATCTCCGCGGCCCGATGATGCTCACCAAGCTCGCGCTTCCGCACATGCGGTCGGCCGACTCCGGGACGATCGTCAACGTGGCATCCCTGGCAGGCCGCTTTCCACTCGCCGACGAGGCGACCTATTCCACCACGAAATTCGGGCTTCGTATCTTCTCCTTTGCCGTCGCGGAGGAGCTTCGAAATACCAACGTTCGGATTTCCGTGGTGACCCCGGGGCCAGTCGAAACCGGCTTCATCCTCGACGAAAGCATCATCGAGACCGTGCCGCCCCTGGTGTTTTCTCAACCGATGAGCACGGCCGATGAGATCGCAGATCTGGTGCTCGCCTCGGCGGCCGATGGCGCAAGGGAGCGCACGAAGCCCGCGTTTAGCGGAAAGATCGCGACGCTCAGTTATCTCGTGCCCGGGCTGCGCAAATTCATGATGCCGATCTTCGAGCGCAAAGGCGAACGCGAGAAGAAGAGATACCTCGCGCGCCACACGCGCTGATCAATCGGTTTCGCGGCGTGGAGGCGGCAGCGCCGACAAGCGCTTCGGCGATGGCCCCCAGACATCGACGTGCGGAAGCATTTTGTAGAGGAGCCAGTGGTAGGTGCTGCGCGGCAGGATACGCCGAAGCAGCGTGAAGGCCTGCGCGTCCAAGGTCGCCGGCACGCGCAGCGGCGGCCTTGGTCGGCGCATCGTCTTGAGCACCACCCGGGCGACCGACGCCGGGGTCGCGCGCGAAGACTTCATCAGCCTTTCGATGAACGGCGCCATGTTGACGTAGTGCTCGTGATAGGGCTCGGCCAGCTCGTGCTCGGAGCGATCGCTTTGGTTCGTGTACCGGACCTTCTGGAAGCCGTCGGAATCGACGAAGCCAGGTTGCACCAGGCTCACCCGAATCCCCCAGGGCCGAACCTCGTACCAGAGCGATTCGTGCGCGCCCTCCAGCGCAAACTTCGAGGCGCTGTATGCGGCCATCGTGGGCATCGCCATCATGCCACCGACGGAGCTCACCGTGATGATCCGCCCCGCCCGCTTCGCTCGCATCCCCGGAAGCACCAGGCGGATCAGCTCCATCGGCGAGCGGAAGTTCACGTCCATCTGCGACAGTCGTTCCCGTTCGTCGACATGCTCCACCACGGCGCGATAGGAAACACCTGCGTTGTTGATCAGGACGTCGATGCCGCCCCAATCCCCTTCGGCCTCGGCGATCATTGCTTCGCGCTGCTCTGGCTTCGTCACGTCGAGTGCGCGAATCCGAACGTGCTGCGATTCGCCGATCGCATGGGCGTCGAAGCGCGGAAGCGAGCTCTCGCGTGCCGTGAGATAGACACGATAGTTTGTCTTCATCAGCTCGCGTGCGATTTCGAGGCCAATCCCGGTGCTGGCGCCGGTAATCAACACCGTCTTGTCCGATTCCATCTGGATTTGAGTTTATAGGGAGCGGCACTTACACTGAAAGCGCCTTTTGCAGGCAGGGGAGGACGCCATGGTGTGGCTAGTTGCTTTGTTGGTGCTTGCTGTCGCGCTGATCGCCTGGTTCGCGGGCATCTACAACGGTTTGGTCAATCTTCGGAACCGCTTCCGGAATGCGTTCGCCCAAATCGACGTGCAGCTCAAGAGGCGCCATGACTTGATTCCGAACCTGGTCGAAACAGCCAAGGCGTTCCTCGCGCATGAACGCGAGACGCTCGAAGCCGTCATCGCCGCCCGCAATTCAGCCGAAGGAGCCCGCACCCGGGCGGCCGCCAACCCAGGAGACGCCCAGGCCATGCAAGGGCTCTCAAGCGCCGAAGCAGGCCTGAGCGGCGTGCTCGGCCGGCTCTTCGCCCTCTCCGAGGCGTATCCCGACCTCAAGTCGGACAAGACCATGATGCAGCTGTCCGAAGAGCTTTCGACGACCGAGAACAAGATCTCGTTTGCACGGCAGGCCTTCAACGATGCCGTCATGCGATACAACAACAAGTGCGAGATGGTGCCGTCCAACCTGGTTGCCGGCATGTTCGGGTTCAAGCGCGCAGAGTTCTTCGAGGTCGAAGACGAAGCCGAGCGCGCGCCCGTCAAAGTCCAGTTCTGAGCGATGGACTTCTTCGAGGAGCAGGTCCTCGCTCGCAAGCGAACCCGACGTCTGGCGCTCGCCTTCACGCTGGCCGTGCTCGGCGTCCTCGCCTCGGTGTACGTGCTTGCCATGCTCGTCTCCGGCTTCGTCTTCATCGACGCAGCGGGCGTCCGCTACATGACGGGCGACTACGAAAACTTCGCACAGCTTGCCGTCGCGTTCTGGGATCCCGGCGTGTTTCTCTTCGCCCTCGGGAGCACGGCTGCCGTCGTTGGCCTCGGCTCCCTCTACAAAGTCGCGCAGCTTCGTGCGGGCGGCCCGGCGGTTGCCCTTGGTCTCGGCGGGCGCAGGGTCGATCCGGATTCGACCAGGCTCGACGAGCGGCGCCTGTTGAACGTCGTCGAAGAGATGGCCATCGCCTCCGGAGTCCCCGCCCCCGAAGTCTACGTGCTCGACCGCGAGCCGGGCATCAACGCCTTCGCCGCCGGGAACACCACCAGCGACGCGGTCATCGGCGTCACGCAAGGCACTCTGCAGCTTCTTCGCCGAGACGAGCTTCAGGGCGTCATCGCCCACGAGTTCAGCCACATCCTCAATGGGGACTCGCGCATCAACCTCCGCGCCATCGGTCTCCTGCACGGGATCTTCCTCCTCGCGCTGATCGGCCGCTTCCTGATTCGCGGCTCCATGCACAGCGGCAAGAAGGAAGGCGGAGGCGTGGCTGTCATCGGGATCGGCCTTCTCGCGATCGGCTCGATCGGTGTTTTCTTCGGGCGCATGATTCAGAGCTCCATCTCTCGGCAGCGAGAGCTTCTCGCCGACGCCTCCGCAGTGCAGTTCACCCGTGACACCGATGGATTGGTCGGCGCCCTCAAGAAGATTGGCGGCGCGTCGTCGAGCTCGCACCTACAAACCCCCAAGGCCGACGAAGCCAGTCACATCTTCTTCTCCGATGCGATTCGTCGCCTGCGCCTCTTCGCCGGCCTGTTCCGAACCCACCCGCCGCTCGGTGAACGCATTCGCAAGCTCGAGCCGAGCTGGGATGGCGAGTTCCCCGAAGTGGCGGTGCCTCGGATCGCCGAGGGCATGAGTACGCCGCCCGGACCGCCAGGCGGTGAGGTCTATGCCTTCTCCGAAGCGCCGACCGAGCTCTCCGTAGGCCAATCCCTCGAGCACATTGGGAGCCCCCGCCCAGAGCAGGTCGCCTTCGCGCGCTCCCTTCACGCCTCCCTTCCTGACCTCTGGATTCACGCCGTCCATCAGGCCCCGATGGCGCAGGCAATGGTGTTCGGCCTTCTCCTCGCACAGGACGAAGTGCTCCGCGGCACCGAGCTGATTCGCCTCGAGGAGCTGACCGACCCCCCCACCGCCGACCTCACGCTTCGGTTTCACTCCGAGGCGGTCGACCGCTCTTCGGCCGAGAAGATCGCGCTCGTCGACATAGCGCTGCCGACCTTGCGCAACCTGTCCGTCAACGAGTACCAGCGGTTTCGTCACGTCGTCGACGCCCTGATGGAAAGCGACCGGCGCATCGATTTGTTCGAGTACACGCTGAGCCGTATGATCCAGCGTCACCTCGCGCGGCACTTCGAGGGTGCGGGACCGGCGCCTCTAAAATTCCGGTCGCTTCGGGAGCTCGTGCCCGACACGCGCGTGCTGATCGCCACGTTGGCTCGAGTTGGGAGCCGAACCGAAGCAGAAGCCGAGCGCGCGTATCGGCACGGCGCGCAGACGCTTCACCTCGGGGACGCGGGAGGTTCGATCCCAAGCGAGAGCGAATGCACCCTTGCCGCGGTCGATCGAGCCCTCAGCCGCTACGATGCTGCGGCACCCGCGCTCAAACAGGGGCTCATGTTGGCCTGTGCCGCCACGGTCATGGCCGACGACAAGATCACCGACCGCGAGGCGGAGCTCATCCGCGCCATCGGCGACGCGCTTGATTGTCCCGTGCCACCTTTTGTGCAATCGGAGTACCCCATGGAGACACGAAGCGTCTACGAGACCGACGACGAGGTGCAGGCACTGGCTCTCCAGGAGGCACTGGAAGCCGAGGGCATCGCTGCTGTCCTGGTCAATCACCGCGACACCGCCTACCCCGGCATCACCGACCGGCAGCGGCACGGGACCGAGATTCGTGTCGAAATGGACCAAGTCGCGGAAGCGACGCAACTCATCGAGGAGTTTCTCGCGGCCCAGCCCGTCGAAGGGCCCCCCATGGCGCCACCTCCCGATTCGATGCCGGCCCCAGGCTTGCGCGGGCCGAGCTCGCTGATCATCACCTTGTTATTACTGACGTTATTGGGGGTCGTCGCTTATTTACTAACTGGCAAATAAGGCCTTGGATCACGTTCCATTTTGCGCTATAAATTTACGGTTAGTAAAGGAAGCGCGAGATGGTCGTCACAGAGGGATACAACCTCCGGGAGCTAGCGAAGCTCCTCAACTGGAACCCGGCTCACTGCAAGGTGATCCTCAAGCAGCTGGGCGTGGACCCGACGCAGCCCATCGACGAGGAAACCGCGGCGAAGGTCGCCCAGAAGATTCGTCGGCAGTGGCCGCCCGAGGCTGCCTGACCCCGCCTTTCGAACTTCGGCTCCAGCTCATTTGAGCGCCTCGGCGATCGCGTCGACGAGCCCCGAGTAGCGTCGAGCGCTCCGGCCAAGCGCCGCCAACACGACTTCCTTGGGGCCGACGAGTCGCACCGCACGGCGCGCCCGGCTGACCGCCGTGTAAAGAAGCTCGCGGCTCAACATCGCCGCGTCCTCGTCCGGAAGAACGAACAGCACTTCGTCGAACTCCGAGCCCTGTGCTTTGTGGACGCTCAGCGCGAACGCATCGGCATAGCGCGGTAACCTCGCCTCGGCGATTTCGCGAAAGCCTTCCACTTCGCTCTGCACCGTGGCCGTCGATGGCTCACCTTCGACGAGCATCGCGAAGTCCCCGTTGTACACCTTCAACGCGTGGCTGTTCTCTTCGATGATGATCGGCCTCACCGCGGGCTCGCGTCCTTCGCTTTGGTAGAGTCGGTCGAGCACGGCGGCGCCGAGCCTTCGCGTGCCGACCATCCCTCTCCGAAACGGACTGAGCATCACGAAGCGGCCGCGAAGATCGAAATGCTCCTTCGGGTTCCGTGTGCCTAGCGCGGCGGACCAATGTGAAGCGGCGCGATCGAGCTCGGCGGGCAAGCCAGCCGATGAGACCCAGACCAGGTCCGTTGCATCGTCTAGGTCGAGCAGGCGTTGGACCGTCGCCCCGTCGGCTGTCCGGATCGCCGCGATCAGCTGGCCGAGGGGTTGTTTCTCGTCGTAGCGATAAGTCTTGGTCAGCTGCGTGACCCCGCCTTTCCATGGGGTTTGCGCGCGCGCAGTCACCAGGTCACGAAGCACCGAGCCGGCTTCCACCGAGGTGAGCTGATCCGGATCCCCGACGATCAACAAGGTCGCGTCCTGGGGCGTCGCGTTCAGCAATTGTCGCATCAAACCGAGGTCGACCATCGAAGCCTCGTCCACGACGACCACGTCCGCTTCGAGCGGTCGGTCCGCGCTTCGCCCAAAGCCCGCGCCGTCGCGCCGCATCCCGAGAGCCCGTTGCAAGGTGGTGGCCTGCTCGGGGATCGCCGCGAGCACTTCGGCGGAAGTCTCGATCCTCGACTTCGCTTGTCGCACCGCTTCGCCCAACCGCGCGGCGGACTTTCCCGTCGGAGCGAGCAATAGGACGCGAGGCGCCGGGTCGGCCTCTTGCAAGCACCCCTCGATGATGAGCGCGACAATTGCGGCGACCGTGGTCGTCTTGCCGGTTCCAGGCCCGCCGCATAGCAACGAGACCGAATGCTGAAGCGCGTTTCGTGCGGCGCTGCGCTGCGGGGAGTCAGCTCCGGGGAACAGCCGTTCGAGGGATGCCTCGAGCCAATTCGTATCGCTTGCCATGCGTGGCGGGGTCGAAGATCGCACCGCCAGCTCGTCAGCAATGTCACGCTCGAGCCGCCAGTACCGGCGCAGGTAAAGGCGGCCGGCCTCGTCGAGCACGAGAGGCCCCCCATCGCTGAGTGCGCTCGCTGCGATCAGGTCTTTCCAACGTGCTGCATCGGGCAGCTCGCTCGGCCGTCTCGATTCCCGCGGCCAGATCTCCGCAGCCGACACTCCGATCGGAAAGCAACTGTGCCCCCGCCGTACGTTGCGGCTCGTGAGCGCGATCGCGAGCTCGACCTCGGGGCTCGAGGGTTCGACGATTCGGCCGAGGGCCCGAGCCAGCTCGACGTCGAGCAGCTCGAGCAGGCCCCGGGCTTGGAGCTCAGCGAGCATCTGCCCCTCCTCCCAACCAGCGGTCGACCGCGTTCAGTAGCTCGGCGGACGCACGGTCGAAAAACACGCTCGACCCGGCGCTCTCGGGACCACCCATCCCTCGAAGGAACACGAAGAGCGCGCCCCCCCATTGGGTTTCCGGATCGTAGCCGCTGATCCGCTGCTTCAAGTACCGATGCGCGGCGGCGGTGTAGAGCTGCGCCTGCAATAGATAGTGCTCACGCTGGACCGATTCGGCGATTGTGGCCGCGTCATAGGCTGGCAGGCTGTTGGATTTGTAGTCGGCGACGTACCAGAGGCCCTCCCACTGGAACAGCAAATCGATGTAGCCGCGCAGATAGCGATGCAGAGTTTGCGAGCTGACCTCGGCGAGTCGCTGGTGGTAGCCCGGCGCCGCCGAAGGGGCGCCGTGCTGTTCGAATAGCTTGGCAAGGCCCCCGAGGTTTGGGTGGTCCACTCGAAGCGTGAACTCGAGCTCCCGCAGCTGGCGCTTCGTCTCGAGCTCGCACATGCGTGGTGCACCAGGCTCAGCGGTGAGCGGCGTGCTGCCCACCGTGACGAGATCCCGCTGCACCCCGGCGGCCAGAGCCGGATCGAAGCCCCATGCACGCAGCTCTCGCTCGATCAAGGCCACCGTCGGTTCTTCACCGAGCTCCGCGAAGTCTGCATGCTCTAGAATCGAATGGAGCAATAGGCCCGTCCGCGCCCCCGCCGCCAAGTTGCTGAAGAGAGACGATTCGGGGTGCGCGGACGCCGGGTCGCTTCGTAGGCCGGGCGCTTTCTCGTCGTGCCCGGTGAGGCTGGTGAAGCTAGCCATTCGAGGCGCCTGAACGAAGGTGCGGCTCGGTGCTCTTGCTACAAGCCGTGCGTCGGGGGCCTCACGCTGCAAAGGGGCCGCGACCTCGTCGTGAGGCGGACGGCAGCCGATCGAGCCCGACGACCCGGCCACCAGCGCGTCGACGGCTTCGCGCATTTGTGTCTCGTCGAGCTCGTCGAAGCCATCGTCGCCGTGAAGCAGGTAGCGAAGCGCCGACGTCTTCCAGCGCGAAGCGCGTCCCCAAAACAGCGTGCAGCGGTGTTTGGCGCGGGTGACGGCCACATAGAGCAACCGCAGCGCATCGGATTGCGCTTCGAGCTCGGCAAGCCTTCGATGCTCGGCGAGGTCCGGCTGGCTCGCGAGCCTCTTTTTCGCGTCGTGGAGCGTGAAGCGAAGGTCGAGCTTGATGTTCCCCCGCGCGTCGTGAAACTTCAGGGCCTTGGCCGCGAAGTCCCGAAGGCCGGCGTCATTCCAAGTGAACGGGCAATAAACGATTCCATATTCGAGGCCCTTGCTCTTGTGAATCGTCGCGACTCGAACGGCACCCGAATCCGCGTCGGGCCGCTGCTGCAGTTCCTCGCGCGCCAACTCGCCGGCTGCGGAACCGTCGCTCAGCCGACGAAGCCACTGCATGAGGGCGACCGGGTTCCGGCCTCGCTCGCGTTCTCCACGCAGCAAGAGCTCCTCGAGGTGGGAAAGGTCGGTGAGCTCTCGCCCTGCCGCCGGCTGGCGCGCAATCCGTGTTTCCGCCCCCGAGCCCCGAAGCATGTCTTCGAGGAAATGAAGCACCCCGTAGCTGTGCCAGGCCTCGTTCCATTCTCGAAAGCGCGTCACCCAGGCGGTCCAGGTTTCATCGGTCATCGAATAGAGCCCGTACGGGCTGACACCCAAAAGCCTCGAGAGAAGCGCGCGCCGGACCGCGCCGGAGTCGCCGGGTATCAAGGCCGCTTCGAGCACGGCTCTCAGCTCCGAAGCGATTTCGGTCTCGAGCACACTCGAGCCGCCGTCGAGCGAGGATGGGATCTGGAGGGCGCGCAGCGCAGCGGTCACTTCGTTTGCTTGCCTGTTGCTCCGGCACAGCACGGCAACGTCGTCCGCGACCACGGGGCGTCCGTCGATTCGAGCGTCGGAATGCAATAACAGCGCGATCTCGTTCGCGACGATCGGTGCGACCGCCTCGGCGAGTGGACCCTTGAGCTGGTCCTCCCCGACGAAGACGACTTCCAAGCCAGGGTCGAGACTCGAACGGTTCTCCGCTTCGTGCGCGACCGTCTCTTCGAAGTCGATGTCCTCTAGCGCGAACGCGGGCCTTCTTTGGGAGAACAAAGCGTTCACCCCTTCGACGACGGCCGGGTCGGAGCGCCAGTTGGTCTTCAGCGTGTGCTTCCGCTCGCCCACGTCAGCCGATGCCCCGATGTAGGAGAACACGTCCGCCCCGCGAAACGAGTAGATCGCTTGCTTCGGGTCGCCCACGTAGACCGCCGCGCCCTCGCCATAGATCGCCCGGAAGATCCCGTACTGCACCGAATCGGTGTCTTGAAACTCATCGACGAGCGCGAGCGGATACGCCTTTGAAATCGTCGCGATGACTTCGTCGCGATTGGACCCGGCGCCGGCCGTCACCGAGGGATGCAAGGGCGCGTAGACCGCCGTCAGCAAGTCGTCGAATGTGAAGACGGCGGTTTCGTCGCGGCGCTTACGAGCGGCTCTCCGGGCGCGCTCGATGAAGCGCTGCTGAACCTCGAAGACTGCGTAGTCGAGCATCGGGACTAGCGCTTCGTGGGCATCCCAGAGGCGGCGGCACGCTTTGAAAAACTCGTGCTCCGGCTCCTCGCGGCCCTTCTTCATAGTCATCTTGCCCTGCGCGAGCAGCGCCAAGCTTGCCGGCGGGTACCCGAAACGCGCGTCTGCGAAAAAGGTGTCGAGCTCTGGAATCCAGGTCTTCGGGATGCTCCTGAGGTGGTACTTCTGCCGGTTGAAGTCCTCGTTGTTGAGGAGGATTTCGCAGACCTGCGCCCGCTCCTCGGTCCAGAGCTTCGCCGCTCGGCGACGCAGCTCCAACCAGTCCGCGACGGTTTCCTCGTTCGATTCTCGTGGTTCAGGACCCAGGATCTCCGTACCCGGCATCACCGCGACGCTGGCGAGCTTCGCTAGATGATCCGGCCCGACTTTGGCTTCGCTCAGCGCCCCCAGCAGCCATTCGCCTCGGTCGTAGAGCTCGCTCGCCCAAAAATCGACGGCGAGCTCCGAGTACAGGGCGCCGGCGTCCTCGGAGACTTCGAGGTCAAAATCGATTCCGAACTCCAGTGGATACTCCTGGAGGAGCCGCTGGCAGAACCCGTGGATCGTCAGGATGGCGGCTTGGTCCATTCTTCCGATGGCGTTTCGCAGGCGACGTTCGACCTCGCTTCGGCCCAGGCGTTCGACTGCAGCGCGGACGACCCCGCTGAGCGCATCGACGCGCTCCTCCGACGGATCCAAGAGCGTAAGCGCCTCGGCGATGCGTTTGCGCGCGCGGACCCGGAGCTCGGCCGTCGCTGCCTTCGTATAGGTGACCACCAGAATCTGCTCGGGCTCGAGCCCGAGCTCGAGGATGGCGCGAACGAAGTACGTCGTGATCGCGTAAGTCTTGCCCGTGCCGGCGCTTGCCTCGACGAGCGTCGGGGCGTCGAGTGGCACGAGCTCGGGACGCAGCATGCTCATGACTCGCTCCGATGCTCGAAGAGCGGCCCGTAGACCGCGAGTGCGGCTCGTTCGAAGGCTTCGGCCCAGCGCGCATCGGCGAACGGGTCGAACGAGCCAAATGCGTAACCCAGGCGCGCGTCCCTACCGCAGAGCCTCTGCAACTCGTCCCTCGCCGGTTTCACGGCTCTGACTGGGTCGTCTGGGTACTTTTCGGCGAAGATTCGCGACGCGGTTTCGAGCAAGGGGACGGGCGCTTCGAGGCACTCGCAATAGATCACGAGCAGCGCGTCGAGCAGGTGCCGAGGGTCTTCGGCTGGCGCAAAAGAGACGAGGCTCGCTCGCTGGTTTTCGCCTCGCAGCACGAGATTCGTCGGGCGCGTCGCTCCGGTGGCCGCCTGCAAGACCAGGTGTTCGAGCCAAGCCGCCAGCTCTGCTTTGCGCCCCGCCTTCGTGAAGCGCTTCACGAGGCGCTGCTCGGGAAACAGGCCGTCGACGCGACCCTCCAAGACGAGCCCATTGAGCCCGATCGAGACAAGCTCCGACCGGGCCACCGCATCGCCCTGCAGCCTGTCCGCCCGCGCGTTCAGCGCTGCGATCTCCTGGGCCAGGGCTCGCCGCTGAAGCGTGCCCCAGGTTCCATCCGGGAACTCGGGCGCGGCCCCGAGGTATTCGTGAAGGGCGTCGTCGCGAAGGCTGGCGCGAAGCGCTGTATTTCCTACGACCGACGCGTCGAGCGCGGCGATCCCCGTGACCGCGCTCGTCGGCTCGTACAGGTCCGAGTCGCCGAAGCGCGCCAGCAAGACCCTGTCGATGAACGACGCAATCGGGTTCCAAAGCCAGGCGGCGAGCTCGCCCGTCGATACGACAGGGTCCGGTTCGCGCACATCGGCTCGGAGCTCCACCATTTCGCGCTCGGCGGACGGCTCGCGCAGTGCTTCGGCGATGTGCAGATAACGCCGCGAGCTGCTCCGAAACGGCGCGCTGCCGTCAAAATAGGAAGCGTCGAAGGCATGTCGAGGATGCGCGATCGGTTCGATGAGCGGCGCCCCATCCGGACCCTGGTAGTAGCGGTTGACCGTCTCACGAAGCTCCCACAGCAGCGGCGAGGGGCTCGCGCCTTCTCGCGCACCCGACGAAGGAGTCCCATACGTGACGATGAGGCGGTCACGCGCGCAAAGGATCGCCTGCAGGAATGCATGACGATCGTCGTGACGCCTGTTCCGGTCGCCAGGGCGCTGCGATTCCCGTGTCTTATCGAAGCTCAGGCGCTTGTCCGCCCGGGGAAACGACTCTTCGCTCATCCCAACGAGGCAGACGAGCCGAAAAGGCACCGGCCGCAGGGGGACGAGCTCGGCGATGGTTACCCCACGCCGCAAGAATCCGACCGCCGGGGTTTCTCTTAGCAGAAGTCGCGCGAGCTCCCGGCGTAGGGTCTTCAGGGGCAGGGCGCCGTCGTATCCGCTCTGCTCGGCCGACTCTTTCAAGCTGCGCAGCGACTCCCGAACTACCCGCACCGCGGCGCTCGATTCATCATCCTCCGAGAAGAGCGATGTGCAGAGCCCTGTGATCAGCTCGGCCCAGGCGCCCATGCTGTGCGGATGGCGCGCCTGGCGTTGCACCTCGAACAGCGTCTCGCCGAGACGCGACAAGCGCGCGACAAGCGCGGCGTCTTCGAGCGATGGCGCCCCCCGCGGGAGCAGACCTTCGAAGACCCCGGTGTCCTCCGGCGACGAGGCGAATCCCAAGAACAGCCTGCCAAAGCCCGCCCGCCAAGTGTGTAGCGGCTCGGCGGGAAACTCGAGCTCGGCGCGGTGCTCAGCGTCGATGCCCCAACGGATGCCCGCCGCGGCGAGGAGCTCGGTGAGCCGCGCTCGCTCCTCTGGGCTGAAGCGAAAGTCCGCGCGCATCGAATGGGCATCGATGAGCCGCAGCACATCGAGAACCGAAAACCTCGAGCCAAGCACGTCGAGCACCGCCACGAAATCGTCGTAGAAAGACGCGTCCTCGCGGGTCAGGCGGTCGTGGACTTCGTAGGGAATCCGATGCCGCCCTTCTTGCCCGAACACCGCTCGGAAAACCGGCGCGTAGGTCTCGAGGTCCGGCGCCATGACGAGGATGTCTTCGGGCAGAAGCGTCGGGTCGTCCTCGAGAGCGCCTTGAACGGCTTCGTGGACAACCTGCGCCTCCCGCATCGGGCCGGCGCACGCATGGAGGCTAATCGACGAATCCGAAGGGCTCTGGATGGGCCGCTCCGCTGGCGCAGGGGGGCTTCGAAACTCGAACATGTCGGCCTGTAGCGAGCTCAGCAGGTTCGTTCGCTCCGCGGGCTGATAGGCCTCCCTCTGGCCGACTAGGTCCTGGTCGACCGAGAGCAGGACTTGTTGGAAGTCATGGCTCAAGCGTCCGAGGTTCGATAGAAACGCATGTCCGTCGGTCGAAGTCTGCCCCTCGGGCGAAAGCAGCACGTCCCCCAGGTATTCCGAGGAGGCTTCCAGCACATAGAGCGTTGTCGGAACCGAGTGCGACAGCGCGTTGAAGAACTGAAGAAACAGGGGCGGAATGGTTTCGAGCGCAAACACGTGGAGGCGTTCAAAGCTCAGCTCGCTTGCGTCGAGACCGTTTCGGAGCGTGGGAAGCGCCTCTCGAATGCGCGAGGCGAGGTCGTGCGGCCCCAGTGCCTGCGCGACGCGATGCCAGAGCGCGGGCTGCCAACTCATGGAGGGGCTCTCCGCCCACTCGGACAGCAGCTCCGGTCGGTACACGACGTAGTCGTCGTACACCGCGGAGAGGCTGGCCGCGAAGCGAAGCACGCGATCGGGGTCGGCCTCGGCTCCCAAATACGGAAGCAGCTGTTCCGGCGCAGAGTCCTGGAGCAAGCGCGCGATCGTCCACTTGAGGCGATCGGGGGAGTACCCAGGCGCCTTCTCCGATAGTCCGATCGCTCGTTCGAGCACCGCTTCGATCACTGCCCGCGGGAAAGGAAACGAAGGATTTCCCCAAACGCCCAAACGCTCGGAGAGCGCGAAGGTCAGCCAACGCTCCATGCCGCGGCTCTGAACGACGATGACCTCTTCTTCGAAGGGCCCGAGGGGCTTCTGGCGAATCAGCGATGCGAGCGCGTCCGCGAGGTTCTCGGTTCGGTTGCTGCGGATGAGCTCCATGCGCTCAACGAGGTGCGAACTTTCGCTCCAGGTTCTTCATACCTCTGCCGAGCGCCACTTGAAACAGCTTTATGCCCGCCCACGCCCTGAGCCGGTTGCTCGCGAGCCGTCCATACGCTAGCCAGCAAATCACGGTGCCGCCGTCCGGATGCGGCTCGCAGGTCATCACGCTGAGGTGGTCGAAACACAGCCCCAAGAGCGCCTCGTCATTGGCGGAGTAGGCGAGCATGCGAGGCGCTTCGTACGCCTTCACCCGCTCCCGAACCAGCGTCGAGCCCACGCTCTTGATGACGCGAACCGCCCCGACCTGGCCCGGCGCTTCGGCTTCGCTGTTGTCGGTCCAGCTCTTCTTGACGCCGACGATCCATTCGCTCGATCGATCGAAGTCGCTCACGTAGTTGAAGAGCTCCTGCTGCGTTACGTCGAGTCGTTTCGTCGTTTCTAACAGAAGCGGCTGATCGCTCAGGCGTGCGCCTGTTTCCTTGGCGTACGCAGTGAAGTCCGAGAAGGCGCCCATCACGCGAGTCTTACCGGTCCAGGTCGAAGTTCAAGGCTCAAGAGAGCCTGTTGCGGTAGTCTTCGTATCCAAAGCGGCGTTGGACGCGATAGGAATCGTCCCGCGGGTCATAGAGTGCAATCGATGGCAGCCGAACACCGTTGAACGTCGTGGTCTTGACCATCGTGTAATGCGCCATGTCCTCGAAGAGGAGCCGGTCTCCGACCTCTAGCGGCTCGGCAAAGGAGTACTCCCCAATCTCGTCGCCGGCCAAGCAGCTCAGGCCGCCGAGTCGGTAGCTGTGCGGCAGCTTTCCCGGTTCCGAGGCGTTTCGAATCTGTGGGCGGTACGGCATCTCGAGCACATCGGGCATGTGCGCCGTCGCGGACGTGTCGAGGATGGCGATCTGCCCATCGTTCTCGATGAGGTCGAGCACCGTCGCTACGAGCACGCCCGTGTTCAGCCCGATCGCCTCCCCCGGCTCGAGGAAGACATCCACCCGGTGCTCACGCTTGAAATCCCGAATCAGGTCGATGAGCAGCGCTACGTCGTAGTCGGGCTTGGTGATGTGATGGCCGCCGCCGAAATTCATCCATTTCGCCTCGCCCAGCCAAGACGCAAAGCGGTCTTCGATGACGGTGAGCGTGCGTTGAAGCGCGTCCGCGCCGAGCTCGCAAAGCGTATGGAAGTGCAGGCCTTCGATGCCCCGAAGGTTGGCCTTCATCAGAGCCTGTTTGGTGGCGCCAAGTCGTGACCCGGCCGCGCAAGGATCATAGATGGCCACGTCGACTTCGGAGTGCTCCGGATTGATGCGAAGCCCAAAGCTCGTGTCCGAAGCGTGCTCGTCGATGACCGCGCGAAAGCGATCGATCTGTGAAGGCGAGTTGAAAATTACGTGGTCGGAGTGGCGAATCGACTCACGAAGCGATGCCTCGTCAAACGCGGGGCAATAGGTGTGGACCTGTTTGCCGAGCTCTTCGCGGCCGAGTCGCGCCTCGTCGGGACCGCTCGCCGACACGCCGTCGAGGTACTTGCCCACAAGCGGGAAGGTCGACCAAGCCGCGAAGCCCTTCAGCGCGAGCAAGAACCCGCAGTCGGCCGCGCGCTGAGCGTGCGCCAAGAGCTCCAAGTTGCTCTCCAGGGCAGCGAGGTCGATCACGTAGGCCGGTGACTCGACGCGGTTCAGATCGAGCTGGGCGCAGGGGAGCACTACATCTCCTTGACGTGCCAGGTGAGGCCACGCCGGCCGAGCTCTTCGAGAAAGGGCTCTGGATCGAACTGCTCGACGTTGAACACGCCCTTGCCGCGCCATTGGCCGGTCAGCAGCATCTTCGCGCCGACCATCGTCGGAACGCCGGTCGTGTACGAGACCGCCTGTGCGCGAACTTCTTTCCAGGATTCTTCGTGGTCGCAGACGTTGTAGATGAACACTTTCTTGGGTGCACCGTTTTTCCGGCCTTCGATCAAGCAGCCGATGCTGGTCTTCCCCGTGTAGTTCTCACCGAGGGCCGAGGGGTCGGGCAGCAGGGCTTTCAAAAACTGAATCGGTATGATCTCCCGGCCCTCGTACTCGACCGGTTCGATGCTCGTCATGCCCACGTTCTGAAGCACACGAAGATGCGTGATGTATTCGTCCCCGAAGGTCATCCAAAAACGAATGCGCTTGAGCCCGCCGATGTGTTTCACCAGGGACTCGAGCTCTTCGTGGTAGAGCAGGTACGCCTTCCGCTCGCCCACCGCTGGGAAGTCGAACATTCGCGACTGTGACATGGCATCGATTTCGACCCATTGCCCGTTATCCCAATACCGGCCTCTCTGGGTGATCTCGCGGATGTTGATCTCCGGATTGAAGTTGGTCGCGAAGGGGTGACCGTGGTCGCCGCCGTTGCAGTCGAGAATATCGATGTACTCGATCTCGTCGAACAGCTTCTTCTGAGCGTATGCGCAGAAGATGTTGGTCACTCCCGGGTCGAAGCCCGAGCCCAGTAGCGCCATGATTCCGGCGGATTCGAATCGGTCCTGATAGGCCCATTGCCACTTGTATTCGAACTTCGCCTCGTCCGGTGGCTCGTAGTTGGCCGTGTCGAGATAGTCCACGCCAGCCTCGAGGCAGGCGTCCATCAAAGGCAGGTCTTGGTAGGGAAGGGCGACGTTGATCAGCAGGTCCGGCTGCACGCGTTTGATCAGTGCTACGGTTTGTGGGACGGCGTCGGCATCGACTTGGGCGATTTCGATTTCACGGCCGCGCAGCTCTCGAACCTGCCCCTGAATTTTCTCGCAGCGCGACAGGGTGCGGCTCGCGAGTACGATCTCGGAGAACGTGTCGCTGTCTTCTGCGCACTTGTGGGTGACGACGCCGCCCACTCCACCCGCACCTATGATCAACACCTTGCTCATCAAATCCTCCGCGCCGAGCCACACGACCTCGCTGGGCGCCGTCCGAGGTGTGACGTCGACGTGCACGATTTGCAAGGCAAGCCGCGTGACTTTCCAGGAACCTTGTGTTTACCTCAGCCACCTGACGAGGGAAGGGCGCGGCCGTTCTGATGCAGCAAGCCATAATTGGATTGGACGTCGGGTCCACCACCGTGAAAGCGGTCGTCGTCGACCCGGAAACCAAGGACATCGTCTGGAGCGACTACCAGCGTCACCACACCAAGCAGGCTGAGTGTGTCCTCGACTTCATGGTGCGCATTGGGCAGGTGCTCGCGGAGCTCGACTGCGACGAGGTGCGAGCGTTCATCACGGGGTCGGGCGCCAAGCCACTCGAAGGCCCGCTAGGCGCGAAGTTCGTTCAAGAAGTGAACTCGGTCACGCTGGCGGTCGAGACGCTGCACCCCGATGCAGGTTCGGTCGTCGAGCTCGGCGGCCAGGACGCGAAAATCATCGTCTTCAAAGAGAACAAGCAGACCGGCGACAAGTCCGCCATCGCCTCGATGAACGACAAGTGCGCCTCGGGCACCGGCGCCACCATCGACAAGTGCATGATCAAAGTCGGCATGCCGTCCGAGGAGACACTAAACCTCCACTTCGACGACGCGCACCTGCACCACGTTGCGGCCAAGTGCGGGGTCTTTGCCGAAACCGACATCGTCAACCTCGTCAAGACGGGCATTCCCTCCGACGAGATCATGTGCTCCCTTGCCGACGCGATTGTCATGCAGAATCTGTCCGTTCTCACGCGCGGCAACACTCTTCGGCACAAGGTCTTGCTCCTAGGTGGGCCGAACACGTTCCTTCCATTCCTCCAGGAGTGTTGGCGAAAGCGCATTCCAGAGACCTGGGACGAGCGCGGCTACGACTACCCGAAAGACGTGCCGATCGAAGAGCTCATTCCGGTGCCCGAGAACGCCGCCCTCTACGCAGCATACGGTGCGGTCATATACGGCATGCACGAGCCCGCGGCCGTGGGCGTCTACGAGGGCCTCGACGGCCTCCGCCGCTACATTACCGAGGGTCGCAAAGAGCGCCTCGGTGAGAGCGCCGGGCCGCCGCTGGCGCGTGATGAATTAGAGCTCGACCAGTTCCTGGGGGCCTACCACGTCCCGATGTTCGTCGAGCCGGAGCTCCAGAGCGAAACGGTGCGCGTCATCATCGGCCTCGATGGTGGAAGCACTTCCTCCAAAGCCGTCCTCCTCAGCGAAGAGGGCGAAGTGCTGATGAAGGCGTACACCCTTTCCAAGGGCAACCCCATCCAGGACAGCAAGGAGCTCCTCGGCGAGCTTCGTGGCCGCATGCGGGCCAAGGGCGTCGAGCTCGATGTGCTCGGTTTTGGCGCAACCGGTTATGCAGCCGACGTGCTCGAAGAGTGCGTCCGCGCCGACGTGAACATCGTCGAAACCGTGGCGCACATGATGAGCGCCACACACTATTTCGGCGACGTCGACGTGATCTGCGACATCGGCGGCCAGGACATCAAGGTCCTGTTCATGGAGAACGGCGACATCAAGACGTTCAAGCTCTCCAATCAGTGTTCAGCGGGCAACGGCATGCTCTTGCAGGCGATGGCCGATCAGTTTGGCCTGCCCGTCACGGAGTACGCCGAGAACGCATTCCAAGCCGACCTGGCGCCCAAGTTCAGCTACGGCTGCGCGGTTTTCCTCGACACCGATCGGGTCAACTTCCAAAAAGAAGGCTTCAGCAAAGAAGAGCTGCTCGCCGGTCTTGCGCAGGTTCTTCCGAAGAACGTCTGGCAATACGTCGTTGGCGTCCCGCGCATGGCTGCGCTCGGGCGCAAGTTCGTCCTCCAGGGCGGCACACAGTACAACATGGCCGCGGTCAAAGCGCAGGTCGACTACATCAAGGAGCGTGTACCAAACGCCGAAGTTTACGTGCACCCGCATAGCGGCGAGGCCGGCGCCATCGGTGCCGCCATGGAAACCCTGCGTGTCGTCAAGCGCCGAGGGAAGACCACATTCATCGGCTTGGATGCGGCGATCGACCTCGAGTACAAATCGACGAACGACGAGACCACGACCTGTCACTTCTGCGCCAACAACTGCTCTCGCACGTTCATCGACGCATTCCGTCCCGATGGGACGACCAGCCGATACATCAGCGGCTTTTCCTGTGAAAAAGGGATGGTCGAATCCAAAGAGGCGATGGAGAACATCGTCAAAGAGCGCCGAAAAGTGATGAAGGAGTTTCCGAACCTCGTGAACTACGAGGGCCTCAAGGCGTTCAAACGCATGGCTGGTGTTCAGCCCATGCCGGAGGCAGGGACGCTCATCGAAGACGTCAAAGTCGAGCGCAAGTTCTTCGGCTCCATCGAACGCAGCAAGTACACGCGCACCTTCGAGCGTTCGTCGGAGCAAGCAGCTGAGAAGCGAGCGAAGTGGCGGGTCGGCATTCCGCGGGTCCTCAACATGTACTCGACCGCGCCTTTCTTCCGGACCTTCTTCGAAGTCCTCGGGGTGCGGCCCAAGAACGTCGTCTTCAGTGATCCGAGCTCCGAGGAAATGTTCGCCGAAGGCGGCAAGTACGGCTCGGTCGACCCCTGCTACCCGTCCAAAGTCGCGCAGGCCCACTTTCACCAGCTCTTCTTCCAGAAGCACGAGCAATCGCCTTTCGACGCGATTTTCTTCCCCATTCTCACGCACGTACCCTCGTTCGTGACGGACGCGGTGGACTACGCGACCTGTCCCATCGTTGCCGGTACCCCGGACGTCATGAAGGCTGCGTTCACAAAGGAACAAGACTACTTCGCAAACCGGGGCATCGAGTATCTCGCGCCGGCGTTCAGCTTTGCCGAGCCGACACTTCTCAAGCGCGACATGTTCGAGGCGTTTCGAGACGTTCTCGGCATGACCGAAGACGAGAGCGACTTCGCCGTCGAGCAGGCTCTGCTGGCGCTCGATCGATTCGACCAGGACATCCAGGACAAGGGCAAGGCGATCCTCGACCAGGTCGAGTACGACAACAAGATCGCGATTCTCGTACTGAGTCGCCCGTACCACAACGACCCGGGTCTCCACCATGGCATCCCGGACGAGTTCCAGATTCTCGGCTACCCAATCCTCAGCATCCGCTCCATCCCCAAAGACCGTGAGTGGCTGCAGCGCTTCTACGGCGAGGACGAAGACGTCCTCAGCGTCAACGACGTCTGGCCGGAAAATTATTCGTCCAACTCGGCGCAAAAGGTCTGGGCCGCCAAGTTCGCATCGCGGCATCCCAATGTGGCGATCCTCGATCTCAGCAGCTTCAAATGCGGCCACGACGCGCCCACCTACGGCATCATCGACAGTATCGTCGCCAAGAGCGGCGTTCCGTCGTCGTCGCTTCATGACATCGACGCCAACAAGCCCGGTGGCTCGATCAAGATTCGGGTCAAGACCTACGCGCACTCGCTCAGGCTTCGCGAGGAGCACCTCGAAGACCTCGCCTCACGAAGAGAGGAGCTCCAGCGTCGCATCGACGAAAAGCGGCTCGAGCTCTTGCGCATGAAGCACGATCAGCTCGCTAGGAACCGGCGCGCTGACCTCGGGCTCGAACGTCAGATTCACGAGCTTACAGAAAAGGTGAACCAATATCGCATCGAAGCGTCGAAGTCCGAGGAGGACGCGACTTGGTCGGGTGAGGCGTTGGAGAGGTTGGTTCGTCTTGGGAAGAAGACCAAGGACGGTACCGTCGTCCGGGTGTGAAAGGGTTAGTCATGGCTGATGGTTTTGAAGTCGACATCGACAAAGAGCTCGCCGCATTCGAAGCCGACGAGCGGGCACGGCTAGGGCTCGATCGCGATCGAGAGCAGTGGACCGACTCGATGGTCGATCCCTTCTTCTCGGCCAAAGAGCGCGCAACGGTCACCATTCTCAACGGTGGCCTCACGATGGCCCACGACGAGTTCGTTGCCTCGGCGCTCAAGGGCATTGGCTACAATACCCGCTCGATGGAATGCGCGGATGTGGCGTCGCTCCGGTACGGCAAAGAGTTCGGCAACAAGGCGCAGTGCAATCCCACCTACTTCACGGTCGGAAACCTAGTCAAAGAGCTCACGCGCCTGCGCGATGAAGAGGGGATGTCGCCCCAAGAGATCATCGATCGATACATCTTTTTGACCGCCGGCGCCTGCGGCCCGTGCCGGTTCGGCATGTACGTCACCGAGTATCGTAAGGCGCTCCGCGACGCTGGCTTCGATGGCTTCCGCGTCGTGCTCTTTCAGCAGCAGTCCGGCTTCAAGCAAGCCACCGGCGAAGAGGTCGGCCTCGCGCTCAATCCAAGGTTTTTCATGGCGCTTGCCCGCGGCCTGTTCGCCGGCGATGTGCTCAACCTGCTGAGCTACCGCATTCGCCCCTACGAGGTCGTCGAGGGCGCGACCGATCTCGCCATGGCCCAGGTGAAAGGCGAGGTTTGCGAAGCCCTCGAGCAAGACGGCAGTGTCCTTCGTGCTCTGTGGCGCGGCCGAAAGCATCTCGCTGCGGTCGAAGTCGATCGTCTCCGCGCCAAGCCGAAGGTCGCCATCATCGGCGAGTTCTGGGCGATGACGACCGAGGGAGACGGGAACTACCACCTCCAGCGATTCGTCGAATCCGAAGGCGGCGAAAACGACATTCAGACCCTGGTCAACTGGCTGCTCTACACCTTGTGGGAGATGCGGCACGACACCGAGAGGCGCATGACGCTCCGTGGCACCGACGAGTCGTACTACGGTCTCGAAGGTTCGGACGTCGGTTATAAGATGGCGGGCGTTTGGCTGGGGGAGCTCGCCTTGCGCGCGACCTTCGCGACGTTCAGTGCCGCCGCCGGCCTCAAGGGCAACAAGCTTCCCGACATGGATGAAATCGCCAAGGTCGGCCACAGCTTCTATAACAACGAGCTTCGAGGCGGCGAGGGTCACATGGAGGTCGCCAAGCTCGTCCTCAACGTGGCCAAGCAAAAGGCGAACATGACCCTCAGCGTGAAGCCGTTTGGCTGCATGCCGAGCTCCGGCGTCTCCGACGGCATCCAAACCGTCATCACCGAGCTTCATCCCGATGCGATCTACTGCCCCGTCGAAACCAGCGGAGACGGCGCGGTGAACTTCTACTCACGCGTGCAGATGTACATGTTCAAGGCACGAGAGCGCGCCCGTCAAGAGCACCAGGCGGCTCTCGACGAGTACGGCATCACCCAGGAGCAGGCGCGTGAGTTCTTGAAGGGCAGCCGGTACGCGAAGCCGTTTTACAAGGCTCCGCACGTCGTCGCGGGGACGAGTGCCGACATCATCCATCAAATCGGTCCGCTCGTAGGAAAGGGTCCCCTCGACCGAGCGAAGGTTCACGCGCGGCGAGCGGCAGCCCGGAGCAAGGCCTTTGTCAACAAGGACTTGCCGCACGCAAGGCAGACCTTCGGCAAGATGGCCCCCTACCTGCCATCGCTCGGTCGCCTCATCTACGTCGAGCTCAAAGAGAAGCTTCCTGCGCCCAAAAAGGCCTGGCAAAACCTGATGCGCCGCGCGGTTCCCAAACCCGAGGAAGGCACCGACGCGGAGATTTCCACCAGTCACGAGTACATCCCCGCACCGGCTCCGCGCCCAGAGCCCGGTACGGAGAGCTTTCGTCTTGAAGTCGTGGGCTGAGCGCTGAGCGGTCGGCCCGAGCGTCCACCGCGGCGTGACGCTAGCTTCCGGGCTTCGCGTGGGCGGGCAGCTCGCCGGTGAGGCTCTTCAGGAAGGTCACGATGCTGTTGACCTGGGCGTCGGTCAGGTCCCTTCCGAGCTGGTAGGTGCCCATGAGCTTCACCGTACCCTCGAGCGTCGACTGTGAGCCGTCATGCAGATAGGGCGGCGTGAGCTCGATGTTCCGAAGGCTCGGTACCTTGAAGAAGTGCTTCTCGGCCGGATTCTTGCTGACGTTGAAGCGTCCCATGTCCGCATCGGTGAGCGGCGTTCCACGTGCGGCAAAATAATCTTTCACGAGGCCCATCTTCTGGAACATCGTCCCGCCGACGTTGATGCCGGTGTGACAGGCGGTGCAGCCGACCTCTTTGAAGGTGGCATAGCCCTGCTTCTCCGCGTTGGTAATCGCGTTCTCGTCACCGAGCAAAAACTTGTCGAAGCGCGACGGCGTGATGAGCGACTTCTCGTACTCCGCGATGGCGTCGGTCGTATTGATTTGGGTTACGCCGTCTGGGTACAGCTTCGCGAAAGCGGTCGCGTACTTCTCGTTCTTCTTCAGACGCTCGACGACCTCGTCCCAGTTGGCGCCCATTTCAGCCGGGTTGGCGACCGGACCGGCGGCCTGCTCTTGCAAGTCTTTTGCACGCCCATCCCAGAACTGAACGAAGTTGTATCCTGAGTTCAAGACCGTCGGCGAGTTGATCGGCCCGATTTGGCCGCCAATCCCGGTAGAGGTCTTGCGTGGTTCCGCACCGCCGTGATCGAGCGAGTGGCAGGTGACGCAGGCGACCGTCCCATCTCCCGAAAGGATCGTGTCGTGGTAAAGGCTCCTACCGAGCAACACCTTGTCCATGTCGACGTCGACGGAGCTCGGGAGCGGTTGAATTGGCTCCACGGCCACCACGGCCGGCTCTTGTTTCTGGACCGCCTCTGCTGCTTCGGCCGCCGGAGCAGGGTCTTCTTTCTTAGTACAACCTACGACCGCCACGGCGGCAAGGATGATGAGCGCCCACTTCATCTGAGACATGCGGCGCACGATAGCAGCCAAAGCGCCAACGGGCACCCGCTGCTATGCTGCTGCGCAGTGAAGAACCGACGCAGGGTGTATCTGGCGAGGCACGGAGAGGTGTCCTATTTCGAACCGGGCCAAGAACCCGGCGACCACGATCCCGCACTCAACGCAACCGGGGTCGCCCAGGCCGAAGCGTTGGGGCAGCTCTTGACCGACGCCCCGATCGACCTCGCAGTTTGCACCGGGCTTCGGCGCACGCGGCAGACGGCTCGCCTCGCCATCGGCTCGAGGGACCTTCCGATCGGCGTCATCGAGGGCCTTTCGGAAGCGAAAACAGGCAGTTTTGAGGACGTCGAGAACTTCGAGGAC
>Ga0224508_10000782_pt1 | contig 29708 bp, 26 predicted proteins | sample SF_Jan12_sed_USG_4_FD_170157 | JGI IMG/M metagenome (GOLD analysis project Ga0224508, IMG submission 170157) | Sediment microbial communities from San Francisco Bay, California, United States - SF_Jan12_sed_USGS_21 | ecosystem: Environmental > Aquatic > Marine > Sediment | place: USA...
GCGCTTCTATGATTCTCAAGCGCTCCCCGGCCTGGCCGTTTCCGCCACCCACCTCCGTGCCGTCGGGCCGCGTAATGAACGTCCACTCAACCAGGTTTGATCCGAATCGTGACGGGCGTCCTAAAACGTGAATTCGATCCCCGGGCTTGAATTGATCGTTCGTCCAACCCGCGCGCCGGAGGTTGATGATGCTGTCTCCCTCCGCCATCCAGGATTCCGTTTCACCCTGTTCGTTAGTTACGTCGAAGTAGATTCGGGAATGCGGGTTGACCGGGCGAAATTCGGTCACTACACCGTCGAGCTCTATCCGCTCATCGACGATGTAGTGCGCTGCGGGGTTATGGTGGGCCATGGCGGGTATTGAAACCAGCACTGCGCCAAAAATAAGCGTCAAACTCTTGCTTGTCATGTCTGTGTCCTCAAGTTAGCGTTGCCCCGAGATGGACTCGCAGGGAGCATCCAGCAAATCCACTTCCGGCGTGAAGAGCCTGGTACGTTCGAGCACCAAGGGTTCCCGAAACATTACCGGATCGATCAAGGTGAACTGCATGTGCAGTCTAGTGCCATCTTCGCTGAGCGTGTAGCGCTCGATGCTGCTCGCGTGGTCCGCATTGTGAATATTTAACCCGTCTTCCGCAATGTTGGCGGCCACATTGGCCGTCTCCACGACCAGGGTCGAGCCTTCGTACCAACCAATCGAATGCCCCAACGGGCTGAGTGACCCGTCTTGCGGATGCCCGCGGCCATCCATGTAGATGATGCGATCCGAGGCCATGTCTTCCGTCCGGATGACGATGCGCTCCTCGTCCTGCTCGATCCGGACGGGGTCGTTGTGCAATATGGTTCGGAAAGCTCCGAAATATTCACACTGGATAGAAGGATCGTCGGCGTGGTCGAATACCGACGCGTACTCTCTCGCGGATGCCGTGAGCAGATCCTGAATGGCTGCCCGGTTGTGATCGCGTATGGCGTCTTGAATCTCCGCGGCAGAAAGATGGTCGTTTTCCGGGAGCAGGAGCTCTCGAAGGTATTGGTAGGTCTCCGGGGTGCAATTGCAGGCAAAGAGGTCCTCCATCGTCCAGTCCGGGTGCTCGACGGCGGTGACCGTCGTGCTCCACATACCCGCCAGGGCGGGGGGCTCTTGGGCCCCTGCCGGCCGTACGCCGAGGAGGACGCACGCCACCACAGCTGCTGCGACCAGGGGTCTGCCGAATCTCGCGCAGGGCCGCCCTATGGCCGGTACCCCACCTGTGGCAATAGCGAGTCTCATGATCTTTTCCTCCGCCGTTTGCTTCGTTCTTGCGTGGATTCTACCCGAAGACGCTCCCTCTACTGGGCCTGAGGCTCTCCGGTCACCGGGTCTTCGACACCGATCCACTTCGTAGGATTAGTCGAATTCTTTCTCCGAGCCGTCGTCCATCGTTATAAAGCCCAGTAGGCAACCCCGGGAGCCGTCCTTGAGCGGATGGCACCTCAAGGAGAGCTTGTCGCCGACCTCGACGCTGTCCTGAGCCCAGCCGTCCCGCCTGAGCGTCGTGACGCTCGCGCCTTCGAGCGCCCATGCCCTGGGTTGCCCATCCTCATCCATCACTTCGAGATAGATCCAGCTGTGCGGATTCATCCAGTGGACTTCCTGTACGGTGCCTTCCAGCGCTATCCACTCCGACTCCACGTAGTTCGCGTGTGAGTGGTGTGCCCACCCCGGAAAGCTCGCGGTGAGCATCGCGACCGCGACAAAATTCAAAACTTTGTATTTCATCCGCCCCTCCTCACCAAACGTTCGATCGACAGCTCGCTCGCGTTGCCTCGCCAATCTGGCTGGAGCCCCCGCCATTATCGACTGGTAAGTTTACCGATGTTGCGGCGCGAGCGCGTAGCTATCGGAAGATTAGAATGAGTCTAAATGTTAGATCCCGAAGGGCCGCTCAGCCCGGCCGATCTCCATCATCCCAGGGTCATCTCCCGACCGAACCGGTGGCGATTCGACGGATCCGTGCCCCGGTCACGCGCACGGTCACTCGGTTGCGACCAGCATCCGGATGACGCCGTCCTGCCTCGACGTGAGAAACAGCTCCCCGTCGCGGCTTGCGCTGATATGCAGGTCCGCCCGCGGGATCGTCGTCCCCATCGTTTCCTGTACCAGTTCGATTAACGTCACATCTACGCGGTTTCCACGAGCGTCGCGCACGAAAAGCTGGATCTCCTCGACCGGCGCCACGGTTTGCGGAATTCCGTCGTCGGCCGCTTTCATGGCGCTCAGGTCGGCGGCAAAGAGACGCCCACGCACGAGCTCGCCGAACACAAACTTGCCCTGCAGGGCGGGAATGCTTCCCCGGTAGGCGAATCCAGCCGTGATGGCCTGTCCCTCGTCGTGGTCGTACATCGCCACGGGGTAGGTGAACTCATCCTTCGTCCGGCCATCCAGGATATCCGCGGGCAGCGGATACACCTCGCGCAGATCCCCGCCGGGAATGTCGACACCATTGTCGAACGTCCCCTCTCGGCGCATCCAACCGTAGTTTCCTCCCTCGCGAACGATATTGACTTCCTCGATCTGGCTCATGCCGACGTCGGAGGCGTACATCGTCCCGTCCGCCATATCCCAGGACAGCCGATGGGCGTTGCGGAAACCGTACGCGTAGATTTCGCCTAACGTCTCGGGATCGTCATCGGACGCGAATAGGTTGATCGCGGGAATCGTATAGTCTCCGATTCCCTTCGTCCCGTGCGATTCGGACGGGCTTCGCGGGTCGATGCGCAGTATCGCGCCGACGAGGGTATCGAGGCGCTGTGTCTGGCTCGGGTCGCTCGCGTTCGGCCCGCCGCCGTTGCTGAAGCCCAGATCGCTGCCGCTCGTGTAGAGCAGGCCGTAATCGGGGTCACCGGGCTCCGAGGTCGGGTTGAACCCGAGGTACCCGAACGGGTGGCGGTACCATTCGACGACGTGTCCGACGCGCAGCAATTCCCGCCGTGTGCCCACGAAGCTATTCGCCGCGGGGTCGGTCGCGCGCCATTCGGTGATGACACTGTGGTACGTCACATCGGCGCGGCTGAACCCGGGCGGGATGAAATGCGCAGAGGCGGGATTGCCACTCGCCATTTCACCGTGCACGGTGTAGAAGCGCCCGTTCTGTGCGAACTCCGGGTGAAAGGCGAAGCCGATGAAGCCGCTCTGCAGGCTGTCGTAGAAAGCGTTGGAGAACGCGTCCGCAACGTTTACGTATAACGAGGGCTCGTTGTCGCTACCGAGCAGGTACAGCGGCCCTCGTGAGTCGTTGACGAACCGCCGGCCGTCCGCCAGGTCACGGACGAAGCTCGGCCGTGCCCAGCCGCTCGGCGAATCATCTCCTCTCGGATGCAAGTCACGCGTATCGGGAAGCCGGGCGATCTGCGTGATCTCGACGCTCAGCCCTCGTTTCGTGACTGCTGCCGGGATAGGGTCGTTCACCTGTGCCCGCGCTGCGCCTGCGGTCCACAATGCCGTGGTTACGAGTAGAAAGCTTGTTGTTATGTGCGCACGCATGATTCCTCCTGACACGGGTTTGGCGTGATGCAGAGCCGTCAGAAGTATTAGGCGTGTCCTACGGCATGTAAAGCACCTGTCTCCATTTGGCGACGTTGGACACCCGCGTGGACGGAGTACATCATCAGTCGGCCGGTAGGCGCTCATGGGTGGAGAGCATGGAATCACAAGCGATCAGGGGCAGTCTGAGTAACGTGCGACTCGAGCCGACGATGCTCGAGTCCGAGGCCCGCGTTGCGATGGACGAGGCCATACCGGCTTTCGGCACGGACCCGTCGCAGCCCGAGCGTCGCGGGCCGGAGAGGGCGCTCGCGGAGAGGTACCTCTTGCGGGGCCGGATTAGCGAGGGTCACCTGGGCGAGGTCTACGAGGCCATCGATCTGCAGCTCTCGGCGGCGGGTCGGAAGGATCATTGCGTTGCCCTGGAGCTCGTGACCCTGAGCGGCAGCCAGGCTGACGTTCGCCAGCACCTCGCGAGCGAGTTCAAGGACCTCCTTTCCATCTCACATCCGAACATTGCCAGGATCGTAGACTTCGGAGTCGACGGTACGACGACATTCTTCACGGCCGAGCTTCTTGAAGGCGTATCACTCAGGTCTATTGTGGACAGCAATCCCACGGATTCGTCCACGGAGAGCGAGCTGCTGGCAGTCATTCGTGGCCTGGCCGATGGGCTGAGCTATCTGCATGGGAAGGGATTCGTTCACGGGGATCTCACGCCCGAATCTGTTTTCGTCACGACGGACTATGAAGTCAAGATAGCCGACCTCGCCTCGGCGCGCCTGGCGCGGACCAGGCAGGGTTCGACCGAAATGCGCTTCGGCGGCTCCGTTCCGCTGGATGTGCAGGACGATGTCTTTGGACTCGCTTGCGTTGTATACGAGTGGCTGACCAACGAGCATCCGTTCGACAATGTCTCGTCTTTCGAGGCGTTCCGGATGGAACTCAAACCACGCCGGATCAAGGGCCTACCGGGGTACCGGTGGAAGGCCCTGTCACGCGCGCTGGCGCTGCAAGCAGAGGCGCGCACACCAACCGTTGCGCAGTTTGCGGCCGAGTTCGGAATCGCGGGCACCGAGACGCTCGCCGAAGCCGAATCAAAGGATGCGGCAAGACCCCGAGCCTGGCCGCGCTCCGTGCTGTGGGCGGGCGGCATCGCGGGTCTGATCGCGGTCGTCGTGCCAAACTATGAGGATCTGCGCGAGCTGCTCGTCACGCTTCAGACGGAGCTCCAGGACCGTGCGGGGCAGCTCTCGGCGCAGCCGGGTGAGGCAGAGAGCTTTCCTCTGTTACCGGCGGAGCCGCCCGCGCCGACTGAGGCGGAGGAGCCAGCGAGTGCGAACCTCTACCCGTATCCGGCGGAACCGGCTGAGTCACCCCCACCGAGTGAGATGCCCGCCACGGGTGACGCAGCGCTCGACGAGGCCTCCCTGGCCGTGGCACCGAGCGAGTCGAACGTAGCGCCAGCCCCGGTCCCCGGGTCGGTGGTTGCGCCTGGCGAGCCCGCAATCGTCCCAGAGCAGGCGTTGCCGAGCCAGCCGATAGGCCCCGCCGAGGTTCCGGCAGACGCAACGCCGCTCAGTTTCAGGTTTGCCCAGGACACGGTCACGGTTTCCGAGGCCGACAGCATGGTCGCCGTCCTCGTGGAGCGTGCCGGTGGGCTCGGCGGTGAAGCCTCGATGATCTGGTGGACGGGTGAAGGCACGGCCATTGCGAGTAACGATTACGCAGATCTTGGCGTCAGAACGGAGACCTTCTCCACCGATCAGGTAACACTTACCGTTTACGTGCCATTGGTCTCTGATTCGCTCGCCGAGCAACCGGAGTCCTTCAACGTGTATCTCAGCTGGGAATCGGCGCCGGCGGACTTCGCTGAGACTCTGGAAGTCATCGTGGTCGATGACGACGCCTGAGAGCTCAATCTCAGACTTGAGGACCTTGGGTCGGGATCGATGTCGATTCCACCCCTCGTTCGCCGAACGCTGCTGATAGTTTCTCAACCACATCAGCCACGGTGATCAGGCTCATGGCATCCGGGTTGCGGACCCGTCGGCCGAATCGAATCGCCTCGACGTCGGTGCCGAACTCGTTTCGCACCGCCTCTGGATACTTATCGACGACCAGGTGCTGGCTTGCATAGGGACCCGTCCGATGGCGATTGGAGGTCGCGTACAGTCCCACCACCGGCGTTCCAACCGCCGTGGCCATGTGGGCCGGACCCGAGTCCGGACACAGCACTACCGTTGCGCGCTCGATCAGTGCCAGCAGTTGCTTCAGTGTGGTCGTACCGATCAAATTGACGACCTGAGCCTGGGCCGCCTCGCAGATCCCCTTGCCGTAGTCTCGTTCCAGCGTCGTCGGGCCGCCGGTGAGAATGACTTTCGCCCCGTAACGCCTGGCCGCATAGTCGGCGATCTCCGAGTAGTTCGCGATGGTCCAGTTTCTGAAATTCCGCATGCGCTGACCCGTGCAGGGACTGATGATCAGTATCGGTTGCGTGCCTGCCGTATGGTCCGCCGCGAAACGTTTGTCCGCCGGGGAGACGGGAATGTCCCAGCGGAGCGCGCCGCGCTCGATACCGAGCGCGCTTGCGAACTCGAACAGGCCATCCATGACGTGCTGACGAGCGGTGGTCGGAATGCGCTCGCTACAAAAGAGCCATTGATAGTCCCTGGCTCGGGCGCGATCGAAGCCAAGGCGCGTTCTTGAGGAAATCATCAGGCTCACGAGATTGGCTCGCATCGAAGCGTGCATATGCAGCAGGAGTTCGAAGTTTCGGCCCCGGAGCTTGCGGCGGACATCGAAGTAGCCGCCGAAACCCCTGCTCTTGTCCAGGATGACGAACTCGATCCCCTCGAGCCCCGCTAGAAGGCTGTGCTCGACTTCTCCGATGACCCAGGTGATCTTCGTATCCGGCCAGGTTCTCTGGATCGCGCGAACAACCGGAACGGTGTGGCATGTATCACCGATCGCGGACAGCCTGATAACGCAGAGATTGCTGGGGGGGAGATCGAGCGCAGATATCACGACTGTCGCTTGCCCTGAGAGTTCGGGAAATGATACTCGAACGCCTCCGTTTTCCATACGGCGCAATCGCGGATGCCCGTATCGGGAAATCGGCCCGGTGATAGAATGACGGCGATAAGGAAAACCAAGGCATGTGAGTGCATCCCCTCTTCAATCACGCCGTTGTGCAATCGGTGCAGGCGACCAAGTCGAGTTAGTTTCCGACGACCGTCGTGACTATCAAAACCCTCTGCATCACCGAAGATCCGGATCGGCCCACGGTGGCGACATTTATCGGTCTGCATCGTGCGGGCATCGATCTCGCTGTCAGTTGCCCAAGATCGACACCGGGCCACGATGCGCTGACTGACGCGGGCGTCCGCCTCGTCGAACTCGAGCTCCGGCGTCGTTTCGATTCCGCCGGTGTTCGCAGGCTTCGCGAAGAGCTCGAGCGCGGCGGATACGATATTCTTCACGTCCTGGGAAACAAGGCCCTCCAGAACGGCCTGCGTGCCACCCGAGGGCTGCCGATACGCATCGTTGCGTACCGAGGCATCGTCGGAAACGTCAGCTTCCTGAGTCCGATCTCCTGGATGCGTTTTCTGAATCCCAGAATCGACCGGATAATCTGCGTGGCCGACGCGGTCCGCGATTACTTTCTCCAGATGCGCCCGGCGTTTCTGCGCATGCCGGCGGAACGTCTTGTCACGATCCATAAGGGACATAGCCTGGACTGGTACACGGAATCGCCAGCGGACCTGCAGGCATTCGGCATACCGCCAGGCGCCTTCGTGATCGGCTGCGTGGCCAACTACAGGCCACGCAAGGGTATCGAGACCCTCGTCGCGGCCATGTCAGACCTGCCCGAGGCGTGGCAGGCGCACTTACTTCTGGTAGGCCACATGGAGGCGCCGCGACTCGACAGCAAGATTGCGGCGAGCCCCGTTCGAGAGCGCATCCATCGGGTCGGCCATCGCCGGGATGCGCCCGCGTTGACCGCAGCCTGCAACGTCTTCGTGCTGCCGTCCATCAAACGCGAAGGGCTTGCGCGTTCCCTCATCGAGGCGATGGTGTATCGAATCCCTGTCATCGTGACCGATTGTGGCGGCAGCCCGGAGCTCGTCGTCGAGGGTGAGACCGGGCTGATTGTGCCGGTTCGCGATCCGGGCGCAATCACGAGGGCGATCCGCCGGATGTACGAGGATCCCGACATGCGCCGACGCATGGGCGAGGCTGCGCGGAAACGGATCGAGACGGATTTTCGGATCGAAGATACAATAGAGAAAACGATCGCTCTGTATCGGAGCCTTGTGTCGAAATGATCCACCCCTATGTAATGAAGACAACGCAGGCGGCAAGGCACATGACTCCATGGACCTGATCTCGAATCCCGCGCACTGGATCGTGGTCGGCGTGACGCTGCTGGTGGTCTGCCTGTGCGTGGGATTGCACTACGAGGTATTGAGCGGCTGCAGCCGGTTTATCTCACCTGCGATCCGTTCGCATCGACGGGACACGATCTTCTTGATCCTGGTCATCATGGCGGCGCACGTGGTAGAGATGTGGCTTTTTGCTATCGGATATTTCTTCATGAGCGGATTCGAAGGATTGGGAACCCTGGCTGGATTAGAGCTAAACACCCTTGTCGACTATGCGTACTATTCTGCGATGGTCTACACCACCGTTGGGTTCGGAGATATCGTCCCCGTGGGCGCGGTTCGCTTCATGTCGGGCATGGAGGCGTTGACCGGCCTGGTTATGATTACCTGGTCGGCATCCTTTACGTTCTTGGTGATGCAACGCTACTGGGGTTCCGATTAGCAGACACGCCTGGACTACGCGTTGACCGTCAGCGACCCGGCTACGTTTACGGAGCCTGCCGTCTACGACCGCCGCTGGATAGCCTTGGTTGGAGCAAGCATCGAGACCTATGCTTGTCAGGTGCTCTGAGCCTGGTGGGCAATAGACCTTCTTTCTGGCAGTATTTACGAAAGCCAGAACAGCTCGGGGGCAACAATAATGCGCTTTTCGCGACCCATGTGGGTGATCTTCGGCCTGTTGTTCAGTGGGCCTGCTTTAGCACAAGGGTGGATCGAGTACTCGAGCACGACGGATGGATTTCGCATTCAGACGCCAGGAGCGTTCGAGGTCGAAGAGATCGACTATCCTTCCGAGTATGGCGTCGTTTTTCCGGCGCGCGTCTACAGCTACGAGAATGGCGGTAGCCGCTACTCCGTGACGGTCGTCGATTACAGAGATTCCCAGCGCCTGCACGAGGCGCGAATCAAGGAGCTCGACGACGTCTATCTGCCGGTGTACGGGGAAGTAGAGGTTCGGGGCTCGATCGCGTTTGCGGCTACGAACCTCCGCAAGCGAGGCGGCGAGGTGACCTATGACGCGTATCACTATGTGAACCGCGTGGATGGCCACCAGCTGCAGATGACGAACCCGGATCAAACCCGCACCTATGCCGCGATCTATCTGCGCGAAAGCCGCCTTTATATTCTCGATGCGACCGTCTCGCCTGGCACCCCACCGGCGGGGATGTTTCAACAATCTCTCGAATTCATCGACGAGAACGGAGAGACGATTCGCTATCGACACTTCGACGATGTGGTCAGGATTCTGCGATGACGTTGAACCAATCTAGGAGCGTGAGATGCAACTGCGATCTTTGAGCCTTGTCGGTATTGCAGTGTTTGCTGTGGCGCTTTCTGCCTCCGCGCACCATTCACACGGTGCCTATCGGATGACGGAATACACCGAGATCGAAGGGACCGTGACGGAGTTGTACTGGATCAACCCCCACGCCTGGATCTATCTGGAGGTCGTGGGCGAAGATGGCCAATCGGCGATCTGGGCACTGGAATCCGCGGGCGCCAGCACGCTCGTCGGCGGCGGTGTGAATCGGGACGATGTCAAAGTCGGCGATACCATCTCGGCCAGATGTCACCAGCTCAGAGATGGCTCCGATGGCTGTCTCCTCGGGTTCATCACCACGGCGGATGGCGTCGAGAAAGAATGGGATTAGCAAGTAAAATTTAAGGAGCGATTATGAGGTGCTTTGCTGCTCTTTCGGTCTTCGTCTTGTCGTCGGTGCTGGGCAGTCCGGCTCGAGCACAGCAGGCGAACAAGGACGTGCCGTTGATTCCTTATGAATCAGTCCCGAACTTTCTAAAGTATTCGCCTGAGATGAATCTAGGGGAGACCCTGGCCGTGGCCGTCAACTCCAAGGGCCACATCATGGTTCTGAATCACCCGGGCTCCGCCAGCAACGGAGGACCGCTCTACGGCAATGCGACCTCGCAGTTGCTGGAGTTCGACGAGAACGGCTACTTCGTGAGGGAAATCGGCCAGAACGTCTACGGCCTGGGATACTCCCATTCGATCCGCTACGACAAGTACGACAACCTGTGGCTCGTCGATAAAGGGGCGAATACGGCGATCAAGTTCGACCCGGCGGGCTACGTCACCATGAACCTCGGGCGGCGTCCAGAAGGATTCGACGAGTATGAGCACCGGGAAGGCCTGGACGCGCCTCAGGTTGATGGCTTTTTCGGCGGGCCCACTGACGTCGCCTGGGATGCCGACGACAATATCTTCATCAGCGATGGTTACCTGAACTCCCGCATCGCCAAGTACGACAAGCACGGTAACTGGATCAAGTCCTGGGGCTCTTATGGTTCCGAGCCCGGGCAGTTCAACCTGCCCCACAGCATGCAGGCGGATCGGCAAGGCAATATCTACGTCGCCGATCGCACCAACCGTCGCATTCAGGTCTTTGACTCCGATGGCAACTTCCAGCGCATTATTCTGCTGAATGTCCCATTCGACAAAACGATGCAGCCGGTTCTCGGTAACGTGAATCCGAACCAGCCCGATGAGACCCAGCCCTGGGCGCTGTGTATGTCCCAGGGTGATCCTCAATACCTCTGGGCCGCCGATCAGCATCCGGGCCGTATCTACAAGATTCAACTGGATGGCAAGATCGTTGGCATGCTCGGCGGAGCAGGCAAGCAATTGGGCCAGTTCAACTGGATTCACGGTATCGACTGCTCACAAGAGGGTGTCCTCTATATCGCCGATATGAACAACTGGCGGATTCAAAAACTGATTCTGAATCCCTGAATCAAGACAGCCGCGCATGCCGTCCTGGAGGCAACATGAATAACAGGCAAAGAACAGTGTCCATCATTTCTGTGGCGATCACGAGCGGTGCGCTGGTGCTAGCGCAGTCGACCCTTGCGCAGACGCGGGAGCAGGGGCCCTGGTGGCCCGGACCCCACGGCCCGGACGACCAGGCCGGAGCATCGAACTATGTGACGCCCATGAAGATCCTGGCCGCACTGCAGATTCCCCAGACCGGTGAGACGTACGAGCTGGGCCACCCGTACGAGGCGAGCATGCCGTCGTACGGATCGCGACCCTACTTCATGCAGGTCGTTCCCCCGCCGGCTCCGACCAGCGGAGAAGGGGGTATCGCCAACAGCGAGTATTTCTCAGGCTTCATCGGCCAGATGGGGACGCAGTTCGATGGCATGGCGCACCAGGGGGGGAACATCCAGATGGCGGATGGTTCCTTCCGGACCGTGTTTTACAATGGCTTCACGGCGGACGACCTCTTCAGGAACAATCGTGGCCGCGGGGGCGTGGAGGCCCTGGGTGTGGAGCACATGAAACCCTTCATCACCCGTGGCGTCCTGATCGATATCGCGGGCTACAAGGGCGTGGATACGCTGCCGGCGGCTTATGAAGTGACCCTCGACGACATGCGCGCAGCGCTGGCACGTCAGGCCATGAGCGAGGACGACATCGGGCAGGGTGACGCGGTGTTCTTCAATTACGGCTGGGCCGTCAACTGGACCAACCCGTCGAAGTACAACGACTCCTACGTGGGCACCGGCGAGAACGAGGGCTCCCCGGGTATCTATGCCGACATCACGCGCTTCCTAATCTCACGCAGGATCTCCCTGGTCGGCGCCGACAGCTGCTGCGTGGAGGTGAGGCCGCGCCCCGGAACAGACAACGTGCATCGCATGCTCTTCCTCGGAGAAGGCATCCCCATGCTGGAGAACATGGAGCTGAGGGCGCTGGCCGCCGACGAGGTCTACGAGTTCCTGTTTATCGGTCTGCCCGAGCGCATCAAAGGCGCGACCGGCTCGCCGATGCGGCCGATCGCAATCCGGTAACTGAATAACGGGTCAGACTTCAGGCCTGGTGGAGCTGACCCGAAAAGGGGACCGTCTTATGTTGGCTGCTCGCAACGTAGGGGGCCGCGCCACTTTCACCCCAGGATCTCTCCGGGGAAAAGAGGACGGTCCCGAGGCGCGGCTCAGGCTCGACGATTCACGATTGAACCCAAGTTTCCCAGCTGGCTATTGAGGTGAGCGATAGCCTGATCGACGTTCGTCGCGAGCCGATCGAGCAGACCGAGGGACGACTCCGTACCGGCCAGAAACTGCAGCGTCGAGCGCGCGTTGCGTTGCAGATTGCGGCCCAGGGCCTGTGAGTCGAGGCTTGCCCCGCTGGCCCCGGGATTCAGCCGCAGGCCGAAGCTGCCGCCCACGGCGTTGGCCTGGCTGTTGAGCGCCTCGGAGACGACGTCCCCGAACTGTGCGCCCAGGGAGCCAAGCGGGTTGCGCGAACTCGTCGTAGCGAGAAGGCCGTTAAGCCGTCTCGTCACTCGATCCACGGTCTCGGTGAGGGCTCTGCTCTGTCCGTTGGAGAACCCGTTGCCGCGACTCGAGCCGAACGACCCCCGGGGGATATTCAGCGCGGCCAGAAAACCGGTGGTTCCGTCATCCAGCGTCACGGTTCGATTGCTGCCGAATCTGACCTGCTGGGGCGGCTCCGTGTAAACGACCGTCGCGTCGGTTTGCGAGGCGTTGATCCGGTCGAGCACGTCGCGCAGGGAGTCGGTCTGGACGTCGATCGCGATGTCGGTCTGATTCACCGTGATGGTCCCGCTCTGCACGCCCTGAAACTGGTTGACGTTCGCCAGCGGTGAATCGATGTCCGCATCCCGTCCCGGCGTGACCGTCGCGCCGGCGAGCTTGATCGCTGAGGCGAATCCCGAGTCGTCGCTGTCAATGACGACCGTCGGGGCGAGTCCGGGCGTGTCCTGGGTCAGCACGAGCCGTTCCCGCGTGGCGTCAAAGCTCGCAGTGACACCTGCCGCGGATTGGTTGATGGCGGTGACCATCGTATCCACGCTGTCGGTCGCGTCCACGGTGATGTTGACGCCGTTGATCGTCAGAGTCCCGCCGGTGACGCTCAGTCCAGGCTCGAGATTGGGATTGGCGTTGCGCACGCCGTCGAAGGGGTTACCCGCAATGACTGCGCTGCCGATCGTGTCGGATACGTTGAGGAGGAACTCGTCATTCTTCACCAGAGCGCCGGGCCCCAGCGTGAAGTTCAGGCCATTGGGTAAATTGTATTGCTGGCCGATCGGATCATTGGCGTTGATGGTGACATTCGCGAGCGTCTTGTTGTCGGTATCGCGCACCCGAATGCGTAATCGCTTGACACCGTGTACGCCGGTGTCCCGAGCAATGAATCGCAGTGTCCCGGAGCCACCGGAGCCATCATAAACCCCGCCGATGGTCATGAGTGCCGTGGAGGCCCCCGACCCGGTCCAATCCGGACCGAAGGGCGAGAAGGACGTCGGTGTCGTGTTGATTTCTTCGGCAGATTCGAGCACGGCCGCTCGCGTGGAATTATCCAGGACCAGCGGACCCGTCGAAGCGACGCCCACGACGCCGGCACGCCCCACGCGCGCTGAGCCGGCTGCCTCCTTGGCTTCGTTGATGGCATCACGCAGTCGCAGCAACTGGTAGCGGGCCAGGCTCAGGGCCGCGATGTCCGGCGACACGCTCTTGACGCGAGTCGCGACGGGCTGCTGCTGGATCGAGGTCGGTGCGACGCGCGTGAATTGCGCGAGGTTGAATATGCCGAGCGTGGTGGCCATTGCCCTTCCATGGCGTCCCGGGGCCTTTAAGCTCTCAGGCGCGGCTGGCGCGATCAACCGCTGTTTGACATAAACGCGAGGCGGTCACGGGAACTGTGGACTGGCTGCCTGTTCGGCCTCTTCCCGTGTGCACCAGTACCACCGTGCCGAGCTTCGGTCGGTCTGGCTCGGTCGTCCGCTTTTCGGTGGCCGGGGTGGGGAGCGCCTTCGCAAAGCGGCCGCAAACCAGGCCATTGCGGGCACCCGTCCCACGGCTGCAGGGGATCTGTAGAATGGGGACAGTCCCCTTTTTCTCGTAACGGAAACAGTCATGATCGAGTATGGGTCGACCGGCAGAAGGGCTTCAGGCAAATGACCCAGTACATCGGCGCCATCGACCAGGGCACGACCAGCAGCCGCTTCATCCTCTTCGACAGGGCGGGCGAGATCGTCTCCGTGGCTCAGAAGGAGCACCAACAGATCTTTCCGAAGCCCGGCTGGGTCGAGCACGACGCCAGCGAGATTTGGGCCAACACGGCCGAGGTCATCGGCCAAGCGCTGGCGCAGAAGAGCCTGACTCACGCCGATCTGGCCGGCGTCGGCATCACGAATCAGCGCGAGACCACGGTGCTCTGGGATCGCAAGAGCGGCGAGCCTTTGTATAACGCTCTGGTCTGGCAGGACACGCGCGTCGACGACCGGGTGGCGGCTTATACGCGGGACGGCGGCCAGGACCGGTTCAGGGCCGAGACGGGCCTGCCGCTCGCCAGCTATTTCAGTGCGCTCAAGCTCCAGTGGATCCTCGATAACGTGCCGGGGGCTCGCGCGAAGGCTGAGACCGGCGATGCCATCTTCGGCACCATGGACACCTGGGTCGCCTGGAATCTGACGGGCGGTGCAAACGGCGGACTACACGTGACCGATGTCACCAACGCGAGCCGCACACAGCTGATGAGTCTTGCCGGTCTCAAGTGGAACGACTCGCTGCTGAACGCGTTCAACATTCCCCGCACGGTGCTGCCGGAGATCGTCCCGTCGAGCGCAGTCTATGGCATGGCGCAGATCGAGGCGCTTGCCGATGTGCCGGTGGCCGGGATACTCGGGGATCAGCAGGCCGCGCTGGTGGGTCAGACGTGTTTCGCCGAAGGCGAGGCAAAGAATACTTACGGCACGGGCTGTTTCCTGTTGATGAATATCGGGGCTACGCCCAAGCCGTCGAAGGCTGGACTGATCACGACGGTTGCGTACCAGTTCGGTTCGGAGCCGGCGCATTATGCGCTCGAGGGATCGATTGCCATTACGGGCGCTCTGGTGCAGTGGCTGCGGGATAATCTCGGGATCATCTCCGCGAGCGCGGACGTCGAGAAGCTCGCGCTCGAGGTCGAGGACAACGGCGATGTCTATTTCGTACCCGCGTTCTCGGGGCTCTACGCGCCGCACTGGAAAGAGAGTGCCCGCGGCGTGATCGCGGGGCTCACCCGTTATGCGAATCGCGGCCACATCGCCCGTGCCGCGCTGGAGGCAACGGCCTATCAGACGCGGGAGGTGCTCGAGGCCATGGAGCAGGATTCGGGCGTCTCGATCAAGGAGCTGCGCGTCGATGGCGGGATGGTGGCCAATGAGCTGCTGATGCAATTCCAGTCCGACATTCTCGGCGTGCCGGTAGTCCGCCCGAAGGTTTCAGAGACCACCGCGCTTGGGGCCGCCTATGCGGCGGGGCTCGCCGTGGGCTACTGGTCCGGCGCGGAGGAGCTGAAGCGCAACTGGGCCGAGGACAAGCGTTGGACCTCCGGTATGGACGAGGCAAGCCGAGCCGAGCTCTATGCGTCCTGGAATAAGGCCGTCACTCGCTCGTTCGACTGGATCTCCGCCGATTGAAAAACCCAACCCGTTTTGACACGACGTTCCGGAGGAGACGATGTCGAGCGCGTTTCTAGGCGAGTTCCTCGGGACGATGACGCTCATTCTCATGGGCAACAGCGTCAATGGGACGGTGTTGTTGAAGCGGACCCATGGGGAGAACTCCGGCTGGCTGGTGATTACGACCGGCTGGGGGCTCGCCGTCGTCTTCGGCGTCATCGTGGCGCTCGCCGTCGGCAGCAACGCGCATATCAATCCGGCGGTGACCATCGGGGTCAGTGTCTACACCGGGGAGTGGAGCCACGTGGGGACCTATGTGGCGGGCCAGATGCTGGGCGCGATGCTGGGCGCGGCGCTGGTCTGGATTCACTTCTACCCCCATTGGGGGTTGACCGAGGATTCCAGGAGCAAGCGAGCCTGCTTCTGCACCTCACCCGCGATCCGTAATATCCCCATGAACCTCGTCAGCGAGATCATCGGCACCTTCGTGCTGGTGTTTATTGCCGCCGCGATCTTCTCGGAGAACCTCTCCCCCGGCGGTCTTTCGCCCGGGCTCGGCCCCTTCCTGGTCGGGCTCCTGGTCTGGTGCATCGGGCTCGGACTCGGGGGCACCACCGGGTATGCGATCAATCCGGCCCGGGACCTCGGCCCCCGCATCGTACATGCGATATTGCCGATCGCCGGTAAGGGCGACTCGGGGTGGGATTACGCCGTCGTGCCGGTGCTCGGGCCCCTGATTGGCGCGGTCCTGGCCGGCTTGACCGTCTCAGTGCTTCCGATATGAGCGCAGGCGGCCCGTGCGCGCGTTTTCCCGATGGTCCGTTCTCGGTTAGAGTTAGACTTGATTAGACCGCGATTCACAAGGAGTACCCTGGCGGGTAGCACCATGAGATCTGTACCGAAGTTTTTTGTCCTCCTGGCGGCGTGGCTCGCTCTGTCGTCGGTCTCGGTGCTCGCGCATCATTCGCCCAACGTCCATTTCGATCGTAGCCAGGTCATCGAGATCGAAGGAGAGCTCACGGATATCTACTGGCGGAATCCTCACGTTCAGCTCGAAGTCGAGACCACGGACGAGCAGGGGGCGACGAAAACCTGGGAGATCGAGTATCTGGCACCGAGCTTTCTCATGCGCCAGGGGATCTCACCGGACCTGTTCAAGGTAGGCGATACGCTCAAGGTCGCGGGCTTCCTCGGTCGAGCCAACAAGGCCGCGATCTTCACCACGAACATCCTGTTCCCGAACGGGCAGGAAGTCTTCGACTTTCAGATCTCCGAAGCGCGGTGGACGGACAACACCGTCGGTGTCACCTTCGGCGAGTATCAGCAGGCGAAGTTAGAGGACGCTCAGGAGACGGAGGTCTCGAGCAGCCTGTTCCGGGTATGGAGCACGGACGTTGCCAACATCAATCCCGGGCGAACCTTCTGGAAAGAGGACTATCCCCTGACCGCGCTGGCCCGGGCGGAGCGGGCGAGCTGGGATCGAGTCGGCGAGAATCCCTACATGCGCTGCGAGAATGGGATGCCGGCCATCATGGACCAGTTTTTCCCGACGGAGTTCGTCTCCCAGGGCGACGAGATACTCATCTACCTGGAAGAGCAGGACGTCGTGCGCACCGTTCACATGACGCAAGTCCCGGAGCCGGCGCAGAGCAGCCCGTACGGTCACTCGGTCGGACGCTGGGAGGGCGGCAGCCTGGTCGTCACGACGACCCATATCAACTGGCCTTGGTTCGATCAGACGGGAATCCCCCAGACCGAGAACGTTCACGTCGTGGAGCGATTTACGCCCAGCGTGGATGGTCGGCGGCTCGACTACGCAGCCACCGTCACGGATCGGGCCATCTTTACCGAGCCCGTGGTGTTGGAGAGGATCTGGATCTATGTGCCCGGGGAGTCTGTAGAGCCCTACAACTGCACGGTCACCCACGAGACCTACTAGCGCACTGCCCCGGCCGACGAGCGGCAGGGCCCACCAGGCTTTTTCCAGTCAGTCGCTGCAGCGGCCGTCGCCTTGATGAAATAGGTCGGCAAGGTGCATGCGTCATCTATCGTGCGCGGTCCCCGCGGGGAAGCGCGTTACTGCATATAACGGCCGCCACTGACGTGAACGGTCTGTCCCGTCACATAGGTGTCCCTGGGGCTTGAGAATGACAGCACGAGGCGCGCGACGTCCTCACAGCTTCCGCGGGCGTTCGCCTCATCGTCATTGAATTTCGCCTGGGGCTGGCCCGGCTTACGCTCGGTGTCGATGAGGCCCGGAACGATGCAGTTGGCACGAATGCGCCCGGCGCCTTCCGCCGCCAGAGCCCGGGTCAGGCCCGTGATGCCGGCCTTCGCTGCAATCACGTGCGCCCGGCCCTTCGCCGGGCGATGAGCGCTGAGTCCGCCGATGTTGACGATCGCGGCCTTGCGCCCGAGCGGCAGTCGCCGAAAGAGCTCGCGGCAGGCCAGGAAGGGTCCGGTGAGCATGATCCCGAGCACCGCGTTCCAGGTCTCAAGGTCGATGTCCGTGAACGGGGCATGGGGGCGAAACCCCGGTCCGTTGACGAGGATGGAGACCGGCCCGAACGCCTTCTCGCATGTCTCGAATGCGGCGGAGGCCGCCGCCTCGTCGCGGATGTCCGCGACCAGCCCCGTCGCCTGGCCCTCGGACGCGTCCAGTTGCTCGAGCGCCGCTTCCAGTGCCGCATGATCGGATCCGCCAACGATGCACACGTCCGCGCCCGCGCTTTTCAGCGCTTCGGCGACGCTGAGCCCGATGTTACGGGTACCGCCGACTACCAGGGCCGTCTCGCCATTCAGGTTGATGTCCCAACTCATGTCTTCACCGGGCGAGGAGGCTCGTGAGCTCTCTGATGGACTCGAGTTCCTCCAGGTTTCTAACCGTCTCGACGATCTGCTCCGTTCGATCGCTGTCCCACTCGGCGAATTCTGCGCAGCCCCTGAACTTGTCGGCCACTTCATCGTAGCTCATGGGATTAGCCGGGCTGCCCTTGCCGAAGTCTGCGCGTCCGGAGATGACCTTGCCATCCTTCAGGTGGACGTCGATGATGGTCGTCATCTTGTCATAGCCGGCCGCCTCCGCCTCCGGATGGACGCCGAAGTTCACTCGAGTAATCATGTCCTGAACGTCCGTGTTGTTCACGACTTCGTCGGTGAACTCGGGAAGTGCGCCGCGACGTTCCAGCAAGAGGATCGCCATGCAGAACTCCATGGAGAATTTCGCCTGCAACTCGTCCGTCGGCCGATGATGAATCAGCGCATTGGGCATGTTGTGATTCGTCCCCACGTCCACCTTTTCCACATCGTCCGGTTGGATGTTGTGCTCGAGTATGAGCTCGAGCATCTTCGTCATGCCGGGGTGGGTTAAGGAGCCGGAAGGGTGGGGCTTGATGGAGACCCCAGGGTCCATGAACGTCCACGGGTTCCCCAGTTTGCCCTGCAACGCCTCCAGGGTGTAGCCACCGCCATGCGCCTGAAAGAAGCCCCGCGGCGATTCGAGGATCTTGTCCGTGGCGGTCCAGCCGGCTTTCGCCAGATCGGCTGCGACGACGCCGGCCTCAGCGGCGCGTCCCGCATGAAACGGTTTTGTCATGGTGCCGAAGTTCTCTCGGAGGCCGGCCGCCTGACTGGCAGCGATCGCCAGAGCGCGGCTCGTCGCATCCGAGTCGAGCCCGTACAGCCTCGCGACCGCCGAAGCTGAGGCGAACACGCCGCAGGTGGCCGTCGAGTGGAAGCCGTGCTGATAGTGTCGCGGCGACATCGCCTCGGAGATCTTCGTCTCGACCTCCAGTCCGATGTTATACGCCAGGACCAGGTCGCGCCCGGAACGGTCGTGTCGCTCTGCGACCGCGAGCGCGGCCGGCAGGCAGGGCGCGGTCGGGTGGGTGAGCAGTCCGTAAACCCGATCCGGCTGAACGGCCAATTGCGTGTCATCGTAATCGTCGGCATGAACGCCGATGCCATTGGCGAACGCAGCGAAGCGCTCCTGCACCCTCAGTCCCGTGCCGATGACGGTCGTCTCGCCAGAGAGCCCCTGGTCGCCCAGGTACTTCTGCACGATTTCCCCGCTCTCGGCGACCGAGCCCGACAACGCGAGGCCGAGGCCGTCCAGTATGGATTTCTTCCCGAGCTCGATCACCTCTCCGGGGATCTTCTCGTAGCCGGACTCCACGACGAACGCGGTGACCTCATGGGTCAGACCTTCGCCGTGCCGCGATGTGATATCCGGAGTGAAGGCTTCGATCTTGTTGGCGTTTGCCATTCAAACATCCTCTTTATTGGTTGCTGTTGTCGGGCGTTGTTCCGTGGTCGCAGTCTAGGCGGTTCTCCCGCCGCGGGAAAGAAGCCTCGCGAGCGTGGCGCGAATCTGCGCGCCGCTCAGGCTGATGACGGCCAGTGCGAAGAACGTCATTGCGATGGGGCTCGCGAGGAATCCGGTCCATTGCTGTTCGAAAATAATCATCGATTGGGCCAGGGACGTCTCCACCAGGCCCCCCAGGACGACGCCCATGATGATGGGTGCCGGACCGAATCCGTTTCTCTTCAACACGAATCCCACCAAGCCTGCAATGATCATGATCCAGACGTCGACCATGGACTGATTCAGTCCATAGGCGCCCACGAAGCACAGGGCGAAAACCGTCGGCCATAGGAACGTTCGTGGCACGAGGCTGATGCGCGAGAAAACCTTCGCGCCCGCGAGCCCGATGAAGAGGAAGAGCACATTGGCGAGCAACATGGCAAAGAAGATGCCGTACAAGAGACCCGGCTGTTCTTCGAACAGATAGGGTCCGGGCCGCAGACCCTGAACCTGCAGTCCCCCCAGTATCACCGCGGCGGTTGCGCTGCCGGGGATACCGAGCGCCAGGGTCGGGACCATGGCACCACCGGTCGCCGCGTTGTTTGCCGCCTCGGGACCCGCGACGCCCTCGATCGTGCCCTTGCCGAACTCCTCCGGCGTCTTCGACCATCGCTTGGCCTCGTTGTAGCCGATCATTGCCGCCATGGTGCTGCCCTCGGCGGGGAGCACGCCAACGAAAATACCGATGCCGCTGGAGCGCAGGATAGCGCCCCTGACCCGGCGGAAATCATCGAGGGATGGGAGCTTCAATGCCTTCACGGCGACGGCGATTCGTTCCCGACCCAGATCCTGAGCCTGACTCAACAGCTCGGTCACCGCAAACAGCCCGATCAGCACCGGGATGAACTGGATGCCCTCGTAGAGCTCGGGCACGCCGAACGTAAACCGGTCCACGCCGGTCGTCAGGTCGATACCGACCGTGGCGATGAGCAGCCCCAGGCAGCCGCCGATCAGATTCTTGAGCGGCGCCTCGCCGCTGATCGACGCCAGCATGGACAACGCGAATACGCCCAGCGCGAAATACTCCGGCGGACCAAAGCTGTACGCGACTCGGGCCAGCAGGGGAGCAGCGAACAGGAGCACGATCACGCTCAGGATGCCGCCGCTCACGGAAGAAACCGCCGCGATGCCGAGCGCGCGGCCCGCTTCGCCCTTGACGGCCATGGGGTAGCCGTCGAAAGCGGTTGCCACCGCGGGGGGTGCTCCGGGCGCATTAATCAGAATGGCGGTGATGGAGCCGCCAAATGTTCCCGCGCAGTAGAGTGCGGACAGCAGCGCGATGGCGGGTATCGGTTCCAGATAGAGGGAGAAAGGCAGCAGCAGCGCAACGCCCATGGACGACGACAGACCGGGCAAAGCGCCAATGACGACGCCTACCACCGTGCCCGCGACGATCAAGCCGATCACCATGGGATCGGTGAGCACGGGTAACGCGTACTCGAGTCCGAGGTCCATCAGGTTTGCATCAGCAGGTCGAGGATCCGCCCGGCCGGAAAACGCACGTCGAGTCCAAGTGTGAAGACCAGATAGATGGCGGCGGGTAGACAGACCGCCAGCGCGCCGATGTGGCCATAGCGGCGCTCACCCCAGGCGACAGGTAATGCCACGGCGATGATCCCCAGCGTGAGCAGGGTACCGAGCAGGCCGGTCAGGACTGCCGCCGAAGCGATGATCGCGACGGTGGTCCAGAAAGCAACCGGCAACGGCGCGCTGGGTTCGGGTTCTCGACCGATCCCTGTGGCCACGAGCACGAGGCTCAGCACGGCGACAACCGCCAGGACCAGCCTGGGGAAAAAAGTCGGCGGCACATTCTGAGATAGCATGGCGGGTACTTCGCCGAAGTCGGTCGTCAGCCAATAGCCGATGGCGCAGAGGCCGAGTAGTACCAGGCCCGTTATGGTGTCGTGGTGCTTCATAGTCCGGAGGGACCGCTCAGTCTTGTTGGATTATTCCGAGAGCGATCATTGCCGCGCGTGCGTCATTGTAGAGGCGGCGAACCTGGTTGTCCCACACTTCCCGTCCCGCGACACTTGTTGAGTCCAGCCCCGAGCCCTCGAGGTAGGTCTGGTAGGCGGGCTGGCGCATACCCTCCAAAAAGCCCCGCTCGAGGATCTCGATACGGTCTTGCGGCGTACCCTTGAGGACCAGATAGCCCCGCACCGTCGAGAATACGACGTCGTAGCCCAGCTCCACCGTCGTGGGGACATCGCTCAGTATGGCGAGCCGCTCATCAGCCATGACCGCCAGGGCGCGGAAGTCGCCACGTTCGATCTGAGCCAGCGCCTCGGTGAGATTGAGCCCTGCCGCGTCGATGCTGCCGCCCATCAGATTGGTTACGATCTCGCCGCCGCCCGAGAAAGGCACGACGCTCAACTGAGTCTCCGCGATCTGCGCGAGGATGGCTCCCGCGACGTGGTCGACCCCGCCGATCTGGGTCGTCCCCCATTTGATCGGGCGCTGGCGACCGAGCTCGATCAGCTCGGTCAATGTCTCCACCTCACTGTCGCCCCGCACCATGACGACGATGGGATCATCGGTGGCACGCGCGACGCCGACCAGGTCGTCGATCGACAAGGGCCCCTGCCCCCGGGCGATCGCGAATAGATGGGTCGGGGTTATCGCGAGCACCGTGTGCCCGTCCCGGGGCCGGTTACTGACGTAGTTCAGGGCCACGATGCCGCCACCGCCGGTCCTGGGCAGCACGGACATGTTGGCGTCGAGAGCCAGCCGGGCGCCCCGGGCGACGGCGCGCGCGGTCGCATCCGTGCCCCCCCCCGGTGAGGCGTGAGTGACTATATCGATGGGGCGCGCCGGGAACTCGTCCTGCGCGAGGCAGGCGGTTCCTGAGAGCCAGAAGGCAGCGGCGGCCGCCCCGGCGCCGCTCCATGGTCTTGTTTTCATGCGCGCAACTCTAGCACGGAGCTGCCAGGCTGGGGTGGGTGCGGTTAGAATCGATGTGGCTGAGCCAGGGGACCGCCATGCGTGGATTTGTCATCGTTTTGTTGGCCGGATGGCCTGTTTTAAGCCATTCTCAGGACCGCTACCCGGTCGACTGGCAGATGATCGCCGAGGAGGCGCTGACCCACTTCACGGCCCTGTTGCGCACCGACACCCGCAACCCGCCGGGTAATGAAACCGCCGCGGCCAGCTATCTGCGCGAGGCCCTTGCGGCCGATGACATCGAGAGCCGTCTCTACGCGCTGGAGCCCGGTCGCGACAACCTGGTGGCGCGAGTCCGCGGAAACGGCTCGAAGCCTCCGATCCTGGTCATGGGGCACACCGACGTGGTCGGGGTCCAGCCGGAGAACTGGTCGGTGGAGCCGTTCGACGCCGTGCGCCGTGATGGGTATATCTACGGTCGCGGCACGCTCGATGATAAGGACAACGTGACAGCGGCCCTGATGTTGTTGCTGATGCTCGAGCGTGCGGAAGTAGAGCTCGATCGGGACGTGATATTTCTGGCCGAGGCCGGAGAGGAAGGCACACCGGAAGTCGGCGTCGCTTTCATGGTGAATGAGCATTGGGATGAGATCGCGGCCGAATACTGCCTCGCCGAAGGCGGCGGTGCGGTTGCGCGGGACGGCGAGGTGCGCTACGTCAATATCACGACCACCGAGAAGTTCCCGATGCGTGTGCGCCTCCTGGCGCACGGCACGGCGGGACACGGCTCGGTACCTCGGCTCGACAACGCGATATCGGCGCTGGCGACAGCGGTCGCGAAACTCGCGGCCTGGCAACCACCCATGCGTTTGAACGACACGACCCGCGCTTATTTCGAGCGCCTCGCCACCATCAGCTCGGACGAGGAGGCCGGTCGCTATCGCGGGCTCCTGGATCCGGCAGAGCAGGCTCGCATCCAACGCTACCTTGCCGTCCATGAGCCCCATCACTCTGCCCTGCTTCGCACCGGCGTCAGCCCGACAATCTTGAGCGGTGGGTTTCGTCGCAACGTCATTCCTTCAGAGGCGGAGGCGACCCTGGATATCCGGGCGCTGCCCGACGAAGATCCGGACGAGTTCTATGCGGATATGGCGGCCGTGATCAACGACCCGAACGTGGAGATCATCCCGCAGCCTATTTATCGGCCGCCAGGGTCACCCTCAGCGATCGACAACGAGATGTTCGAAGTCATCCAGGCCGTGAACGCGCGCTTGTTCCCCCGATCCGTCACACTGCCGACGATGCTCAACGGCGCAACCGATATGGCTCAGGTCAGGGCCAGGGGCGTGCCCTGTTACGGGTTCGGCCCGGTTCGGCACGAGGAAGACCTGAGTTCCGGTGGCGGTGCCCATGGGGATGACGAGCGTATCCCGGAAGAGTCCCTGCTGAGGCTGATTCAGTTCCTCTGGTACACCGTCATCGGCATCGCGGCCACGCCGTCGTAGCATCGATTCGCCCGGCCGCGAACGAAGAATTCCGCCATGCCGCAAACGGGGGTCGTGATGGGGAAGCGCCGAGACGCCTCCCCGGCCGCGGGAAATGCCCCGCCGTAAGGCCGGGTGCGCAACAGGGATGTGCGCACGAGCGCCCTGCGCAGGATGCGCAGTGAGCGAGCCCCGCAGGCCGGCGATTCACCGGTTGCCGAGGACAGTGACGGTACCGATCGGGTTCGACGGTTCGCGATGGGTCGTCTCGGCATCAGTCGCCGGTGTAGCTTATCTTCCAGATGCGCCCGCCGACATCGTCGGTGACGTAGAGCGACCCATCGGGGCCCTGAGCCAGGCCCGCCGGACGGTGCCGCGCGTCTCCGGGACTGGCGATGGTATCGGTGCCTGCGAAGCCGTCCGCGAACACTTCCCACTCCCGGGCGTCCTGTCCGTTGCCCATGGGCACGAACACCACGTTGTAACCACCCTGCTCGGCGGGCGCGCGATTCCACGAGCCGTGGAATGCGATGAACGCGCCACCGTGGTATCGATCGGGGAACTGGTCGCCCGAATAAAAAACCAGGTCGTTCGGCGCGTAGTGGGCGGGAAAGGCCACCAGGGGCTCCTTATAAAGTCCCGCCTCCGCCGGCGTTTCTCCGTCGCCGCCGTACTCCGGTGACACCATGCGCTGGTGGGTCGAGGGATCCCAGTAGGTATACGGCCAGCCGAAGTCATCGCCCTGGCTGACGGAATGGAACTCCTCGGCCGGGAGCTCGATCCTGTCCTGCTCCGTGTAGAATTTCGGCCACAGCGTGTCCAACTGATCACGACCGTGCATGATCAGGTAGAGCTGTTCGTCCATTGGGTTGTACTCGAGCGCGACGACCTGCCGGGAGCCCGTGCTGAAGCGGCCGCCGTCTTCCAGTTGGTCCTGTTGGCGGTATTCGCCGATGAACCGCCAGATGCTACCGGACCGTTGCAGTTGTGGGCACGGTTGCAGGCCGGGGGAACCCGGCGTCCGCGCCTTCTCCTGGCAGGCGTTTGAGGGTGCGCCGGAGTTGACGTAGAGGTGGCCTTCGGCGTCGAATGTGATGGGTTTCGCTGTGTGCGAGGTCTGTTCGGGAAAACCGCCGACGACGAGCTCGGGGTCCGATCTCGGCGCCAATCCGGCGTCGAGCTCGATGGCGTAAACGGCAGTGCTGGTGGAATAGTAGAGCGACCCTTCATGGATGGCGAGACCGGTATCGACATCATCCGGTCCGAAGGGGAGTCGGACGTCGGCGGTCCCATCGCCGTCGTTGTCCCTCAGCGCTACCAATCCGCCCGGGCCGTCTGCGTGTCTTACGAGCGCACCCGATCTGAGCGCCACGTAAACATCGCCGTTCTCCCTGACCGCGATATGGCGCGCGCGGCCTATGTCGTCGGCAAACACGGTCGCCGAGAATCCCTCCGGGAGCAAAAGCCCGGCCGTTGCCGTACTCGACTGGAGGCCGCCTTCGCTGCAACCCTGGAGGATTATGACGAATGCCGCCAGGCCTGATGCGCCGTACAGCTGCGTTGCTCGATGCATACTCATCCCTCCTCTTCCAGAGGACAGTTTACTGAGCTCTCGAGATGGATAAGTGAACTGCCTCCACAAACGTGGAAGATGAGCAGGCGGCCCCGTCAGACGTTGAAGCGGAAGTGAATCACGTCACCCTCGGCCACGACATAGTCCTTGCCTTCCAAGCGCATCTCGCCCGCTTCCCTGGCGCCCTGCTCTCCCTTTCCGGCGATGAAAGCCTCGAAGGGAATCACCGCGGCCCGTATGAATCCCCGCTGAAAGTCCGTATGGATCTCGCCCGCGGCGTCGTACGCACTCGCCCCCCTGCGGACGGTCCATGCCCGGACCTCTTTCGGACCCGCGGTATAGAAGGTCTGCAGCTCGAGCAAACCGTACGCCGCCCGTATCATTCGATCCAGTCCCGGCTCCTCGAGCCCGAGCTCCGCGAGGAACGCGCTGCGTTCCTCGGCCGGCAGTTGCACGAGCGCGGCCTCAAACGCCGCACAGATCGTGACGACCGGGACGCCTTCGCCCTCCGCGAATTCGAGGACCCGATCGAGATAGGGGTTGTTCTCAAGCCCCGTCTCGTTCACGTTGGCCACGTACATCAGCGGCTTGGCCGTGATGAGCTGGAGGTTCTTGAGGGCTTTTCTCTCATGGGCCTCCAGCGTCATTTCCCTGACGGGGCGTCCCGCCTCGAGCTCCGTGAGAACCCGTTTCAGAATATCGCGCCAGGCCAGCGCCTCCTTCTCGTTGTTCTTTGCCTGTCGATCCGCCTTTTCGAAACCTCGTTGCACGGTTTCCAGATCAGCCAGGAGCAGTTCCGTATTGACGACCTCGATGTCACCGATCGGGTCGAGCTTCCCGGAGACGTGAGCGATGTCTTCGCTCGCGAAGCAGCGCACCAGGTGCGCGACCGCGTCGGTCTCGCGTATATGCGCCAGGAATTGATTCCCGAGGCCTTCGCCCTTGGACGCACCCTGGACGAGTCCGGCAATGTCCACGAACTCGACGAGGGTTCGCACCGTATGCTCCGGTTGCACGATCTGCGCAATGGCTTCGAGTCTCGCGTCGGGGACGGTCACCACGCCGACGTTCGGATCGATGGTACAGAACGGATAGTTTTCTGCGGGAATCTCCGCGGCCGTGAGGGCGTTGAACAGAGTCGACTTGCCCACGTTTGGCAGACCGACGATGCCGCATTTGATTCCCACGTTGCGGTCGCCTACCCGGGCTGGTCTGCGTCGTCTTTCTTGTAGGGCCGGGCTTGCGTGCCCCGACTGTGGAGCTTCGTCTTGGCCCGCTCAGCGCCCTCGTCCAGCAACGTGGGTAGTGTGTCCACGGCTGCCAGCGCGGCATCCAGGATCGCTTCCTGATCCTCGGCAGAGGGTCTTTGCAGCACGTAGTTGGAGACCTGGTCCTTACGGCCGGGCCCCGGGTGTCCAATACCGAGGCGCAAACGCCAGAAGGCCTTGCCCACGCACGCGACCACGCTGCGCATCCCGTTGTGGCCACCGTGACCGCCGTCGAACTTGAGCTGAACCCGCCCGGGCACGAGATCCAGCTCATCGTAGGCCACGAGCACGTGCTCCAGCGGGGTCCTGTAATACGCAGTCATGGCCGTGATAGAGCGACCGCTGTCGTTCATGTACGTCATGGGCTTGAGCAGTCGGATCCGGTGGTGGCCGACGTTGATCTCCGCGACTTCTCCGTGAAACCGGGTTTCGGTGCGGAACGTCCCGCCATGGTCCCGCGCGAGGAGATCCACGAACCAGAACCCCGCGTTGTGACGCGTGCTCAGGTGCTCGGCACCCGGGTTGCCGAGGCCAACGATGAGTTCGATCGGATTTCCCATGGCGGCATCCTAAACGAAAGAGGCCGCCCGCAGGCGGCCTCGCGGTGGCGGTTACCGCGTCTCAGTCCTTGGATCCCTCGGCCGTGTCCTCGCCGGCAGCCGCAGCGGGGGTCTCCCCTTCGGCCGGCTCCTCGCCCTCGATGGCCGCGGCCTCGAGCCCCTCTTCCGCGAGCTCCGGGACTTCGTCTTCTTCTTCCTGACGAGGCGGATTGATCGCGATGATCGCCGGGTCCTGATCATGCGCCAGCGCCAGAATCTCGACGCCTTCGGGCACGGCCACCTCGGAGAGGTTGACCCGCTGGTTCATCTCCAAAGCCGAGATGTCGACCTCCAGAAACTCGGGCAGATCTCGGGGAAGACAGCTGACCTCCACGTCGCTCACCAGGATCGCGACCTCTCCTCCCTGGTCTTTCACGCCGACCGCGGCCTCCTGGCCGATGTAGTGAATCGGGACCTGCAGGGTGATCTTCTCGTCCTCCAGGACCCGCTGGAAGTCCAGGTGGAGTACCCGGCGCCTCGCCGGATGACGCTGCACATCCTTGACCACGACGGCTTGAGTTTCCTTGCCGAGATTGAGCGTGACGATGCTGGTCTGGAACGCCTCCCGCTCCATCTGGTGAAGCAGCTTGGCGTGATCGAGAAGGATGGACCTGGGTTCCTGGCCGCCGCCATAGATCACGGCGGGCACTTTGCCCTCCCGACGCAACCGTCGGCTGTGGCCCTTGCCCAGCTTGTCCCGGTCCTCAGTGTCCAGCTCGAACCCAGTGCTCATGGTTGTTCTCCCCTTCGAGGGCGCGGGATGATACCAGGGGTGGCTAGTCCACGTACAGGGAGCTCACGGACTCCGCATCGCTGATTCTGCGGACAGTCTCCGCGAGGAGCTCCGCGACGCTGAGTTGCCGGATCCTGGGGCACGCCAGAGCCGCCTCGCTCAGCGGAATCGTGTCCGTCACCACCAGTTCGTCCAGTTCGGAGTCCTGGATACGCTCCACGGCGGGCCCGGACAGGACGGGATGAGTGATGTAGGCCACGACCCGGCGGCCGCCCTGTTGCTTGAGCGTTTTAGCGGCCTCGCAGAGCGTACCCGCCGTATCGACCAGGTCGTCGATGAGCACGCAAACCCTGCCCTCGACCTCACCGATGACGTTCATGACCCGAGCCATGTTCGCCTGCGGGCGGCGCTTATCGATGATGGCCAGACCGGCGTCATCCAAACGCTTCGCCAGGGCCCGTGCCCGGACGACGCCGCCGACATCCGGCGAGACCACGACCATATCGTCGTATTTCTGCTTCCACGCATCGCCCAGAAGGACAGGTGAGGCGTAGACGTTGTCCACCGGAACATCGAAGAACCCCTGGATCTGATCGGCGTGCAGGTCCACCGTGAGGACCCGATCAATCCCGGCTTTGCCAATCAACTTCGCCACCAGCTTGGCCGTAATCGGCACGCGGCTCGCGCGGGGTCGGCGATCCTGTCGGGCGTATCCGAAGTAGGGAATCAGCGCCGTCACCCTCGCCGCGGACGCGCGTTTACAAGCGTCCGTCATGACCAGCAGCTCCATGAGATTCTCGTTCACCGGCGGGCAGGTCGACTGCACGAGAAAGATTTCCTTGCCGCGGACGTTCTCCATGATCTCGACGTTCGCTTCGCCATCACTGAACCGGCCGACGTTGATCTTGCCGAGCGGTATGTGGAGATGATGAGTGATTTCCTGGGCAAGCGCGGGATGGGCGTTACCCGAGAAAACAGTGACGGTTCCCTGATCCAAGCTGTTCTCCTAGTCGAGTGAACCCTTCTTTCTGGAGGGATGGCTGGGGTGGCAGGACTCGAACCTGCGAATCACGGGATCAAAACCCGTTGCCTTACCACTTGGCTACACCCCAACAACAGGTGAGTATTGTGAGGTGATGATGCGGCTGAGTTCAAGACGACGGTTGCCATCGGTCGACGATGACGCGGAGCTCGAGGCTGCCGTGACTGAGATCGATGCGCCGGGGTAGCAGAAGCCCCCGGGAGAGCTGATAGCTCTCGTAGGTGAGCCGCCATAAGCGTTGCTCCAGTGTCGCGAGGGCGCGGCCCGGTCCGAGTCGTTCCTCCGCTGAGAACATGGGGTCGGAGAACCCCAACAACCAGGCCTTCAGGCTCCTCACGGGCAACCACCAGCCGAGAAGCGCCGAGAGCTCTGGCTCGGGGTCCGCGAGCTCCCAGGTTTCTCCCCGCGCGCGAACCGTGAGTCTCTCGGGT
>Ga0224508_10000783_pt1 | contig 29657 bp, 30 predicted proteins | sample SF_Jan12_sed_USG_4_FD_170157 | JGI IMG/M metagenome (GOLD analysis project Ga0224508, IMG submission 170157) | Sediment microbial communities from San Francisco Bay, California, United States - SF_Jan12_sed_USGS_21 | ecosystem: Environmental > Aquatic > Marine > Sediment | place: USA...
GGGCGACGGTCTCCCAGTTCTCCTCGGCATCCGCTTCTCCCAGCTCGATCAGCTCGGAGATGTATGCGCTGTCGAAGAGGAGGTAGCTCAGCAGATCGGCGCTCCGGGTCTCCGAAGACCCGAGCCCCCGGACGAGGAACCTCATGGCCCGCGGCAGCCGGTCCTCGAACTCGGCGGCAATCAGCCCGATGTCCCGGGAAGGTCGCTGGATATGCAGGTCCACATGCCGCAGGCCTTGGCCCTCGCGGGCGTCCTCAGGCAGGCGATCGACGAGCCGGTTGATCCGGCGGAGATTCTCCGCGTCCCAGTCGAGCGTGTCGAGGAAGACGGAATTGAGCAGAATGCCGAGCACGCGAGCGGCCGGCGGGTATCCGATGTGCTCGGGTAGTCGCGCCTCCGCCTCGGATCGCCGGTAGCGCGCCGAAATGGCGAAGATCCGCCCCGCCCCGAGCTCGATGGCCGGACCGAACGGTGCCGTCGATCGAAAGCTCCCGTCACCGTAATACTGCTGTCCGACCTTGATCGCCGGGAAGAGCAGGGGGATCGCGGCGGACGCCATGATGTGGTCCACTGTCAGTGTCGCCCGCACGACCCGGTGGTGGGCGCTTCGTGGCGCGGCCCGTACGGGCGCGTCGCCCTCGACGAAGAGCACCGTCCGTCCCGTCTGATACGAAACCGCGGACAGCGCGACCGCTTCGAGCTCGCCTGCGTCGACGCGGTCGCGGATGGCTCCCTGCGCCATGCTGCGTACGAGAAAGCTTCGAAGGGGCGATGTGTCGATCAGACTCCTGATGCCGGGTGCGAGTGAGGACCCGCCGCCGAGGAGCGCGGTACCTACCCGCATGCCGTTGAAGAAGAGCGAGGACGGATTCGCCTTGAAGACCTCTTCGCTGGAGAGCGAGAGCCAGCGCCTCCGGAGGGCCTTCGTCGCCTCCCCAAACGGACCACGATAGGCAGCGAGAAAGCCCGTGTTGATCGCGCCCGCCGAAACTCCAGTGTAGATCGGGACTTTCAGGTCGGGCCGCCGCACGCCGACGTGGCACAGGACACCCGTCTGATAGGCCGCCCGGGCGCCGCCGCCCGAAAGCATGAACCCGAGCCTCCGGGGGTCAGTCACCGGGAGACTTGAGCGATCGGCTCAGGCCTCGGCCGTCGCCCCGGAAGACGATAGAAGCCGGGCGTGCCAGGAGTCGCCGGCGCGTCTCTCGAATGCGCCGGTGCGGAGGGCTCCCAGCGTCTGGATTGTGGGGTCGAACACTCGTGTCGCAGCGTCGATCTCGCCCTGCTCGGAACGGGTTTGGAACTCGGATCGCTCGCAAGAGACGATATCTCCGGCCCCGGTCCGATACCAGATGCGGGCCCCATCCAGAACGACGAAATCGAGCGCTCGCTCGAGCTCGGCGAGATGTCGAACCATGACGTCGATCGAACACCCCGAGGCGCCCTGTTGGCTCTCGTCCACGGCCACTACGAGAAACGAGCCGTCCACGATCGCGTGTGCGGCCAGGAGCTGCGACCCGTGCGCGGCCCAAGTCCGCACGAAGCCGGTAAGATTCGCGTCGAGAGCCGTCCGCTGTGCCTCGGTCAACGGCTCGGTGGCGCCGAACACCCAGATGCGTGAACTGTCGGGAAGTGCGCTGATTGTCATGCGGAGAAGGTACCTGAGACGGGCGCCTCGAAGCCAATCTGCCGGGGCGCCCTCGGAGGTTCTATTCGTAGCGAAGCGCCACGATCGGGTCGAGACTGGCGGCGCGGCGCGCCGGCCAGATGCCGAAGAACACGCCGACTACCGCGGCGAAGGCGACCGCCATGGCCACGGCTTCCGGAGCGATCGCCATCTGCCAGGATGCGAGGTCGGAGAGCAGGCGAGCCGCTCCGTAGGCCGCCGCGATCCCCAGGAGTCCCCCGACCATGCACAGGGTCGTGGCCTCGAGCAGGAACTGGAGCAGAACCGCGCTCCGGGTGGCGCCGAGCGCTTTTCTCACGCCGATCTCCTTCGTGCGCTCCGTCACCGAGACCAGCATGATGTTCATGATCCCGATTCCGCCCACGAGCAAGCTTACGGCCGCGATTCCGGCGAGCAGCATCGTGAACGTCTGTGTCGTCTCCTGCTGAGTCTGCAGGAACTGCTGTGAGTCGGTGATGTTGAAGTCGTTGTCGCGACCGAGCGCGATCCGGTGCTCCCGCCGGAGGATCTCCTCGACCTGTGCCATCGCCATCGGGATGGCCTGTCGATCCTGAACGACGATCTTGATGCCGTTCAATCGATCGGTGCCGAGTAGTCGGAACTGTGCGGTCTCGATGGGGACGTAGAGCTGCTCGTCTTCGTTGAACCACCCCTGGCTGCCCTTCTCCGCCAGTACGCCGACCACCTCGAACGTGATGTTCCGGATCGAGATGGTGCGTCCCACGATTGTCGCGGCGTCGGTTCCGAGTACCCCGGGGACCGTGCCGCCGAGCACCGCGACCCTCTTGCGCCCCGCGTTCTCGCCTTCATCGAAGAAACGGCCCAGCTCAACCGTGTAGTTGTTGATACTGGCGTAGTTGGGCGTCGTACCGATGACGCGAACATTGGCGTTGGAGCCGCCGAACTGCGTTTGAAGCTGCCCGCGCATCTCCGGGGCGATCGAGACGACAGCCGAGGCCGCCGTGACCGCGGCGGCGTCTTCCACTGTGAGGCGCGCGTCCGAGCCCCCCCGAACGCCGCCGAACATCCCCTGGCCCGGTCGGATCGTGAGCACGTTTGTTCCGAGCTGAGAGATCTGGGCCTCGACCGCTCGCTGTGCACCCTCGCCCAACGCGACCATGGTGATGACCGCTCCGACACCGATCACGATTCCCAACATGGTGAGAACCGAACGGAGCTTGTTCGCCCGAATCGCATCCAGTGCGACGCGAAGGATCTCGAAAAAGATCATGTCGTTTCCTTGCCGTTCTACCCGCCGATGCCAGGCAGGCTGGTGCGGCTGCGAATCCGATTGATGAAGTCCTGCTGCTGGATCATCGACATCGGGATGGACACGACGGTCTCGCCGTCTACCAGCCCGCTGATGATCTGCGTGTAGTCGAAGTTGCCCAGACCGATCATCACGGCCTTGATGGTCAGCTCGCCTTCCGCGCCCTGCTGGAACACGAACGCCGGACGGGGCTGACCACTGCCGCGTCCGCCCTCGCCGCCCTGACCGCCCCTCATCTGCTGGAAGATCTGCATGACCCGGCCGCGCTCCGCCCCGGAAAGACCCTGAAACCACTCCATCCGCTCGCCCTGGGACATGGTCTGAATCTCGGACAGACGTCGCCCGTTGATCATTTCCTCATCCTCTTCGGGAGCAGCCGACTCGGTGGGGGCTGCGCCGCTCGCCGCCTCCTGCGCATCCCTGGCGAGCTGGGCGACGTCCGCTTCGATCCCGAGCGCCTCGACGATTCTGACCGCCTCCTGCTGCGTCTTGAGGCCGCTGTTCGGCAACGCGAGGACGTCTTCCTGGCGCCCGACTACGACCTCGACGTCCGCGTTCATCCCCGGACGCAGGAGATCCTCTTCGTTCGCGATCCGCGTTAGCACGGCGAACATCGTCACGTTCTGCTCGACCACCGCCTGCGGCTCGATCTTGAGCACCGAACCGCGAAACGTGCGATCGCGATACGCCTCCACGGTGATCTCGGCCGGGAGCCCGGGCTCCAGTCGTCCGATGTCCGTCTCGTCGACGAGCATGCGGACCTGCACCTCCTGGAGGTCCGCCATCTTCATGAGTGCCGTTCCACCCGTCAGATCTCGCGTCCCGGTGATGACCTGGCCGACCTCGATGGCGCGCTCGACGATGGTGCCCGCGATGGGGGCACGCAGCGTGACGTCCTCCATGCGGTCGGCCGCCAACTCGAGGTTCACTTCCGCGCGCACGAGCGCCGCCTTGGCGTTGGCGTGTTCGAGGATCGCCGACTCGAGTTCCTCTTCCGTGACGATGTCCGATTCGTGCAGCTGTTCGATCCGCGAGAGCTGACGCTCGCCCACGTCGAAGCGGGCCACCGCGACATCCAGATCCGCCTGTGCCTGATCGAACGCGTTTCGCACGTCACGCGGGTCGATCTGGACGAGAAGCTGGCCCGGCTGGACCCGGTCTCCCGTCTCCACCGGCAGCTCGAGGATCTCGCCGCCGGCCTGCGACTTCACCTCGATGATCCGGATGGGCTCGACCGTCCCCGTCGCTTCGACGCTCGATATGATGGACTGCGAGCTGGCCGTAATAGTCTGCAGCTCGGCACCCGTCTCGATGGCTTCTCCCCGGGTGCAGCCCGCCACGGCAACCACGATCACGGCGACCGCGCCGAGTACCCCCGGTGCGCGGTTCGCCCCATTCGCGATTGACCGTTTGCTGTTTTCTATCGACACGGTTCGAACCCTTCTGAAGAAACCCGTTTCTGTACGCCGCTAAAGGACACTCCAGCACTGGAGTGCGTTGAAAAGTCTACGGGGTGAGTACGCCGAATTGCGCCGTGTCTTCCGGCATCGAAAGAGGGGCGGCCCCACGGGCCACCCCTCAGCCTTCGTCTCGCGTCGCGGTTCGGATCCGGGCTGGAGGGCGCCGGATCCGCGCGCTCCTGTTCGCCGGGGCTAGAAGTCGTCGACCGCCCGTCCGAGAAGCGCCTCGATCGCGGCCAGAGCGAGCTGATAGTCGAAGCGGCGCGACACCAGGTCGACCTCCGACTGCGTCAGCGTGATCTGCGCGTCCTGAAGCTCGAGGATCGTCGCGAGACCCAGCCGATACCGCTCCTGGACGACGCGCAGGCTCTCTTCGCTCAGACCGACGTTTTGCTGTGCCAGGTCGATCCCGGCCTGCGCGGCCTGCGCGGTGCTGTAGGCCGCGTCCAACTCGGAGCTGAGGTTGAGCCGAGCAGCGCGCTCCTGCTGTGCCGCGATGTCCTGCTGTGCCCTCGCTCGGTAGACCTGCGTCTCGCGCTGGAAGCCGTTGAACAGCGGGTAGCTGCCGCGAAGCGAGAACGACCACGAGCGGTTCTGGGGAGGGAACTCGGTGTTCGCCCAGGCCCAGCCGCCGCTGAACGAGAGATTCGGCAGGTACGCCGACCGCGCGCTGGACACCGCGGCCTCCGCGGCCTCGGTGGCTGCCGCCGCCGTCACGAGCGAAGGAGCGGACTGGTCAGCGATTCCGAACAGCTGATTGCGCGAGAAGGGAAGCGGCTGAGCGACGAGGGACGCCTCGGCGACCGGGCCGACTCGCGTATCCGACCCGATGACCTCGGTGAGCCGGAAGGTGGTGGTCCGCTCGCCGTTTTCCGCGTTCAGGAGCGCGAGCTGCGCGTTGTTCACGTCCACCTGCGAGCGGAGCAGGTCGGACCTCGTGGCACGACCGAGCTCGAGCTGCTGCTCGACGAAGTCGAGCTGATCCTGCTGCCGCTGAACACGGCGCTCCTCGACGTCTACGATCTCGCGCGCGGCCACGGCGTTGAAGTAAGCCTGCTTGACCTGCTGGACGATCTGGTACTCGGTCTCGCGATACCGGGCAGTCGACTCCTCGATACCGAGATTCGCGCCTTTCAGATCGGTGAACCGACGCCAGCCGTCGAAGAGGTTGTACGACCCGGTGAGCTGAGTGGTATAGCTGGTGCTCACGATCCCCTGACCGGTCGGGTCGATACGTCCGGTGGACGCGTTCGAGTACCCGTAGCTCAGGTTTACGGATGGGAGCAGGCTGCCGACGGCGCTCAGGCGGTTGTGCTCCGCCGATTCGATATTGGTACGAGCCTGCGAAAGCGTCGGATTGCGACGCATCGCGATCTCGACCGCTTCGTCGAGCGTGATCGGCCGGAACGTATCGCCCTGTTGTGCCGCGAGGGTCCCGCCGGGGATCCCAACAGCCGCCAGCACGATGGCGGTCGCTACCCATCTATCGGTGAGTTTCATCTGACCTCGGTTCGATCAGGCGCCCGGCGGGACGCCTCTGGGAATGTCAGCCAACCCGCGTCGGTTTACGAATCCGACAGCCCGACAGCGATCGGCGTTAGTTGTCGTCGCCGTCTCCGTCGGACCTGTCCTCGTTCGCTCCGGCGTCATCACTCGTGTCGTCCTGTCCGTAGCGCTCCTGAAGCAGCGTCCGGTAGTCGGAGCGTTGTTGATCATCGAGAACCGACTCGATCTCGTTCTTGACGGAGTCCATCAACGCTCTGTACTTCGGCCGGACACTCGTTCGCAGATCCTTCAACGAGGCCGCGTAGTAGTCCAGCAGCAGCCCGATCTCGAGACGTTGCTCCGTCGAGAGGCCCAGGTCGTCCGCGAATTGCTCGATGATCGTCTGGCTTTCACCGCTCCCACCGGCGCCCCCGGGCGTCTCCGCCGGGGTGGCCACCGCTGCACGGGGAATGACCTCGAGGCGGTCACTCGCGATGCCCACCGCGGCCCCCGCGATGAACACCAGAGCGAGCGTCAAAACCGCCTTGCCTCTCGAACCGCTCATACGAACCGGACCTTTCTCGCGTTTCAGCGCTCGAGCGTCGACACGAGAGCGGCACGAAGCACCGCATCGCCATTCAACTCGTCCTCATCGATCAACAGCGCCGGAGGGGCCGTGTCTTCGGAGCCGAGCAACGGCTGGATCTCGTCCCTCTCGATGGAGGCGGGCTCGGTCGCCGCCATCGATTCGATTTCCGGATCGATCGAGGCGCGATAGGCGAGGACGCCGAAGGCGACCGCCAGACCCGCCGCCAGCGGCGTGAGCACCGACGACCACCCGGCCGTGACATCGGACCAGGTGCGCTCGGGGAGGCGCAGCATCGTCTCCGCGGTCGTCATCACCCGATTGTGGAGACGCTGCCTCGTCACCTCATCGGGTCGCAGCGCCTCCAGCCAGGCCGGCCACGCCGAGTCCTCCCGACGATCTCTTCTTCCGCTCATTCCCGGTCTCCATACTCCGCGAAAATCTTTCGCAGCGCCTGCCTGCCGTGGTGCAGGTTGGCCCGCGATGTTCCAACCGCGATCCCGAGGATCTCCGCGATGTCCGCGTGATCGTACCCCTCGAGGTCGTACATCATTACCGCTGTCCGCTGCCGTTCGGGCAACTGCTCGAGCGCGCCGAGCACTCGCTCACGCGCGGCCCTCCGTTCGAACTCCCGGTGCGGGTCGTGACCCGACCGCGCCGTATCCGGCACTTCCGGGTGTGATCTCAGCATCTCCCGGCGCCTCAAATTGAGACACGTGCTGCGAAGCACCCGATAGAACCACGGCCCGAAACGACTCCCCGGCCGCAACTGTCCGATGCGGTCCAACGCGCGGATGAAGGCGGCCTGAACCGCGTCCTCCGCGTCCTGCTCCTGGCGCAGGATCGACAGCGCTACCGCGTATGCCGGATCCATGTATCGTGCCACCAGTGTCGAGTATGCCCTGGAATCGCCGCCCTGAACCGCCGCAACCAGCCCGGGCTCGTCGGCGCCCCGGTCCTCCGGGTGCTGGGCACCCTCGGGGCCCGGCGTTTCCGAATCCGCCTTCGTCGCGGCTGTTGCGGGCGTTTTCAACGCCATGGACATTGTCCCTCGCACAACCAGTTAACACCCCCTCCGTGCACCGCGTTGCACACGTGTGGAGGCGGTTAACGTTCTCGAATCCGGCGACGTCTAACACGCGAGTCACCGCCGGAGCACGCTCCGGTGCAGTCTCCGCGGGCGCGCTGATTCAAAATGTCTCGTAACGACCGAAATGCTAGACGATCGCACGGCTGTCGAACAGGCACGCCGGGGCGACGAACGCGCCTGGCGAGAGCTGTACGAGCGTCACGTCGACCTGGTTTTTCGCCTCGCGATTCGCGTGGTGAACGATCGCGATGTGGCCATGGATGTCGTGCAGGAGGCGTTCGTAAAGGCCTCGCGGTCGATCTCCGGCTTCCGCGGCGACTCGAGCTTCAAGAGCTGGATCGCGTCGATCGCGCTCAACGAAGCCCGGTCGTGGCACCGGAAACGGAGTCGTGAGCGGCAAGTGTCGCTGGACTCAGTGCCGGAACCGGAGGCAATGGAACGCGGGGCCGAGGAGGTGATGTCGGACGTCGAGCTGGCCGGGCGCGCGATGGACTTCATACGGACCTTGCCCGCCCAACAACGGGATGCGGTGATGTTGAGGACGACGGAGGGTTTGTCGTACCGCGAGATCGCGGCGATCGTAGGGAGCAGCGAGGGCTCTGTGAGAGTCAGCTACCACCATGGAATGACGAAGCTGCGCGAGCACATGAAGACCGTGCTGTCCTCGGGGACCGGTGACTCGATCCGAACATGATCGCGCGAAGGGTGTTGAAGAGTATATGAGCGACAAGAGCGTGCACACGGACCATCCGAACGATCTTCTTCCGGGTTACGCGAGGGGGGAAGCGTCGAGCTCGGAAGAGATCGAGCGCCATCTCGGTGGCTGCGAGAGCTGCCGGCTCGAGGTCGAGTTGCTGCGCGCGCTCGCCGCGCCGGTCGAGGCGATGTCCGACATCGAGCGTCGGCGTGTTTATCAAACGTTCGAGGGCCGGCGCCTCGCGGGCGGTGGTGGGCGACCCGGTTCCGCATGGTTGCGAGCCAGCTGGCGGGCAGCCGCGGGCATCGCGCTGGTCCTCACGAGCGTCGGTGTCTTGCGGGTGGTGCAGATCGGGTCGACGGTTGATTGGGATCCGGACGCGGCGCTCGCGGGCTTCGTCGATGACCTCGCCGATCTGGATCTCTCGGAGGGTGAGGTTCGGATGGCGCTGGGCGTCGGGTTGATCGACGACCCGACGCTGGACGTCCCCTGGGACGAGGCGGATGTGGGCGAGCTCGTGCTTCCGTGGGAGCAGGAGCGATGAGGGCGTGGCAGGGTCGGCGCCGCCCCGGCCGCGTCCTGGCGGTCGTCGTGACCGTCCTCGCCCTGGGGCTGGGAGCCGCGAGCGGCATCGAGGCGCAGACCCGCGGCGCGACCCAACGGAGCACCGTCGCCCCGCCCCAGAACGATCGAGCGAACGCGCGTCAGGGACGCGTGCTCCTCGACCGGTTCGCGCAGAGGGCGGGCCGGGCGCTTCGCCTTTCGCCCGACCAGACCCGCCGGCTCCAGAACGAGCTCCAGGCCTCGCGCGAAGCCAGAAGTCGAATCACCGCCCAGGCTCGAGTGGTTCGCCAGGAGCTTGCCCGCATGGTCCGCGAGTCCTCGACGGACGAGACCCGGATGGCGGAGCTGCTCGACGAATCGGTCCAGCTCGAGATCCGCGCCGCTGAAGTCGGGGCGGACGAGCAGCGCCGCCTCGCGGAGTTTCTGACTCCCACCCAGCGCGTCCGCATCATCTGGCTCCGTCAGCGGCTCGCGCAGGAGGCGCTCCGACAACGGGACACCCTGCCGGCTGACCCGCCGCCCGGCGTGAACTGATCGGGTCGAGCCTTCGCGGGGCAGGACGCGCCCCGTGTCCTTGTAACTTCCCGGAGGGCGCTGCATCTTCGGCCCCGTGGACGACCAGACGAGACCGATCCAGACACATGCCGAGCACCCCGAAGGCGAGCTTGGACTCGCCGCGCGGACGCTCGTGCAGGAACGCATTCGTGGCATCCGAAAGGCTGTCGGCCGACGGCTGACGCCCGGCGACATCGTCCTTCGACCCGCGGCTCCTGAGGTGCGTGAGCACCTCTTCGAGGAGGCGTGCGAGCTCTATTGGAACGAGCTGTCGTGGGAAGAGATCACCGACGAAGAGCTGATGGGCGACGAGGAGCTCACGGAAATGGTCTTTCCGGGGTTGCTCACGCTCGTCGACGCCTTTCTCCCGCACTCGGAGAACGGGGAGCCGGATCGGAACCGCGAGCACCGTGACGTCGCGCACGATTTCATCACGTGGCTTGCCGGCAGGCTGATCGAACTGCGGAACCAGGCTCCCGAATCGGAGGATGACCGGGAGCGGATCCGCCGTCGCAAGGCCGTGACGGACGATCTGGTCGACCTCATCGCGTTTCGACTCTGCTCGCTCACGGACGACGAAGTCGAGACCTACCAGAGCCGCTGAACCACTACCGAGACGTCGCCTCTTGAACACGATCGTATGTATCAAACGCGTGCCCGATTCGGCCACGCGCGTGAAGATCGGTCCGGGCGGATCCGAACTGGATCCAGCCGGGGTCAAATACGTGGTGAACCCCTACGATGAGTACGCCCTCGAAGAAGCCATTCGGCGTCGGGAAGCCGCCGGATCGGGACGCGTGACGGCGATCTCCGTCGGGACCGACGCCGCTGCCGAGACCCTTCGGCAGGCGCTGGCGATGGGGGCGGACGACGCGGTCCTGCTCAAGAGCGTGGGCTCCACCGACGGCTTCGTGATCGCGAAGGCGCTCGCCGACGAGATCGCGTCACGCGAATACGATCTCGTCCTGTTCGGAAAGCAGGCCATCGACGACGACAACATGCAGGTACCCCAGATGGTCGCGGAGCTGCTGGGTCTTCCGTGCGCCACGGTCGTCGTTGGGCTGGAGATCGATGGAGGCCGCGCCGTGGCCAAGCGCGAAGTGGAGGGGGGGCACGAGGTCGTGGAGTTTTCGTTGCCCGCGGTCGTCTCGACCCAGAAGGGGCTGAACGAGCCGAGATACCCGAACCTCAAAGGGATTATGGCTGCCAAGAAGAAGCCGCTCGAGGAGAAGGACATCGCGCTCGCGGCTTCCACGCTCGAGCTGATCTCGCTCGAAGAGCCGCCGCCTCCGGCCGCGGGTCGGATCGTCGGAGAAGGAGCGGACGCGGTGCCCGCCCTGATCTCGGCGCTCCGCGAAGAAGCGAAGGTGCTCTGATGGCCGACGTTCTTGCATACGCGGAGATCCGTGACGGACAGGCGGGGAAGGCCGCCCGTGAGGTAGTGACGGCCGCGCGGACGGTGTCGGAGGAGCTCGGCGGATCCGTCCATGTCGTGGCGGTCGGTGGGGTTGGTACCGCCGGGGCCGGGGAGTCCCTTGGGGCCTACGGTGCCGACCGGATCATGGTCGCGGAGAGCGAAGAGCTCGGTCTCTATCAGCCGGACGTTGTCACCGATGTCGTGGCGCGGGCTGCGGCGGGCGAGTACGCGGCTGTTCTGTTCCCGGCGAGTGCGCAGGGCAAGGATCTGGGGCCGCGCGTGGCCGGACGTCTCGGTCGGGGGTTGGCCACCGACGTGATCGCCATCTCCACCGAGGGTGGGGCGATCACGGTGCAGCGGCCGATGTACGCGGGGAAGGCCACCGCGACGCTCCGGTTCACCGAGGGCCCGGCAATCATGACCGTCCGGGCCAACGTCTTCGGGGCAACCGAGCGGCCTGGCGCCGGCGCGGTCGAATCGATCGAGATCGGGTCGGCCGAGGTGCGGGCGCGGGTGACCGCCTTCGAGGCCGCCGATCGCGATCAGCTCGACGTGTCGGAAGCGACGATCATCGTCTCGGGTGGCCGCGGGCTTCAGGGAGCGGACCATTGGCATCTCCTCGAGGACCTCGTCGCGGCGCTGGGAGACCAGGCGACGCTCGGTGCGAGCCGGGCGGTGGTTGATGCGGGGTGGCGTCCGCACGCCGAGCAAGTCGGGCAAACCGGAAAGACCGTGTCACCGAATCTGTACTTCGCGGTCGGCATCAGTGGGGCGATTCAGCACCTCGCGGGTATGCAAACGGCGAAGGTGATCGTCGCCATCAACCGCGACGCGGACGCACCGATCTTCGGCGTTGCCGACTACGGGCTGGTCGGCGATCTGTTCGAGATCCTGCCGCGACTCACCGAAGAGGTGCGCAGGGTCCGGCAGGACGGGTAAGAATGTTCTCACAAGTGCCGGGGTAGCATGAGCTGGCGTGAGGTTCGCGGAGCGCTCGGAAAGTGGGCGAAGCGTGGAGATACGGCCGCCGTCGCCACGTTGATCGAGGTCCGGCGCTCCGCTCCGCGCTCGCCGGGCGCCCGGTTCGCCGTGTCGTCGACGGGCGAGCTGGCCGGATCGGTATCGAGCGGCTGCGTGGAGGGTGACCTTCACGAACACCTGTCGGCGCTGCTGACCGGAGCTCCCTCCGCACTGCTTTCCTACGGAATCACCGACGAGATGGCCGCCGGAGTGGGCCTCTCCTGTGGAGGCGAGATCGACGTCCTGATCGAGCCGCACCCGGCGTGGGACCCGGTGTGGGACGCGCTCGACGCCGCGATCGACCGCAACACGCCGGCGGTCCTCGTTACCGGGCTCGCCGATCCGATCCGTGGCAAGCGCCTCCTGATCACCGCCACCGGAGCGGGCCACGCCGAGGGTGTGGCTCTGGTCATAGGCAGCCTCGGTCCGGGCCCGATCGACGAGCTGGCTCGCCACACGGCGCTCGAGATCATTGGCCGTACCGGCACGCACCGCTTGAATCTCGACGAAGACGACCCTGACACTCAGGTGTTCGCCGAGACGTTTGCTCCCCCGCCGAGACTGGCCATCGTCGGGGCCACGCCGATCGCCGAGGCCCTCTGCGCGTTCGCGGCCCGGGTCGGGTTCGATGTCACCATCGTGGATCCCCGGGAGGCGTTCGCCCGCCCCGAACGATTTCCCGACGCCGCTCAGCTGATCGTGGAATGGCCGGATACCGCGTTCGAGCGTCTCGGGCTCGACCGGTTCGCCAGCGTCGTCGTTCTGACCCACGACGCCAAGCTGGATGAGCCCGCGCTCGAGGCGGCGCTCGGCGCCGGCTGCGGATACGTGGGGCTTCTCGGCGGTCGCCGCACACAACTGAAACGTCGGGAGGCATTGGTCGCGGCCGGCTTCGACGGCGAGGACCTCGACCGCATCAAGGGGCCGATCGGGCTCGATATCGGTGCGCGGTCGCCGTCGCAGATCGCGGTGTCGGTGATCGCGGAGCTGATCGCGGAGGACCGGGCCCCCTGACCGCTGAGGACCCCAGACTCGTCACGGCCGTGCTCGCGGCAGGGACCTCCAGTCGGATGGGGGGGGGCCACAAACTCCTCCTCCCCTTCGGAGACAGCCCCCTGATCCGCAGCACCGTGCGGACCGCGCTGGCGTCCGGCACGGATGAGGTCGCGGCGGTCACGGGTGCCCGAGCGTCGGACGTGGCGACGGCACTGGAGGGCCTGTCGATCCAATTGCTGGAGAACCCCGACTATGAGACGGGCCAGGCGAGCTCCGTCTCCGTCGCGATCGATTGGGCCGAGTCGCGAGCCGACGGTCTCCTCCTCCTGCTCGGTGACGAGCCGGCGATCGACCCCGCGATCGTGCGACGGGCCGTCGAGGCGTGGCGGGACTCCCCGAGCGTCGCGCTCCGGGTGCGTTACGCCGATCGTCCGGGTCACCCCGTCATCGTGCCTCTCCCCGTGCCCGAGGACCGGCGTCCGACGGGCGATACGGGGATGCGGACGCTACTTGGACGCGTCGTCGAGTTCTCTGTCGCGCGGCCCGCACCCGTCGACGTTGATACTGAAGCCCACTATCGCGAAGCCCTGGCACGACTTCGGCAATAACACCCGGACTCGTGCCCTCTGGGCGGGCACGGAAGGCAACTCGAGAGTTCTGCCGGAGCGGTTCAAGCATGACGAAGAGGGGCTGGTGGGCCGTCGCCATCCTTGCGGTGTGGGCGACGACCATGGGATTCCACGTCAAACGTCTTTACTTCCGGCCGGTGTCGGAGCTGCTAATCGAAGCGGCCCGAACCATACCGCCCGGAACCGCCTATTACGCCGTCTTTCAGGGCGAACGGCACATCGGGTGGGCTCAGACGGATGTCGACACCCTTCCGTCCAACACGGGGTTCCTCCTCGAGGATCAGTTGATCCTCCGCGAGCCGCTGATCCCCGGAATGGACCCGATGCGGTTCACGGTCGGCGCCACGCTAGGACCGACCTTCACCCTCCAGAGCTTCCAGGTCACGGCTGAAGGCATACCGGGAATTCGCCAGGTCCAGGGCGAAGTGCAGGGCGATTCGATGCTTACCATCCAGATGAGGGGTAGCGGCGAGACCCGAAGCGAGACGATTCATCTCGATTCGCCGATCGTCGTCGCGGCCGCGTGGCCGCTCCGATTCGCCGCGGCGCGAGAGCTCGAGACCGGAGACCAGTTCGAGCTACCCGTGTACGACCCGCTGACCGGGTCGCACAGGTCGATGCAGCTCACCGTGCTCGAGCAGCGTATCCGCACCTTCCCGGACAGCGTCACCGCCGAGGATGGGCGTTGGATCACGGCACGGGAAGACACGGTCACCGCCTGGCGGGTGGAGCACGACGTGTCGGGAATCAAGCTCGAGGCCTGGGTCGACGAGGACGGCCGTCTCCTCGAGGCCGCCGCTGTCGGCGGCATTCGCCTGGTGCGAACGGCGTTCGAGTTCGCCTACTTCGGGGAGTTCGTCCCTGACCAGATCAGTCTGCCGCGGCAGCGCCCGCAGGATTCGAAGATGGAGTCCGGCGGCGAGGGGGACGGGCGGCGGGGACCCGAGAGCGAGAACAAAGAGGTGGGAGGACCCGGTACATGATCCGTCTTGAAGGACTCACCAAGCACTACGGCTCGTTCACGGCCGTCGACGGGATAGACCTCGAGGCGCCGAAAGGCGAGTTGTTCGGCCTCCTGGGACCAAACGGGGCAGGCAAGACTTCGACGCTCCGTATGATCGCCGGCATCCTTCGTCCCGATGAGGGGAGGGTCACGATCGACGGCTTCGATGTCGTCGAAGACCCCTACCGCGCGAAGGCACGCCTCGGGTACATCCCCGACCGTCCCTTCGTCTACGAGAAGCTGACGGGCGCCGAGTTGCTCCGGTTCGCGGCTGGCCTGTACGGACAGGAAGGCGAGGAGATCGAAGACCGGATCCGCGAGCTGCTCGAGCTCTGGGATCTGACGCGGTGGGCGAACGAGCTCGTCGAGTCGTACAGCCATGGCATGCGGCAGAAGCTCATCATCTCGTCCGCGCTGATCCACCGGCCGCGCGCGCTCGTGATCGACGAGCCGATGGTGGGCCTGGATCCGAAGGCGGCCAGGCTCCTGAAAGACCTGCTGCGCACCTACGCGGACAGCGGAGGCTGCGCCCTGATTTCGACGCACACGCTCGAGTTCGCGGAGGTCCTCTGCGACCGTCTCGCAGTCATCGACGGGGGGCGGATCGTGGCGTACGGGACGATGGACGAGCTTCGCGGAGAGGCCGAATCCCGCGACAGCGGCCTCGAAGAGATCTTCCTCAAGCTCACTGGTGGGGAGTCCCAGCGTGAGCTCACGAAGGTGCTCGCGGGATGACGATGGACGCCCGCTCTTTCACCGCTCCCGACCCCGTCCCCACTCGGAAGGCGATCGCGCTTCTGCTCCGGCCGAAGCTCCTCAGTGCTCTCGGGCGGGGCGACAAGGGCCGGACGATCGGGAAGCGCATCCCGACCCTCTTGCTGACCGGCGGCGCTGCCTTCGCCTTCCTGTTTCTGGTCGGGACCAGGCTGCTACGTACCCTGCGGGAGGTACCGGAGGTGGGGCCCCTGCTCGCGTCCAAGCTGCTTGGACTCACGCTGCTGCTGTTTCTCGGAATCCTCCTGTTGTCCAATCTGATCGCCGCGCTGTCGTCGTTCTTTCTCGCGAAGGACCTGCCGATGGTGCATGAGGCTCCGGTCGACTGGCTCGGCCTCTACGGGGCCCGTCTGCTCGAGACGCTCGGAAGCTCGTCGTGGATGGTGCTCCTGATGGTGCTGCCGGTGCTGGCCGCGTATCAGGTCGTATACGGTGGAGACATCGGTTTCTACGGGCTCGCCGTTCTCACGCTGTTCCCGTACCTGCTCATCCCCGCGGCGATCGGAAGCGCGATCACGCTGATCCTCGTTCGCGTGTTCCCGGCGCGAAGGACCCGGGACATCCTCGCGTTCGTATCGGTGATAGCCGGCGCCCTGCTGGTCGTGGGGCTTCGGGTCCTGAGACCGGAGCGGCTCGTGAACCCGGAGGGGTTCCGGAACCTCGTTGACTTCCTCGAGGTGCTCCGGGGACCCTCGTCTCCCTGGCTGCCGTCCGAGTGGATGGCTCAGACTCTCGTCGGCTATCTCGACGGCGCCTTCGACCCGTTCTGGCTTTGGATGCTCTGGGTTACCGCGGTGGGGTTCGTCGCCCTCGGGGCCGGTCTGCACTGGGCCCTCTATCCGCGCGGATTCACGCGGGCGCAGGAAGGGGGGGAGTCGGGCCAGCGCGGCGATCGCGTCTGGAACGTGTACTCGGCGATGCTCCGCCCGCTCGGACTCGAACGACGAGAGATGGTCCTGAAGGACACGCGCGTGTTCTTCCGGGATGCGACGCAGTGGTCGCAGCTCCTGGTCCTGGGCGTTCTTCTGTTCGTTTACGTGTACAACATTCGCGTACTTCCGGTTCATTCCAGCGAGACGATGAGTCGCTTTCTGGTGTCGATGGTGGTCTTCCTGAATCTCGCGCTGGCCGGCTTCATCCTGGCGGCGGTCGCCGCCAGGTTCGTCTTCCCGGCGTACAGCCTGGAGGGCCGGACGCTCTGGCTTCTGCGATCGTCTCCGCTGCCCCCGGACATCTTCGTGTGGTCGAAGTACTGGTCGGGCGCCGTGCCACTACTCGTTCTCGCCGTCGCGCTCACGGTGATGACGAACCGCATCCTCGGCGTCGTACCCGGGATCATGACGCTGTCCGTCGTGAGCATCATCGCGCTGACTCTCGCACTGGTCGCCCAGGCGCTGGCCTGGGGCGTCGCCATGCCGCGATTCGAGACGGGTAACGCTGCCCAGATTCCCACGTCGGTCGGGGGCATGCTCTTCATGCTCAGTGCCCTCGTAACGCTCGTCCTCGTGCTGATCTCGCAGTTCTGGGCCCTGCGCGGGTATGTCCGGAGCGGTCTCCCGTGGCGCGAGACCCGGGATCCGACGGGGACGGAGCTCGCGATCGCCCTGGGCGCGACGCTCCTGATCACGGCGCTTGCGGGTGTCATTCCCTATCAGGTCGCTCGTCGGAAGGTCATTAGCGGCACGATCTAGCCGATCGGGCACGGCCCTCGGCGCCGGCCCTTCTCAGCCGCGATTCCCATCGGGCCGACTCAACAGGAAGGAAGCCGAGCCTCTGCGCCGCGCCTCGAGTGGCCGGCACCATGGAAGCGGGCTTTTGGAAGGCGGGTCTTCGTCGTCAGGCGGTCTCGCGCCGATCGAGCTCGAGGTGGTATGCCTGGAGACGGGCGCGCGTGTCGATGATCTCCTCATCAGTGAACACGCCCTCCACCTGGGCCTCCAGGAGTTCCTCGAGCTCGGCCTCGGACAGAAACCCGAGCTGCACGGCGATGTCCCCAAAACGGAGACGCGGGTAGCGCTTCTGCTCGGCGAGGATTCGCTCCACGTCCGCCGGCTGCAGGAGGTTTCGTAGAATCGCCACGGTCCCGAGTGCAAAACGCCGGGGCACTGGCATCTTGCTGCTCGTCTCGAGCACATCGTCGAGAACCGCGAGTAGCGAGCTGTCCGGCGGCGGCTCCCAGAGGACGGTGAGCGGATCGTCGTCGCTTCGCTCGACCGCCGGTGCCTTGCCCGAAGCGTACGGAGGGAGGAACGAGATGTTGTCGTCCGATTCCAGTTCCGCCGTCAGGTGATCGACCACTTGCTCGGTGTCCGAGCGCGGGTCGTCATCCTCTTCTTCGTCGTCCGGGTCGACATCGTGCAGAAGCGCGTCGTCTCCCTCGAAGCCGTGAAACGCCGCCGTTTCGGGCCTGAAGGCCGGTGTCGGCCGAGTCGGGTCGGAGTTCGGGAACGCCGGAGTGCCGGCTGCGAACGAGAGATCGCGCCCGTTTCGGGCGACCCAGAACGCGGCAACGGTCGCGGCGATCGCCGCGACGACAGGTGCGTTCGCGACCATCGCCGCCACCGTGACGGCGGCTGCGGGCACAACGACCGTGTCCGTTCGTTTTCTCGCGCTCACCTGGGGTCCCATTCGCAGGGCCCGAACCATGGGTTCGGAGCGTCCAACTCGAACAAAAACCACCGTTTCCGACGGGAAATGGGGCAAGTACCGGACCAGATGTCCGGGTCGGGAGGCCAATCTCGTTGAGGGGGCGACAGTTACGCCGGATCGGCAACTTCTTCCGGGTGCACGAATGGCCCACGATCTCGCCAGATTTTCCAGAGGTTCGTGACCGTATTTCCGCGTACCACGGTGAAATGGTCGAACTGGGCCACGGTCAGGCAGGAATGGTTTGGCGAGACCCGAAGACGGGTCCCGACCGGGAGCGCCCGCGAGACGATGGAGTGCTCCTGACTCACCGAGAGCAGCCTGAGATCCGGGTCGAGGCCACCGCTCTCGATCGATTCGTAGATCCGGCCGAAGTGCGGAGGCTGTTCCCGGCCCACGTCCTTGGACATCACGAGAGCTCCGGAATCCGCGACGCTCCTGTCGCCCCCCGGTCTCGACGACACGACCGTCGTCAGCACCGACGTGGCAGATCGCTCGATCCCACACGAGCCGATCAGGGTCTGCGTGTAGTCGTAGAGGGCGTAGTTGCCCGGTCGCGCCTCATCGATTCCGTCCAGCGAGTCGACGAGTGACATCCCCGGGGTCGACCCGACGGAGAGCTGGCCGGGCTCGATGCCGCCGGCTCTCAGACGCTCCCCGAAGGCCACCATGACCCGGCGTTCTTCCTCCGCGACGTTCGTGACGTCCTCCGTCGACTTCTGCGAGTAGGTATGCCCCGCGTGCGTGAGACAGCCGCGCAGCTCGAGGCGCGCCGAATCGAGCACCCGGCGAGCCAGCTCCACGGCATGGTCGTCCTCCGGGTCGACGCCGGCCCGTCCATAGCCGCAGTCCACCTTGATCCAGACCGGACCCGCGTGGCCGTGCGCCTCCAGAGCCTCGACGGCCGCGGTCGAGTCCACCGTGACGGCGAGTCGGGCGGAGTCGCCGATCTCGGCGAGATCGTCCAGACGCGACGGAATGAGGGGAAAGGCCCACGTGATGTCGTCGAAGCCGCGCGCCGCGAACGCCCGGGCCTCCTCGAGCGTTGAAACCGTGATCCCGACGGCCCCTCGATCTCGCTGCATTCTCGCGATCTCGATGCACTTGTGGGTCTTGATGTGGGGCCGAAGTCGTACTCCGAGCCGGGTCGCACGGTCCTGCATGAAATCGAGGTTGCTCTCGAGGACATCGAGGTCGAGCAGGAGTGACGGGGTGGGAAGGTCTTCGATCGCGGTGCCGATGGCCGGTTTCATGCGCTCGAAGGTAGTGGCGATCCCGGCGTTTGGCTAAGATTCACGGGCACGCCGGAGAGGCGCCGAGCGAAAGTGGAATCGGCGCGTAGAAGTCAGTGACCGAAGACGCGCAGGGGTCGTCTTATTCGCAGAGAGGCAGACATCCCGGGGATCGGGCCGGAAGGCCGCGTCCCCAGCGAGGGGCCGAGCGACGCCGAGATCGTCCGGGATGTGCTTGCCGGCGATGAGGATGCGTATGCTGTGCTCGTTCGCCGGTACAAGGATGCGCTCTATCGCTATGCGGAGAGGATGACGGGAAGACCGGACGATGCCGCGGATGTCGTACAGCAGGCGTTTATCAAGGGGTATCGCAGCCTCGACCGGTGTCGGGATCCCGAGCGGGTCGGCGGTTGGCTGTTTCGGATCGCCGTCAATCTCTGCAAGGATCAGCTGAAAGGCCGGGCGAGACGGGAGGTGCCGCTTGAAGCGACGGAACCGATTCGGGCGACGCGGGACCTGCCCGAGGAGGGGGCGGAACGAGCGGAGATCCGCGAGGAGATCTACCGGGCCCTTCAGGCCCTGAGTGACGAACAGCGCGAAGCGTTCGTCCTGAAGCATGTGGAGGGTTGGTCGTACCAAGAGATGGCCGAGAAACTCGAAGTGTCCGTGCCGGCGCTCAAGATGAGAGTGCACCGCGCGCGGGATCAGCTACAGGAACTGCTAGAGCATTACCGATGAACGAGTCACTGAATCAATACCTGGATGGGGAGCTCGAGGCCGAGCAGCTGACCCCCGAGGCTGGCGCCGAGGCGCAGGCCTGGGAGGCGCTGTTCGCCGATGCGCGTCAGGCGGGAGCAGCCGGCGCGCCGGTCGGTCTCGAGTCCCGGATCATGGACGAGTTGAGGGCCGAGCGGAAGACGCCGGTCGCCCGCATCGTCGACTGGTGGGTCAGCCCGCGACCGGTGCGCGTCCGTCCGCTGATCGGGCTCGCGGCGGCGGCCGCGATCGGTGCGTTATTCTTCCTGCCCATCGGCGACGGGGTGGTCGAAGCGCCGGTGGGGGCCATGACGACGATGGTCGGGGAGCAGCCCGTGTACGTGCAGTTCCAGCTCGAGGCGCCCGACGCCGCCACCGTGGCGGTGGGGGGAGACTTCAGCGACTGGGAGGCGCGACTCGAACTGGTCGATCCGGACGGCGACGGCACTTGGTCCGGCCGTCTTCTGCTGCCCCCGGGTGTGCACCAGTACATGTTCCTGGTCAACGGAACCGACTGGATAGCGGACCCCCTCGCCGAGCAGTGGGTCGAGGACGGGTTCGGAAACCGCAACTCCGTTCTGGCGATCACGGGCGGAGCCGGTGCGGGCTCGCTCGCGCCCTGACCTGAATCCGGCGGCGGTGGTGGTGGACCGATGAAGCGGCGGATATCGATCGTGCTCCTGATGGCGACGGCGATGTTCGCCGTTTCGTCGTACGGCGTCCGTCTGGACGCCCAGGAGGATGATCTGGCTCGGGTCCGGGCGGGATACGATGTCGAGACGGTCGATTCGCTCGAACGTGTGATCGCCGAGGCGGAGTCCGATGGCGTGCCCCGCGAACTCCTGGTCGAGAAGGCCGTCGAGGGAGCCGCGAAGCGTGCGGATGCGCCCATGCTGGTCGAGGCCGTGACGACGTGGGCGGACGAGCTTCGCGGCGCCGTCGCGTTGCTGGGCCGCGGCACCCAGCCCCAGGGGCTCGCGAAGGCCGCGGAGTCGATTCGACACGGCGTCGACGAAGAGGTCGTGCGACGCCTCGCCGGCGACTACCCCGTCGACTACCCGATCATGCTACAGGCGATCGAGGACCTCCTTCATACGGGGGTCGAGCTCGACGAAGCGCAGGCGATGGTGGTCGACGCGGCAGAGCGCGGCTTCAAGGGGCAGGACGTACTGACCCTGTCGGCAACGTTGCGCCGGCTGGTGCGCGAAGGGGCGTCCCCCGTCGACGCCGCGGCGTCGATCAGGGTGAACATGCGGGCCGGCCGCGTCACGATTCCGCCGCCGCCGCCTCCTCCGGGAGATTCGCGGACCCGAACGGGGGCGCGTCTGCCGATTCCGCCGTCGCCGCCCCCACCCCACCGCTAGCCGGCGGCCCCACAGCCTGCCGCTCAAACTGGCTGCGGTGACAGGAAACCCCCTATACTCTCGTCCGCTGCCAACCGAGCCGGTCCCGCCGGCCCGATTCTCCGGACGGAGCGGTCCTTGACCTCACACATCACGGCCGAAATCGCGGGCACAGGCAGGTTCCTGCCCGAGACGACCATGGACAATTTTGCGCTCTACGCGAAGGACGAGCTTCGGAGCGCATTCGACGTCGATCGGGCGCGAGTCTCCGTGCGGGCGGACGAGCCGGACACCCTGACGGATGCGGAGGTGTTCGATCGCTGGGCGCGCCAGGTGACCGGCATTCGGTCGCGGCGGATCCTGACTCCCGAGTCCGGGCTTACCACCGAAGACATGTGCGCGCGCGCCGCCCGGGCCGCCATGGAGGATGGGGACGTCGGGCCGGACGATCTCGATCTGATCTACCTGGCATCGCTCACATGTTCCGACGAGGTGCCCAACGGGGCGTGCACGGTTGCGGACAGGATCGGGGCCCCGAACCTGGGCGGCTTCACGTTCAACGCGGCGTGCGCGGGATATGTGTACGCCATTGCGAACGCGTGGGCGGCCATCGTCGCTGGCATGGCCGAGACGGTGCTGGTCGTGTCGGGAGATACGCTCACGCGGTATGTGGACTACAGCGACGTCCGGACGGCGGTCGTGTTCGGAGATGGGGCGGGAGCCGCTGTGCTACGGAAGACGGACGGTGACCGGGGAGTGCTCGGACGCCCGGTCATGGCCGGGAGATTCGACCGCTCGCCCCTGTACATGGTCGGTCAGGGATGGGAGACGGACGATGAGCCGTTCCCGAAGCTTCACATGGAAGGAGGTCCCCGGATCCTGCGCAGGGCGATCAACACGATGGTCAGCGCCGGTGAGGATTCGCTCGCTTTGGCCGGGCTCGGGTGGGACGCGGTGGACGCCGTGATCCCGCACCAGGCGAACCTGCGAATCACGAAGGGGATCGAGAAGCAACTGGACCTCGAGCGGGGCCGCGTGATCCACAACATCGGCGAATACGGAAACATGTCGGCCTCGACCGTCGCGGTGACCCTGGACGAGGTGATGCGCGGCATGCACGGCGAGATGCCCGACCCGGCGACGCTGGTGCTGACCGCTATCGGCGGTGGCTATACGGTCGCCGCCACGACGATCAGGGTCTGACCACCGCCACCGCAAGCACTGTCGGAAACAGACCCGGCAGATCTTCCCAGCTCAGGCCATCGGAGCTCCAGTAGGCCTGCCCGGTGGTCGTCCCTAGCGCGAGCCCGCCCTCGCCGACCGCAAGCGCGTCCCGGAGCACCGAGACGTAGGCGTGTCGTTGAGGCAGGCCGAGGGTTCGAGCGACCCAGCTCCCTCCCGCGTCGGACGTCTCGTACACGCGCAGCCGTGCTTCGCAGACGCAGCGCATGTGGCTGCTCTCCTCCGGAATCACCCAGGCCCGGTCCGGGTCCGACGGATCGAGACCCAGCGCGTAACCGAACTCGCTCGGCAACGTCCCTGTGATTTCGATCCAGGAATCCCCGCGGTCATCGCTCCGGTACACGCCGCAATGGTCCTGCCGGTAGAGCCGATCAGGGTTGGCCGGGTGTAGCCGGAGGGCGTGCGGGTTGTGTCCGGCGGCGCTCGCCGGGTCGGCCAGGTACTCGGCCCGGATACCATCGTTGATCGGCTTCCATGAGGCCCCGCCGTCCTCGCTCCTGTAGCACCCGCCGGCGGAGATCGCGACATAGATGCGGGCCGCCTGGTGGGGGTCGATCTGAATGGAATGAAGTGGCATCCCGCCGCGCGCGACTTGCCACTTCGAACGGGTGGGCTCGTCCTCGAGCCCCCCCACGAGCGACCAATCGCCCGTCGGGTCACGAGTGACGAGCAGACCGCCCGGGTCCACGCCCAGGTACCAGCGCCGCCCACCCGCCTCCTCGGGCCCTACGGCCATGTGCCAGAAGCCGCGCACCTCCCGTCCCGAAGGCATGGCCGCGGGCGTCAGGGTCCAGGCCCCGCCGCTGTCCGTCGTGTGGAAGACGTGGTTGCCCCAGACGGGGTGGTTGGCGACCGCGTACGCGTGCTCAGGCCGGTCCGGATCCGCCGCGACATGATAGACCTCGTATCCGGGAAGACCGGGCCCCTCGATCTGCCAGTCCGCGCGGGGGCTGGCCCGGATGGCCAGGAAGATCCCTTTGCGGGTCGCGATCCAGATTCGAGCGGCGGAAGGGGGCACGGTCTTTAGTCGGCCGCGTCCAGGAACGGCACGGCGAGCCGGCGGAGCGGGATCATCCTCCCCGTCTCGCCCGCGGCCATGGCGCCGGCTCCGACCGGTAGCACGAGCAGCCCGTCCGCGACCATCGAAGACAGGACACCCGATCCCTGCCGTCCCGAGAGACGGACTGACGGCATGCCGTTCGCCCACCCGGCGAGCTCGACGCGGAGAAAAGACGTCACGTCGGTCGCCCCCCCCATGGACTCCGCGAGGCGGCACGGAATCTCGGCCCGAAGGACGTCCGCAAACCCGGCCATTCTCCGCAGCGCGGGGCGCCCCAACACCTCGAACGTGACGAGCGCGGAAACCGGGTTGCCCGGGACCCCCCAGAACGGGCGGCCGTCCAGGAGCCCGAACAGAGTGGCGCTCCCCGGTCGCATCGTGATACGCCAGAATGCCCGCTCGAACTCCAGATCGTCGAGCACTTCCTTCACGTAGTCGTGATCTCCCACGCTCACGCCGGCGGCCGAGACCAGACCATCGCAGTCGGCACCCGCACGAATACACCGCTCGAGGCTGTCTGGATCGTCGCGCGCGATTCCGAGGGAAACGGGGATTCCCCCGGCTTCCAGAATCTGCGCGCAGAGCCCCGGGCTGTTCGAGTTCGCGATGCGGCGGCCCGCCAACACCTCGTCGAAGTCGTCCGGATCCGCGAGTTCATCTCCGTTGGCGATGACCCCGATGCGCGGTCGGCGTCCGACGGAGACCTCGGAGAGGCCATTCATCGCGAGGAGGGCGACGACCGCGGGTGTGACTTCGGATCCGCGCTCGAGAAGCCGTTGCCCCTTCGAGATGTCTTCGGCCTTCTTCCGGATGTTCCGGTTCGCGTCTTGGTCCCGAAAGACGGCGACGTGATCTCCCCCTCCGCCGTCCGTATGCTCGACCCGGACGACTCCCGACGCCCCCTCGGGGACCGGCGCCCCGGTCATGATTCGGGCCGCGGTGCCGGATGCCAACGGGCCCGTCGGGAACTGACCGGCCGGGATGTCATCCGATATCGCGAGCACCGCGGGCGCGTCGCGAGAGGCGCCCGCCACGTCCGCCGAATGCACGGCGAATCCGTCCATCGCGCTGTTGTCCCATGGCGGGTGGTCGACCCGGGCGTCGAGCGGCTGGGCAAGCGCACGGCCGAGCGCCTCCTCCGCGCGGACCGTCTCCGCGCCCAACGCGTCGACGGAGCCGAGTACAGAAGCGAGTGCCTGCTCGGACGTGACCCAGTCGGCGTCGCTCACGGCGCTACCTGGGGCGAGATCGCCCCCCGGGATACGACGGGCCGTGATAGAGGGCGAGCTGCTCGACGAGCAGGTCCTCGAGCGCGGTCGCCACGCCCGACGGCGTGTCGTACCCGTTGAGGAGGAGCGCGAAGATCAGGGTCTCTCCGTCTCCATCGCGGGCAAATCCGGCCAGTCCGCGCACGCCCGAGAGCGACCCGGTCTTCGCTCGAACCGTGCGGCTCGCGGCGGTCGACCGGAACCGACGCGAGAGCGTGCCATCCACCGAGGCGATCGGAAGCGCGTCGTAGAACGCGCGGTACCCGGGCAGCTGTGAAACCCGCCGCAACATCCTGGCGAGCGCCGCCGGCGCGAGCTCGCTGTAGCGCGACATCCCCGAGCCGTCCACCATCGAGAACGCATCCGGCTCGATCCCCCAGCCCCCCAGCGTGGCGCGCACGACGTCGAGTCCATCATCGGAGGATCCGTCGCCGCCCAGCGTGCCGAGTGTCTTGAGCAACGTCTCGGCGATCTGATTGTCCGAGAACTTGAGCATCCGTCCGAGCGCATCGGAGAGCGTCGACGAATTAAAGCCTCGCTCCCAGGACACGCCGCCCCGCTCCTCGTCCAGCGCGGGCTGGCGGAGGCCCCCTTCGATCGTGACACCAGACGCCTTGAGGGCCTGCCTGAAACGGTGAAGGAAGTACTCGGTTGGGTGCCGAGGAGCGAACCCGAGTGACACCCGTCCTCCATCGACCGGGATCCACCCGCGGAGGGCGACCCGACCGCCGACGGCGTCCGGCACATACTCGAGCGACACGCCCGACCCCGGAGGTCCGGTGCGCACCTCGCCTCGAAGCGGGGGGGCGAGGGCCGCCTCCGAGATCTCCAGATTCGCCGGGTCACCTACGCGCGTGCCGGGGCGGAGTCCGCCCGGGATCCGGGCCGGCGAGACCTGCAGCGCGCTGACCCCGGCGGCGGCCGACCCGTAGAGGTCGTCCCACATCCAACCGCGACCCCACGGTGCGCCAGCGAAATGGCGGTCGTCCCCGACGAGATCTCCGGTGACCCGGGTGATCCCGGCGGATCGGACCGATCTCGCGATCGTCTCGAACGTCTCCCGACGGAACTGGGGATCTCCGCCCCCGATGACCCACAGGTCGCCGTCGAGAGTCCCCTCCGCGATGGTCCCGGCCGCCGCGAGCCTTGTCTCCCAGCGGTAGTCGGCCCCGAGCCGCGCCAGGGCGACGGCGCCCGTAACCAGCTTCGTCGTACTGGCGGCCGTGAACCGGCGCTCCGCGTTGTGCTCGAACAGGATCTCGCCGCTCTCGGCGGCGATCACGACGAGCCCCACGTGGGCCCGGAGGAGACCCGGGTCCGCGATGATCCGGGCGAGGTTCGTGCGGAGCGTGCTCAGATCCGCCGATGCCGCCGGACCGGCGGGTGCGTCCGGTCCGGCTGGACGCTGGGCAGAGACCGACGCGACTCCCAGGGCGATCAAGATCGCCGCCAGGGACAGAGCGCGGTCAAACCGTTTCGTCAAAAGTAGTACCACAGCGATATGCCGAATTCGAAGTTCATCAACCAGGCGCTACGCCTGGGCGCGGGGGACCCGGACTCGTCCAGCCGATTCAGGATCTCCGGAAGAAAATAGCCTTCGGGCGCGGCCTGCCGAATGAAGTAATCCCGAATCTCGAAGCCGATCCCGATCTTCTCGGACGCGAATACTTCGGTGCCGATACCGAGAAAGACCTGAGGAGCCGTGTTGATCTCGTACCGGAAGACCGCAAGCTCCGGTTCCCCGAACACCTCCGACGCACCTTCGTTCAGCCCGAACACCCAGCCGCCGCCGAGGAGCGCATACGGGTGGAAGCCGTGCCAGGTTCGCGCACCGGTCAGTGCCACCTGGACACCCAGGTCCGCGCGAAGCCATCCCGCGCTGACGGTGTCGGTGACCACCGGGCCGGCCTCTTCCCTCGGGTCGACCACCCATTTGTCCGCGAACCCGTACGTCAGTCCCAACTCGAAGCTCAGCGGACTGCTGATTCGGGCCCTGAACTTCGCGCCCGTTGCGAACGCCGGGCCCTGCCCGAAGTCGAGATTCCCACGGTTGCCCGCGTGATATGCCGTCCAGAGACCCAGCCGAAGCCCCTTCTCACGCCACCGGTAAGGAGAGTCGATCCGCTCAGGGCCGCCCTCCTCCTGCGCGCGTGTCGGCGACGGCAGCAGGGTGAATGCGAGGAGCGCGAAGGCAGCGATTCCGATCTGGCGGGAGTGCGGCGAACGGGTCGTGAGTCGAGGCTCGATTGACACTGGTTCCTGAGCGCTCCCATATATATGCAACTTCAGGCTCCCGCTTCATCTGCGGGACCGGGCGGGGGGAATGTAGGTGGCGGACGGGGTCCTTTCCAGAAAATCGAAATCGACGTCGATCGCGCGAGCGGCGACGACGCTGTCTGCTGTGCTCATGGCTTTCCTCTGTTCGTCAGTCGCGGCGGGACTCCACGCCCAAACGCACGAGATCTCGGTCGACAACGAGACGTTCCGGAAGACAGCCGACGGACGCCGTCTCGCCGACCTCGGACTCGGGTCGCGGGTGGATCTGGTCCGGGCGGCCGGGGCGTGGGCGGAGATCTCGTTCTCGGGCTGGGTGCCGACATCCTCTCTCGGCACGACGACCCGGGATGGTCACGACCGGATCGTGACGCGAAGCGGCGGTCAGCCGCTGCACGATGCACCTTCCGGCGCGGTGTCGGGTCGTCTCCTCACGGGCCTCTTACTGGACCATATAGGCGACCGGGATTCGTGGACCGAGGTGGCTCGCAGGGGTTGGGTGAGGATGAGCTCGCTTCGTCCTCTCTCTGCCGAGGGCTCCTTTTCGCGTCCGGTGACGGCTCCGGACGTGGAGCGTCCGCCGGCACTCGTATCCTCGGGGCGTCGGCTGATGGTAGGCGAGGGTGAGATCGGGGTGCGGGGCGCTCCCGACGGCGATACGGTCGCGGTCGTCATGTCCGGGACGCCGATCACGGTGGTGGAGCGCGGAAACGCCTGGACACGTGTCAGGGTCGAAGGCTGGGTGCCGTCGGATCAGCTCGTGACGACGGATCTGGATTCGGCCTTCGTGGAGATCTCCGCCGCGACCCTCCGCTCGAGTCCGGATGATTATCGTGGAGTGAGGCTCCGTTGGAACATCCAGTTCGTCGCCCTCGAGCGCGCGGAGCCCGAAAGAACCGATTTCTACGAGGGCGAGCCCTTCATCCTCGCGCGCGCGCCGGACCCCGCGGATGGGTTTGTCTACCTTACGGTGCCGCCCGAGTTGCTCGATGCGGTGGAGAGCCTGAGGCCGCTCGAGATGATCGATATCCTCGCGTCGGTTCGTACGGGTCGTTCTTCTCTGATGGGTGTTCCGGTGCTCGACCTTCTGGCGTTGTTCTGATGGCCCGGAAGAAGAAGCGCTTCTCGAAATCGGCGACCAATCTCGTCCTCCCGGGTCCGAGAAAAGCCACCGAGGCACGGAAACGAAGGACGAAGTACCTGTGGGCGACATTCGTCGTTCTGATGATCGCGATCCTCTGGTTGGGATACCGCGAGCTTTCGAGTTCCATGAACATCGTCGAGTTCAGCGGCCCCTGACCCTGTTGCGCGTCCACCTCCAGAGAGTACTTTAGCCGGCCCGTCTTCGGTTTTTATTCGGTTTTCGAGGGCTTCAATGGTCGGGCGCGAGAGTTTTTCCGGACAAGCACATCGGGACAGGAACACACGCGGCAGTCGACAGACCCTCTGTCTCTGGTGGCCGGGTTTCGAGCTCCAGCTCGAACGGGCGCGTGACCCGGAGCTGTCGGAATTGCCGCTGGGAATGTCGGATCAAACGGGCTCGAGTCGACGATTCATCGAGCAGGCCTGTCCGATCGCCGCAGCGACTGGAGTGCAACCGGGCATCCCCGTTTCGCAGGCGGTCGCGCTCTGTCCGTCGCTCGTGCTGCTCGAACAGGATCCGGATTTCTACGACGCGGCGAGACAGCGGGTCTTCGATATCCTCTCCGGGTGGAGCCCGATCGTCGAGCTGTCGTCCGATCGTGGTCGATTCTTCGTCGGGGCAGACGGGTTCGAGCGACTCTACGGCCCGCCCGATTCGCAGATTCTGGATCTCGAGAGTCGTTTGGGAGAGAGGTTTCCGCCCCGGCTGCTGACGGATGTTCGGTTCGGGTATGCGCCCGGGAAGTTCGCCGCCTGGGTGGCGGCGCAGGCGTCCCGCGGAGGCACGCATTCGATCGTCACCCAGCCGAAGCTGGCAGAGTTCCTCTCGCGTCAGCCCGTCGACGTCTTGCCCGTGTCTCCCCGTATGGTCGCCCGGTTGAAGCGCCTTGGGGTCGACCGAATCGAGCGGCTTCTAGAGATCCCCGAGCCCGCGCTCGTCGCCCAGTTCGGCGCCGATGGCCGGAGAGCGCTCGCATGGGCGACAGGGGAACGTATCGATCGTGTACGGCCCGAGCCGCGTGAGCGCCCCATTCTCGTCTCGATCGAATTCCCGGCTCCGATCGGTCAGATCGAGCTTCTCCACGCGGCGATCGACCGACTGCTGAGGAAAGCGCTCAAACGCTCGCGAAGGACCGGTCGTAGCGTCCGCGGGATCCGGATCGGAACGAAACTGGAAGACGGGGGCTCGTGGGCGATCCGGGCGATCCTGAAGGAGCCTACCAGCCAGGCAGACGGGATCAGCGCATTCATCCGTTCTCGGATCGCGCTATCCCCACCCCAGCGCGCAGTCGAAGAGCTCCGGCTGGAAATCTTCCGATTCGGACCATCGACCACCCAGGTCGATCTGTTCGATCCGAAGAAAAACGCGCCCCGCGCGCGTGGATCGATAGAGACGTCCGAAGGGGAACTGCTACCGGAGATTCAGCGCGCCACCCGACAGCTGCGTCTGCGGCTCGGGG
>Ga0224508_10000784_pt1 | contig 29626 bp, 29 predicted proteins | sample SF_Jan12_sed_USG_4_FD_170157 | JGI IMG/M metagenome (GOLD analysis project Ga0224508, IMG submission 170157) | Sediment microbial communities from San Francisco Bay, California, United States - SF_Jan12_sed_USGS_21 | ecosystem: Environmental > Aquatic > Marine > Sediment | place: USA...
CACAACAACGAAGAAACCCTTGATTTATGTCAATGTATTCCCTGACAGCAACAAACCATCTTTTCCGGGATACCGACCTAATTAAAGGGAAAACAGCAGAAAACAGGATATTTCCGGGCGGCGGAGAACCGAAGACCAAAGGCTTTACGCAGATGCCGAAAACAAGGCCCGGGAAGGAAGACTAGGTCTGTGGCGAGAGTTAAAGTCAGCCAGTGATGGCGGGATGCACTGTGAAATGCTTGCGGGGATTTTGTAGGGATTAGTTATGCACGCTCCTGCACAGTAAGGCACATTAAGCAACGAGCGTCCTGGTAGTTGGTTTCTAGATCAAATACTTACAAGTTAATGGGCTAACTGTTAACCAGGTGGTCCGTCCAGCGTTGCTCGTCACGGACTGCTTCCGACTCTAGGTCGTGGGATGAGACACTTACGCCGTTGGCCATACGATGGAGTGGAATCGCCGTGATCGAGTCGCAAGACGAATTTGGACGAATACTAAACAGTACGACTCTGGCGGGTCACGAAATCGCCGAATTACAAATCCTCGATACCGATGAACGCGCAATCGCAGTCGATATCGACGTCAGCGAACTAGAGGAAGGCTGGCGATCTGCGAGCGCGCGATCGGGTCAATGAGACGAGAGTGTCTCGATATACGATTCCACTTACAGAGGCCCACCTTCGAAAAATCCTCAGAGACTGGGTTACCTACTATAACCGCTCGAGACCGCATTCCGCGTTGGCTCCGAGTGTTCCCGATCCACCGCCCTGGATCCCCGCATGGATAGGACATGAGCGTCATCGAATCGCTGATGGACATAAAGTGATCTCAATTCCATGGCTGCACGGACTCCATCATGAATACGCGCTTGTGGCAGCCTGAGTGCGATGACTTTTTTGCGGACCACACCCATCGCCACATGCAGGTCGGTCACCCGTAGTATTGCCTGTTCCGGCCGGGTAACCGCCTTGGAGACATCGAAGCGGTAACTCCGTCTGCCGATACCGAGCGACGCGTTCATGGGGGGTACGATGTTTCATTTGCCCACCTTCTCCGCCCACCATCGCAGGACCGAAAGCCGGTTCTTCTGGGTGGCCACCGATACGGTGGCTTGCCAATGGCTGACCAAGGCCTCCACGTGCTTCGGTTTTAAGGATCGTTCATGTGGGAGCCTAAAGTTCAGCGTCCGGTGCAGTTGCCGCGCGGTCAGCATCAGGATCTTGCGCCGGTCGCGTTGGGTGGCATAGGCGCCATCGCGGTTGCGTCGGGTCTAGCTGTACCAATCGGTATTCGAGATCAAGCATGGCCACTGCCAGCGCCTGCTCAGTGCGTGTCTCCCCAAGACCAAACCCGAGCCCGAAAGTGACGCGTCGCAACAGAAGGTCGACCCGCGAGCAGTCTAGACGGTGCGTCGAGAACGGGTCAGACTCCCTCACCATGGAACTGCGCAGGCTTCGCAAGATCGCCACTCGCTCTCTCGTGGCGTGGCTCACGGGTGATCGCCGGCGACTGCTCCGGGAGAAGCGTCGACTTGTGTTTCTCCTCGCCGAGCGCGAGGTCGACGCGCTCACGTTCCGGAGTAACGGCACCACCTGGACTGTCCCCGCCGCAGACGATGCGGTAGCACGAAAGGTCTTCGTCGACGGGATCCATCAAGGACGGGAGATCCACAGTTTGCTGGCATGGCTCTCGAGGTACGGTTACCTTGGCGATGAGAAGTCGACGATCGTTGAGGTAGGGGCAAATCTCGGGACGACCACGGTTCCTTTCGCTAAGCAGACGGGGAAGCATGTGCTGGCCGTCGAACCCATGCCGGAGAACTTCGAGTTCTTGCTGCGGAACGTGTCGGACAATGGACTCGACGAGCGCGTGACCTGCATCCAGGCGGCGGTGTCGCCCGCCTCGCGGGAGCTGACCATGGTGTCCAACCCGTCCGGGGGAATGAGCGAGGTAAAGGCAGAGGGCGAGAACCAAGGCTACGGTAAGCCCCCGGAGGAGAGTCGGCTCGTGCGGGTTCCCTCGCTATCTCTCGACGAGGCTCTGCGATCGCACGGGATTGCGCCCCAAGACGTGGCGTTCGTGTGGAGCGATACGCAGGGGTACGAGCGCCAGGTAATCGAGTCGGGTGCAAGCCTATGGTTCGCCCGAGTCCCGCTCTACCTGGAGCTCTGGCCCGACGGGCTACGTGTCCACGGCGGTGTCGAGAGCTTCGTCGAGACGGTGCAGATGTACTTCGGGGCGCTGATCCTACGCAACGAGTTGATGGCGCAGGGCACGTCCGCGCCCCGGCGTCCCATGTCGGAGTTGTGCTCGGTGATCGATGCTCTAGAACATCGACACACCGATGCCCTCCTGATCGCGCGTTAGCTCCGAACGAACTCTCAGCCGTTGTCAACTTCGCGCAAGTGCGCGGCACGCACGCAGCTCCCTCGCGTGCGCCGGCGAGGAGGTACGAGGGCAGAGACTGCCGTTTAACGTTTTGATTTATCATGATGGATCGCCTTGCTTTTGTTCTTTCGACTGACCAAGAATCCGCGTATCGGTAGTGCGATTCTGTCCCTGGTGCCATGGTCAAGCACAGCCGAGCACTTGGTCTTTTCAGGTGGTCGTCGCATTTTGGACCACTGCATTGTCAAAAACTCAATGAGTTATGCGCACATCCGCCAGATGTGGGCCGACGCTTGTCTCGATAATGTACCGAGGTTGAAGTATTATTTAAGTATCTGTTCGGCTGAAGACTTAAATATTAGGTTTCGGGGACCGATTCACGCAGCGACGCCATGACGAGAAAGTCTTTAGCCCTTGTGATCCTCAAGCGGTTTCTCGATGCGCTCATCGTTTTCTACCTGGCTCTCATCCCTGTAATCCTGATCACGGGTGGCGTCAAGGTAGACCTAGCCGACATAACTATCCAGGCTACACGTGTGCGCACGCCTCTACAGTACCTTATTCTTTTCGGCTTGGTGCGTTTGTTCATTTCCACGGAACTCAAAAACGCACTACTAGTACTTGGGTCCCTCGTGTTTACATTGTTCACCGCCGAGATTGCGATCCGGATTTGGGACGCCCCAATCGCGAAGCCGCGATGGATCCACCTGCACAAAGCGTCACCAACGCTTGGCTGGGAGCTCGTGCCGGGCGCGACGGGGATGGGAAAGCTCGGGGAGCACTATCAGATCAGCGCGTTCGGTTTGCGGGACCGGGAGTACCAGCTGGACAAGCCGCCAGATATTAGCCGAATTGCGGCGATCGGGGATTCCTTTACCTTCGGCATGGGCGTGAACCTCGAGGATGCGTATCCGAAACAGCTAGAGCGCATCCTGAGAGCACAAGGCATGCAGGCCGAGGTGATGAACTTCGGCGTAATCGCACACAGCATGTGGCAGCATAATGCCATGCTCAAAACGAGGGTGCTCCAGTATCAGCCGGATTTGATAGTGTTGGGTCTGTTCACAGGCGATCTCCATGCTTCGGTTTCTCCGTATACGACGTCTCCCGATTATCGAGGAAAGAAGCCATTTGAAAAGGAGGGTGTCAAAGGTCTGCTGAGCCGTTCTGCCTTACGGAACTTTCTCAAGCACGCCAACGCGCTTTTCGAATACAAGTATCGTTACCGTAGGGAAAGCTACATGAGGAGTATACCGGACAGGAAGAAAACTTTTATTGAAACAAACAATATGATGTACAAGATCATGTCCGGTAGCTTAGAAGAAGAAAAGTTACGGCAAATTCACAAAGCCCTGAAAGACTTTGTTGCACTAGCGAAGAACGCGGATGCCGAAGTACTAATCGTTTACATTCCGGACTCGGTGCAACTCAATGAGCCACGACTGCAGATGTCGAATCGCTTTGTAGCAAATATATGCCGAGAGACCGGTGTTGCTTTTGTCGATGCCACGCTGGCCCTGGAGGCTGAAGGACATGTTCAAGACCTGTATCTTTTTCCCTTCGATGCGCACAACAATCCGCGCGGGCACGAGCTGATTGCGCAGGCCGCCGCACGCAGGATTCTAAGTGTCGGGTTGCTAGCGGGCAATCACTGACGAGGTGTGTTCGACGCGCGAACGGCAGGGGCATGTGGTCGATGACACTGAGTTTCGCTGGGGCACGGCGGGAACAGCCGCATGAGCTGATTCCCGCCGGCGCCAACGGGAGCGTCTGCCTGCGTGGACGTGGTCTGGATGAAGCCGAATAGGTCCGCTGTGCTTTAAAGCACGTCCGTAAGCCTGGCTCTCCACACCGTCCGACCTATGCTGGCAGCGGCTGGCCAACACCAGTACCGACTGCGAAGAGAAGCGTGACTCACGCCAAGACGCGACCAACAGAATGCCACAAAACATGGGAGCTTGACATCAATGCCCGATTAATGGGATGGACCCATCCCCTCTTTAGCAACGGCCTTGGTGGGCCAGTATGGAGTGACCATACGAGCATCAAGAAGGGAGAGTCCAATGGCACAGGTTAAGACAATCGCGGTGGATTTGGCAAAGTCGGTGTTTCACCTCTACGGGGTCGATGGGAGAGGCCATCCAGTATTTCGCAAGCGTCTGACGCGGGGTGTAAACCTCCCTAAATTAGTCCCAAGCGAGATTGGAGATTCCGGAGTGATTGTGTGCAGGGTCCTTAGGTAACTGTACCGTGAGAATGGAGAGATCTCTAGCGACTATAGTTATCGCCGGCGTCCTCAAGAATAAACTCAGCACCTCGCTCCGCTATCATTACTGTAGGTGCATTGGTGTTACCGGACGTGATACGCGGCATGACCGAGGCATCGACTACCCGCAGGTTTCGGACGCCATGGACTGTAAGCCGGTCATCAACAACCGCCAAAGAGTCATGTCCCATCTTACACGTACCCACCGGGTGAAATATCGTTGTGCCCAGATCTCCGGCAGCCTTGGCGAGTTCTTCGTCGCTTTTGAACTCCGGTCCCGGCTTCCATTCGCGTGGCTCGAACCGGGCCAGCGGTTCGGCAGCCATGATGCGCCGAGTGAATCGAAGGCTTGCGACGGCGACTTCTCGATCCTCGTCGGTTGAGAGGTAATTCAACTTTATCGCGGGATAGTCCGCAGCATCTGAGCTCTTGATTCGAACATGACCGCGGCTCGATGGGCGCAAATTGCACACAGACGGCGTAATCGCGTTGAACGGGTGAAGCGGATCCCCGAATTTGTCGAGGGAGAGTGGCTGTACGTGCCACTCGATATTCGCAGACGGCTGGTCCGGGTCGCTCTTTGCGAAAGCGCCCAGTTGTGACGGCGGCATCGTCAGTGGTCCGGTCTTGAAGAACAGGTACTCGAGCCCCATCGCGACCTTGCCGATGACTGAGTTTGCCCTCTGGTTCAGGGTAACCGTATTTTCGACCCGGTAGACCGTACGCACCTGCAAATGATCATGGAGGTTCTCACCCACCCCCGCGGCGTCGTGTACCACGGGAATGCCGTGTTCCTGCAGGAGTTGTCCGGGACCGATGCCAGAAAGTTGAAGTATCTGTGGAGAACCGATTGCGCCTGTAGACAGGATCACCTCCCGCTGCGCGCGGATTTGCTCCAACTCGCCTTTAGCGATTCGAACCTCGACACCAGTTGCTGATTTTCCAGTGCCGTCCAGGTCAACAAGGATGCGCTCCGCATGGGCGTCTGGGATGACCGTGAGGTTCGGTCGCGACAGTACAGGCCGCAGGAATGCCTTGGTTGCGCTCCAGCGGACTCCCCGCCGTTGATTCATCTGGAAATACGCGTTACCGAAGTTATCTCCCCGGTTGAACTCCCTAATCTTCGGAATGCCGCACGCCTCCGCGGCGTCGCGCCAGGCATCAAGGATTTCCCAGTTAACTCGCCGTTCCTCAACGCAGAGTTCTCCTGTTGCGCCATGAAAATCGTCCTCACCATGCTGATAGTTTTCAGAACGCTTGAAAACCGGCAGCACGTCCTTCCACGACCAGCCACGGTTACCAAGTTCTGCCCAATGGTCATAGTCGTCTCGCTGGCCGCGCATGTAGATCATCGCATTTATCGAGGAACAGCCACCGAGTACCTTACCGCGGGCGTAACCAATGGAACGGCCATTCAGTCCGGCATCCGGCTCCGTCTCGTAGCACCAGTCGGTGCGTGGATTGCCAATCGTGTAAAGATAGCCGACCGGTATATCAATCCAGAAGTAATCGTCTTTTCCTCCGGCCTCCAGCAGCACGACCGTCACCTTTGGATCGGCTGACAGACGGTTGGCCAGTACGCAGCCAGCGGTTCCGGCACCGACTATGACATAGTCGAACTCCCTCAACTCCGATTCCCCCAATCCGATTGATCGCGAATCAGATTTATCCGGATTGGTGTCGGGCGCGAGCGGGTGTGAACGGACTCGGGTTCGCCTTGTATCGTTGGTTTAGATTCCGTAGCCATCAAATAAGAAATTTTTGAAATGGTTAAGGGTGGAGCTCGGTCGGAGTATGGGGCAGCGTGTGCTCTTAGGCCCGAATTCGGCTATATCATGAGATACTTTTGCTTAACTTCAGGTTGCTGCGCCAAGTCCTCGATGGAGCCCTCGTATCGGATGTGCCCTGTTTCGATAATATATGCGCGATCCGAGATATTGGTGGCGAATGCGATGTTCTGCTCGGCAAGCAGGATCGTAAGCCCCATTTCTTTGAGTATTTCAATTTGTTTGCCAAGTTCCTGTACGACGATGGGTGCAACGCCTTCTACCGGCTCGTCGAGCAGTAGCAGGGAAGGGTTGCCCATAAGCGTCCGACCAACTGTGAGCATTTGCTGCTCACCGCCGCTTAGGTATCCGCCGAGGTTACCGTCCAGGTCGGCCAGCCTGGGGAATAGATCGTAGATTTTATTCACACTCCAATCGGCCCCGTCTGGCTCGATACCCTTCTTTATCCCAATCTCGAGATTCTCACGCACGGTAAGATCGGGAAAGATTAACCGATCGTCCGGGACATAGCCGACCCCCAGGCGTGCGATTTCGTAGGGCGGCTTCCCAACCAACTGCTCACCGTTGAAGGTAATGGTTCCGTCGGAGGCCGGGGCCAGCCCCATGATTGTCTTGATGGTGGTTGTCTTACCCGCGCCGTTGCGCCCCAGCAGACACACAATCTCGCCCGCTTTTACCTCGAGCGTTACCCCGAACAGGATGTGACTGGTTCCATAATGGGTAGATACATCGGTGACAGACAGGGTACCCATCAGTGGTGCTCACCGAGGTAAACCCGCTGCGCCATCTCGTCCCGCCGCACCTCTTCTGGTGTGCCCTCAACGATTATTTCGCCGCGGTGTAACAAACTGACACGCTGCGCGTGGTTGAACACTACCGCCATATCATGCTCCGTGAACAATACACTCAGTCCGAGATCATCGTTGAGCTTGTCTACTAGTGTCATTGTCTCCCGCGTCTCCTCGAACGACATACCGGCGGTGGGCTCATCCAGCAACAATAGCCGGGGTTTCCCCGCCAGGGCGATGGCGAGTTCCAGCTTTTTCTTGTCTCCCTGTGCCAATTCGCCAGCGATGTGACTACTCTTCTCAACCAAGTGGCAGCGCTTGAGAATTTTCTCGGTCTCAGTAGTGCCGATACGTTGCGCAGACGCGAAGATATTCCCGGCTTTCCCCATACGCACATGCACGGCAGTGCGCACGTTCTCTAGAACCGTGAGACGGGTGAAGATGTTACTGATTTGAAATGCACGCGAGATGCCCGCGTGGGCAATCTGATGTGTCGCCCAGTTGGTGATGTCGTTACCCTCAAACACGATGGTGCCCGACTCCGGTCGATGGTAGCCGGTTAGCAAATTGAATAGCGTACTCTTACCAGCACCGTTCGGCCCGATGATTGCTTCTTTAGCTCCTCGGCTGATTGATATGTTGAGTTCGCGAGTGACGCGGATCCCACCAAAGTGTTTATTCAGGCCGACAACGTTAAGAATCGGGTCGGTCATGAGTCCGGTTCTTCTTTAACTAGGGTGTTGTCAGCGACACCGGAGGAACCCTGCCTGGTCCTGATGCGTCGCCATGCGTCGATGGCACCTAACAGCCCGCCGGGCGAGAACAGTACAATAATCAAGATAATCGCGCCGATGGTTAACGGCCAATATTGTGTAAAGCCAGTCACCCAGGCATGCAGAAACGTATAGATGATGGACCCGACCATTGGCCCCGCGAAGAAGGCGGAACCACCGAGCAAAGTCATAAACACGGCGATTCCAGATTCCTGCCAACCGAGCAGGGTCGGCGCCACACTGCGTGTGAACGGACCCCACAGCGCCCCGGCAAGACCGGCGAAGCTGCCCGCGATGACGAAATTGATGAGCATGTAGATGCGGGTGTTGATGCCGAGAAACCGGGTGCGCTCCTGATTGTCGCGCATGGCGCGCAGCAGGTAGCCGAACGGCGAATGGACAATGCGCCACATAACAGCCATGGCTGCGATGACAATGACGAAGCAGAGATAATAATACATCACCGGGTCGCGGAATAACGGTGGTGGCAAAAGCCGCTGGATTCCATCGTCGCCACCGGTAAAGCTGTACCATGAGAACACCACGAAAAATAATAGTTCGCCGAACGCCAGGGTGAGAATGGCAAAATAGATTCCCGTAAGGCGAATACAAAAGTATCCCACCAACAGCGCACCGAATGCAGCCAACGGGATGCCCGCTGCCAGTGACACGAAGAACTGAAGATAACTAATTTCTTCCGTGCCGCCGGTGAACTCGCGGAATAACATGGCGGTGGCATAAGCGCCCAGCCCGAAAAAAGCGGCGTGGCCGAACGAGATCTGACCCATGTAGCCGTAAATCAGATTGAAGCTCATGGCGAACAGTCCTAGGATCAGGATCTCAGTCGCCACCTCGACCCAGAACTCACCGAGCACCGCCGGCGCCGCTAGAAAAACCACGAACAGCAGCGCCAGTACCCGAACCGACAACATGCCCATGGGTTTGCGCCGGGTGTCAGTGGTTTGTGTTGCTGAATTCTCGAGGTTCATCGGTGGCCTCAATAACGCAGCTCTGTGCCGAACAGACCCCATGGTCGCCACATCAGTACGGCGACAACAATTAAGAATACCACCGCCAAAGCGCCGTCCGGCCAGATCAGTATAGAGAACGCGTATACCACCCCCACCAGCAATGATCCGACGAAGGTTCCTAAGATGCTGCCGAAGCCGCCAATTACGACTACCGCAAAGCATTGGACGATAAGATCGATATCTACCCCGAGAGCCATGGGCATCAGCGGCAGGAAAACACCGGCGGCAAACCCAGCGATGGCTACGCCCAGCGCGAACACACCCATGTAGATTAAGGGAATGCGAATCCCGAGCGCGCTTACCATGTCGCGATTGTAGACCGCGGCGCGCACGATCCTTCCATACCGGGTCTTCTGCAAGAACCACCACAAACCTGCTGCTACTGCAATCCCGACGGCTATGATCACGAAGTAATATGGGTTGATAAAAGTCCCGCCCACTTCCAAGGCCTCTATATCCAGATACACTGAGCGATCCTCGACGCCCCAGATAATCTTAATAATGTCGCCGACGATCAGCAGTAACGCGAAGGTGAGCAACAGCTGCTCCGGCAACTCACGATCGTACATGCGGCGAATCAGAAACCGTTCAGTGAGCGCACCTAAGGCAGCCATCACTATCGTCCCGCCAATGATTGCTATCATCAGCAGCAATGGCCCTTCACCGCCCATACCTTCGTATAGACTGAAGGTAATGTAGCCCCCGAGCAGCCACATGGTGGCGTGTGCGAAATTCAGGATATTCATCACGCCAAAAATCAGCGATAGACCGGACGCCAGCAGAAACAAAACCATCGCGCGAGAAACGCCCGCTAATAATTGGCTCAAGACGAGATTAAGGTCGAGTTCCATATCGGCGGTAGCTCATATGTTGAGAACAACATGAACAATGTTGGCTAGTACCGGCGGGTGTCGTAAACCGAAACCCGCCGGCAGAACCAAGAACCTAGTTGGTGCGACTCTTAAGCCCGCTTCTTCTGGAGCTTTTGGACGTCGCCGCAAGTGGGTACCCAGACATCTTCGGCCTTAACGATAATCATGGTATCAAGGTCGTAAATGGGAAATGGGTAGTCCGGATGGTCTTTGACGGCGCCGACATAACCCGCGGGGATGTTGAGCTGGTTGTTGCAGTCCCGAAACGTCGCCCTGCCCCGGCAGGTGTCTATGGTGGCGCCCTTGAGGGCTGTCTTGATCGCCTCGGTTGCGATGCTGCCCGCTTTGTTAATTGCTTGCTCGAGACCGTAGATGGCGTCGTAGTGCATTACCGCCCAATCGGTTGGGTAGGCATCCTCACCGTGCTTGGCGCGATGCATCTTAATGTATTTCTGCATCAAAGGCTGATCGAGGTGGGCGAAGAAGGGTGCACGCGCGAGGCCGATCATGCCTCGAGGGATGCTCTTGCGTTGCTGTTGCAGTTCGGTCACCGAAATCAAGCCGCCCGGATAGGAGATTCTCTTAAACATGCCTTGGGCCTTGGCCTGTTGGATAAACGTGCGGTTATCCTTACCAGCAATGGCCCCATACACGAAATCTGGTTTGGCTGCCATCAGGGCGGAAATGTACGACGCGAACTGGGTTTCTCCGAGTTTGAACCACAACTCTTTCTTGAGCTCAACTGATGATGACGCTTTACCCAAAGCCTCTACAAATCCGGATTGGGTTTGCCGGCCCCATTCGTAATCCTGGCCGATGGTGGCGTAGCTCTTCCATCCGTTCTTCTTGATCATCTCGGCGACCGCTACCACCACCGAGCCGGACTGCATGCGGCTGTTGGGACAGAACTGATAAGTGTAGGGGGTATAGTTTTCGTTGACGATCTTCGAGCTGTTGCTAGTCGCTGCCAGATGCAGAATCTTCTGCTCGTGGATAATTTCCTGGATAGCCATGGCGCACGCACTGCTGTAGGTACCGACCACGGTCTGCACGTTTTCGCGATTGATAACGTCGCGTGCTTCACGCGCGGCAACATCCGGTTTAGTATGGGTATCTCGGTAGTTCACCTCGATTAAATGCTTTCCCAGAAAACCACCGCGGCTATTGATCTCCGCCGTCGCATTCATCACCGCTTTGATTGCGCCGTCGGCGTAATTTGCCCCGGTCCCGGTGACCGGTAGTAGCAACCCTAGTTTATAAGGCTTTCCGGACTGTGCACTTGCAAACCTGGGCGCAAACATCGCCAACCCGGCGCCTACGGATGTACGAATAAACTCACGTCGATCCATACTGCGCAATACCGAATCCCATTTCTTATCGCTCATATTACTGCTCATAAGCCACCCCCTAGATGGTTTTATTTTCAGGATTATCCGACAAGATTTTGTCACGCCTACGCCGTTATCTCGCGACATAATACAGCAAAATCAACAGAAGGCATCTTGCGCACGATCACCAACCATGCGGGACTTTTACGGAAGTGAGTGGTGCAAAATACTGCATTGTCCCGCAAAATGGCAACGAGCGTCCCAAGAAAGTGAATAAAAACAACACACTTTAAGTTATGCTTGAGAATGCGGTTCAGGTGGCGGGAGGTTCAAATCCTCTCGCCCCAAGCAAATTTCTCCTCATTGTTCAAGCACTTGCCGTAGCACGCTGAAGTGCATTCTGTTCCAGCGCAGGCAGTCCAGGGTATTGTCCCGCACACCTGCGGTCATCATGCACATACACGCCCCAGTCCGGCCGGTGTTGACGACCGTTCGTTGTAATTGTGGCATCTTTATTCCTGCTTGTGTTGGCGCGTTATTTTTGCAGCGCCATAATAGCCGACATACGGGCGCGTGGGGACTAAGGCTCTGATTGTCAACAACTTAGCACGCAAAGGTGACATGGTTACAGAAGAAAAATGCACAAAAAATGTGTTTTAGTTATGCCCGTTTGGAGGTAGTATCCCTCGCTAACATCCTAGCTTAAGACGCCGCAGGGAGCTGGCGGAGGTTTTGCCTGTTCCGTAGCAGTGGAGTCTCGATGCGTTCGCCGCGGAACCGGTTACGGTGAAGCATTATGAAGAGTTACTGGCTCCAGGCGATCACCCTGCTGGCGTGCGTCGCGTTTCCACTTTCTGCCTCGAGTAACGGCGACGACCCGCAGCTCCTTTGGATCAAGTACCAGGAAATCCGAGGCGGCCTTAACGATAGCGCGGCGGGCATCCCGATCTACGTGCGATCGGATGAACGAAAGAACGTGCTCAACGCTGAGGTCTATGGCGTGCTCGATTACCCCCTTAATGCGCTTGTGGCGGCCCTTGCCATTCCTGCGAACTGGTGCGAATTCAGCATCCTGCATCCTAACGTCAAAGCCTGTGCCGAGGACCATGAAAACGGCCAGGGTCTGCTTACGCTGTACCTTGGACGCAAGTCGGGGGAATCGCGTGACGATACGTTCGAGCTGAAATTTCGCTTCCGGTCACTGTATCTGAATGATGAATACTTCAAAGCCTCGCTGGAAGGGGACGAGGGGCCGTTGGGGGCCCGGAATCACCGATTTGAGGTGGAAGCCATGAAGGTTGATTACAGGACGTTTGTTCGGGTTCGATTCTCATATCAACCGAAGCTAATCACCAGGATTTTTACCAAGGTCTACCTTGCGACACACGGTCGTAGCAAGGTGGGGTTCAGCATTGTCGGCGTAGATAAGGCAGGTTATCCGATCTATGCAAAGGGTAAGAAGGCATTGATCGAACGCAATGTCATGCGTTGTTACCTGGCGCTGATAGCATTCATGGATACGCAACACCTGGCTACGAGAGATCGTTTTGAAGCACGGATCAGCTACTGGTTTGATCTTACGGAGAAGTACTTCTCTCAGCCCTACGAGTTGGCGCGAGAGGAATATTTGGCAGCGAAGCGCCGGGATCGGGTACATCAACTGGAACAACTGCAGCCGCCTTTGGCCCAGGCGACCGATACCACGACCAGACATTGGATCGCGACAGACTTCTCGCGGTGGGTTCCCGCCACCCTTCGAACACATCCCGTACTCTGGAAGGAAGAGGGGAGCTAGCGTGTTCTGCGGCGTTTCGGAAAAGCTTCGCGGTTGTGGCGTTTGTCTGTCGTGATCATCGCGATTTCCCAAAAGAGTCAACGACTATGCGTCCTTACGCTCTTGGATTGGAACGAATGTCAGACCACAACGGTGCGAACGAATCCTGAATGGTCGCTAGTTATGGGGATCATAGCTGGGAGCCGGGCGAGATCGTGGCACACCAGTTCGATGTTAATGGCCTAACTGTTAATCGAGTGGTTGCTGGGTGCAAGTGAGTTTTCGGGTTGGATGCACCAAGAGTTGGGAGCGGCTGTTTTCGGACGCCACAGCAGAAGTTCGGGAATCCAGCGTGAGCAGTCCGAGCGTGACGTTTTGAAGGGCGGCTCTCGCCTGCCTATGAGCTGCCCTTCAGAAATTGACCCGGAGCGGTCATCAATCTTGCGAGGATCTATTTTCAATCGGTTGTCGGCGGTGCGGCACAGACTTGCTCGTAGCGATAGCGCTGCTTCAACAGGCCATTGTATTCGAAGACATCCAGCGTTCTTTCATAGGCCGCATGCGTAATTTGCGCATGCGGCGTCCAGCAGCCAAGTTGCTGATACGTTGCGATGCAATCGGCGAGCACGTCTTCATCGATATCGGGAAAATACGGTTTCTCCGCCTTGGCGATCTCGCTGGCCGGCGTCTGGTTCATGTAGGTCCGGGTCTTTTTGTAGGCACGCATGAACGCCTTCGCCATATCTGTATCAAGCCAGTCACGGGTCGCCGCAAGGCTGGAAAAACCGCAGGCTCCGATCTGTTTGCCGACTTGGGCCACAATATGTCCGATGCCATCGGCTTGCAGTTGCTGCGGGAACGGACCCTGCTGCTGCACATACTGCCCGTGGCCGTGACGGAAGGCCTGGTCGATCTCGGCGGCGCCACCGGGGTTGATGGGTTTTATTTTGTTGAAATCGATGCCTGCCTTGTAGCAGGCGTATTTGAACATGGCGAGCGGCTGGCCACCCTTGAACATGACGACTTCGGCGCCTTCCAGCTTGTCCCACGTGAATTCGGGATCCGCGGCGCGTCCGGTGAGGAAGAACCCGTCCATCTCGTTGACCTGGGCGAAATGGACTGTGGCCGGCGTCTCCCCCTTATTGAGTGACGTGAACCCCTGACTCAGGGCCGATTGAACGACGTGAGCGGAGCCATCTTTTAAGGCAGCAAGCGCCGAGACGCCCGGCGGCGAAATCGACCACTCCGGATCTAGAGCTTCCGCCTTGAGGAATCCGCCCGACATCGTCGAAATGAGTGGCGAGTAGAACGCCGAAAACAAAGTAAACTGGATGCTGATTTTGTCCAAGTCGCTATACCCCTCATGCGCCGGCGGCTGCCAATTTCGTGGAGACCATCCTAGGCCATTCTTTGGTCGACTGCGAATGTCGGCGCATGGCTAGGAACGGCCCTTTAGTTCGTTGAAAAAACATCTTCGCGGGCGGCCAAGGGCTGTGATTCGAAATTTTGAAAGCGGACACTCAACGCAAAGGCGAGGGGTGACACAAAAGCGTAGCTTTCGGGACGTCCCTCTCGACCGAGAAGTTAGATTTTCGCCGTTTTGAATTTGCTGTGTTCAATGAGTTTGCTAAAGATGCGCATCAGTTCAGGGTCGTGTTTTCCCCCGGTTTCTCTATGCAAGATAGCCATGATTTGTTTGTGCGTTTTCGCATCATGGTATGACCTTGTGACGGCCATCGCGTCGTAGCTGTCGGCGATGCTGATAATGCGGGAGCAAATTGAAATATCTTCTCCTGAGAGGCCGTCGGGATAGCCTTTGCCGTTGTAATACTCGTGATGGTGACGAATTACCAGAGAGGCTTGTTGCGAGCCTTTGAGTTCTGTCGCGGCCATGATTCGTTCCCCTATCTCAGAATGTTGTTTCATTCTTTCCCATTCGGCTTCGTCAAATTTCGTAGACTTCAGAAGGATAGGATCGGATATTCCGATTTTTCCAACATCGTGGAATGAAGCAGAAATTCTAAGAATACTTAGTTCATTGCTAGACAGGCCACAACCGGTCCCTATTTCCTCGGAGATACCAAGTACCCGCGCGGAATGAAGTTGTGTTAAAGAATCACGGTAACCCAGTGCAACCGATAACGCCTTTGTGTATTTGTGCAGGGTAATGTAAATGGGGTCTTCCTTGTCCATGTTGAGTGCCTCAGAAAAAATCCAACAAGTAATGGAGCAAATGTTTTCACCTCATTTATCAATATTGAGATTCCCGTAGGTTTATGGATTTCTTCATGTAAGCCGGTAGTTGGTAATAATTCATCTGCGAGCGTCATTAGACGCATTAGCATCTCTGTTATAGCACGAATCGGTTGGGTCCTATCGTGGAATCGTGCCCTACGAACAGTAGCTTACGCTGGAAGCCTGCCCTGGTCGGGCGAGTGATGAAGTGCCCACAGTTTGTTGACAAGCGGCTGCTCCGTTTCCTATCGAAACACCAGGCAAATGGCCGTACGTCTGCGCCGCGTTGAGAGGGTGCCGGGCCGGCATCCGGTCTTCCCCGGCTCTTTGCCTGTGGCGTCGGACGCGCTTGCGAGGATTTGCCGTCTGGCCGGCAGAACGCTCCGCGCTCGTGTCGATGGCATACAGGTCGGCAGGCCAGGCCGTGATCGCCCATATGCCGACGAAACCCGTGTCGAAGGCTTCCCACTGAATGCTGTCGTCGGACAAAACGATTGTGGAGTTTCCAACGGGCCAGTCAATCGACGGCGCCAGCGTCCGGCCGTCGTTCCAATCAAAGGCTCTTGTGCTAACAATCTGCAATAAAGACAACTAGTTAGCCTAACTATCTCGCTTGGATTCTATGCTGGGCGGCCGCTGCGGTGCGATCAGTTTCGCAGCTGTAAATCGAAGATGTTGCCGAGCATTTCCCGGATACTGCGGATCGTCACCCAAATAGCTTCTTCAGGTTGTCCAAACCGGTTTGGTAAATCCCCTGGATTACTTCTGTTGCCTGTTGGACAGAAGCGTCTTTGGGCTTGAATTCACTCGACCATTCGATCGTGCTCCCAGTTCCTTCTTCGTTCTGATGGACGCGTATTTCGGCGACATAGTCGGCTACTGGTAGGGGGCTTTCTAGAATCGAAAAGCGGTATAGATACTCGTTGTCGTCGATCTGCTCCAATCGCTCCACTATCGAGCCACCACCGACCAACGTCAGACGGCGAACTTTACCGTCTTCTTCCAACTCACTTTTTTCGACGGCTGGGTGCCAATTTGGTACGCCATTGAACTCACCGATCAATTCTCACAGCTTGTCGGCAGAAACAGGGACCTGTGTCTTCATGTTCACTTTTGTCATATCAACATGCCTCCTAAGCGTCAATTATCATCCACCACCACGCTGAAAGTACAGGTCAAAATGCTGCATAAAGCTCTTCACTTCGGAACTGTTATAGCCTTTGAAGGTAAAGTACACGTTTGTCACTGGAAGCATGAGTGCACCCAGTTTGCGGCTATATTCGGGAGACAGCCGTATCTCTAAGGTGCCGAGGGCATCGGTTATGATGATGTGGTCATCAAGAATCTCATATGAATGATGCTCGAGCGCCCTTGGCAACGTACGCCGAAACTCGGCATGACTGATTCCCATCTCACGGGTAAAGCTTATCGCGTTCGTATTGGAAGCCACGCGCTTGCTGCGCTACGCTCGCGTTGCTTCCGGTGTCATCGTTATTGGACGTTGACACCAAGCGCCTGCGTGCTGGCAACGTAGGCCTCCATGATGCGCGTGGGATCCTTCATCAGCTTGGCCTTCCAGCTACCTAGTTTGGTCTTGCTTTGAATGAGTCCTCGCAGCACACCGACATGTTGTGTGAGCCCTAAGCTACTTGCACCTATGAGGGTGTCGTCTCGGAACTGCAGACTTAAGTAGCGATATCGATTCGGTTCCGTGAGCTCGGTATGATCGCTGCCTGGCTCACCCATCCAAAGGCCGAACGAGCTGGAGATAAGTCCTAACGTCGCAAGCACGTTCATGTTAACGCTGCCCTGATGTTCTATGTTTTGGCCCGCCATATTGAGCGCCGCGACCCGGCCATGGTCTGCCGCAGTCGGTTGAATGGCCTGAACGGAATAGTCACCAGTAGAAAAATCCTTGCCCTGAGCGACGTCGCCCGCCGCATAGATGTCGGCGACGTTGGTCTGTAGATGGTGGTTTACGAGGATCCCAACGTCCGTATCGATCCCAGTATCGCCTAGAAACTCGATGTTGGATTTTACACCGGTGGCTGCAATGATGAGACTTGCAGGCAGCGTTTTACCGTTGTCTAGGTTTACGGATAAGGAATGATCACCATTACCTTTTTCGATAGACTCTACTTTAGTGGAGGTATAAACGTTGACGCCTTTTTCCTGGCACCACGCCTTGATTAGACCACCAGAGGTTTGGTTCATCATTCTCGGTACCATGCGGTTTTCCATCTCGACCACGCTTAGCTGAACGCCACGCTTGACGAGTGCCTCGAGGATGATACATCCGATGAACCCGGCACCCATTAGAACTACGTGCGCACCTGGCGTTGCCAATTGCACGATCTGACGTGCATCGTGCAGGGTCCAACAGGGATGAACGCCCGGCAGGTCTATACCGGAGATCGGCGGGGATATTGGGCGTGCCCCGGCCGCAATCAGTAGGCGATCAAAGTCGACATCGGCACCGTCTTTTAACCTGAGCCGTTTATCGTTTGGTCGAACTTGTTCGACTTTGTCCTGTACGATATCGATCCTTTGCGCCGCATAGTATCCATCCGTTTTTCGAAGATAGGTCCCTTCTTCTTTGATGTTGTCGCTCAGATAGTAGGGTAGGGCCATCCGCGAATAGGGTGGCTCGGGCTCGTCCCCGATGAGTGTGATCTGTGATGCAGGATCGGCCTTACGCAGTGTCTCGGCTGCGATGACGCCGGCCGGCCCTGCACCGATAATGACATGGCGCATGAGGTCTACTCCTGGTGGTGGATCGGGGGCAGGTAAAGCCTGCCCCCGTCGTCTTCTCGTCGTTTCGTCTGGCTACAGTCCGAGTCGTTGCCGGGTTTCAGCCGTAAGCGCGCCGTCCGATGTCCAACCGCGCAGCTCGTAGTACTCTGGCAACATTTTTTCGAGCCCGTTGACCTTGCCCTCAGCCGGACCCGTCTTGGCGGCCTCCTTAAGTAGGCGCTGTGGTAGCGTGTCATCCTTGCCGGTAAAGCCAGCCGCGAGGTTGAAGTCGCGTTCCAGGTTCCAAACGCGCTCGCCCACCTCCGCCATTTTCTCGACCGACCAATCGCCTTCGCAAGCCGCACCGACCTGTGGTGCGATGTTGTCTAGCGTCCAGGCAAAGGTCGTGAATAGACACAAGCCACTTGAATCGACGGCGGCGGTGGCGTCTTGAAAGGCCTTAACGAGACCTGCCTTGCCATCGGTAACCAATGGGTCGGTCTTTTCCGGGATACCCAGAATCTCTGAGGCTACGGTGTAGCTGCGCAGGTGGCAGGCGCCACGGTTGGACGTCGCATAGGTCAACCCCATCCCCTGGATCCCGCGTGGGTCATAGGCGGGGAATTCCTGTCCTTTTACGGTCATGGATAGTTCCGGATGACCGTACTTTTCGCATAACCGCTTCGAACCCAAGCCAAGCTCCTTACCAAAGCCTTCACCGCGTGCGGTCAACTCAGCTACCTTGCTGAGGGCCTCGGCCGAACCGAAGTTCAGGGCAATCCCATCGGTTTCTTTATCAGTAAGTGCGCCTATTTGATAGAGCTCCATCGCCGCCCCGACGGTAGATCCAAAAGAGATGGGATCGAAGCCGTCTTCGTTGCAGATGAAATTGGCGTAGGTGAGGGCGTCTAGGTCGTCTACCCCGGTGGCGGCACCGAGCGCCCAGGCAGCTTCATACTCAAGCCCACCCGATGCACCCCAATACTCAGGCTTGTTCTCGACCGTGAAATGTTCTTTGTCGATGGTCGATATGCGCCCGCAGGCGATGGTGCAGCCAAAGCAAGCGGCGTTGGTGGTCAGGTTTGGCTTACCGTCGCTCTTACGTGGCTCCGCCATGGCTTCCGCCGAGATCTTGCTGGCGCCCTCGAATTGCACGTCACGGGTATTACGGCTTGGTAGGGCGCCAACTTCGTTGATCACGTTCATGAGTACCTGCGTACCGTACGTTGGCAGGCCCTGACCGGTCACCGCATTCTCGGCCAACACCTTTTTGCCTGCTGCCGTTGCCTTCATAAATGCGGCTGGGTCTTTGATATTACCCACGCCCAACGTCCCGCGGACGGCAACCGCCTTGAGATTCTTGGCGGCCATTACCGTACCAACACCTGAACGTCCCGCCGCTCGATGCAGATCGTTGATGACGGCGGCATATAAGCAGCCGGCCTCGGCTGCGCGGCCAACGCAACTGACACGCATTTGTGGGTCCTGGTGTTTCTGGTGGAGAAGCTCGTCGGTGGCCCACACGGACTTGCCCCATAAGTCATCAGCCGGCAGCAATTCTGCCTTGTCGTTTTCTACGTGCAGATATACCGGCTTAGCCGCTTTGCCTTCGAAGATAAACATATCCCAGCCGGCATTCTTCATTTCGGCGCCAATAAAGCCGCCCGAGTTCGAGCAGGCGACGGCGCCGGTGAGCGGGCCCTTGGTGATAACGGAATAACGACCGCCGGTTGAGGCCATGGTGCCTGTCAACGGGCCGGTGGCCATGATCAGTTTGTTGTCCGGCGACAATGGATCGACCTTGGGATCGATCTCTTCCACCAGGTACTTGGTGGCAAGGCCGCGCTGTCCTAGGTACTGCGCTGCCCATTCCATATTCAACGGTTCGGATTTACAGCTACCGTCAGTCAGATTGACGCGTAATATTTTTTTCGTCCAGCCCATTTGACCATCCTCCAGGGTTAGTGCTGCACCCGACTAGTATTTGCGGTTTGTGCTGCCCAGGCGCGCATGCGGTCGTAGCCGGTCTGATCGGCATCCACATAGGTAATGGCGGCGGTCGGACATGCCTTGGCGCAAGCCGGATCACCACCACACAAGTCGCATTTGATCACTTTACCGGTATCTTGGCTGTAGTTGATCGTACCGAATGGGCAGGCGATGGTGCAGACCTTGCATCCTACGCACACGTCGGCGCGTACGTCTTTGGCCCCGGTCTGGGGATTTACGACGATGGCATCTACCGGGCACGCCTGCATACACCAGGCCTCTGCGCACTGGGTGCAGGTGTATGGGGCGAACCGACCCTCGTTATGAAAAGTAAAGACCTTGATGCGGGATTTGGCGGGGTTGAAGATGCCCTCGTTTTCAAAGGAGCACGCCATCTCGCACTGCAGGCAGCCGGTACACTTTTCCGGCTCGAGTTTCAGGGCTCTGAGCATCACGACACCTCCTGTGGCCTATTTATTGGTATCTAATCGAGCCGTTCAGCAAGCTAGCTTAGGGCCCAGTCCTCTCCACATGTTACTCGTCGCTCTATATGGGGGCAACCAGGCGTATTTGTTGCGCCGCGAGATACACCGGCTGGCGACGAGCAAAACCTTAGTTTGCTTAGCGTCAAATCCGGGGTTGAGGGTAGTAGGAGGGGGTCGAGTTAGCCGCCGGCGATAGGGGGAAAGATGGCGAGATCGTCGTGCTCCCGCAGTTGGCGTTTGTCCCTTTCGCCTGGGGCGACATAAGTGCCGTTTACCAGTACCAGATGGGTTAGGTCACGGGGCAGATTAAACTGCGTGATGACAGCGGCCGGCGTTGTACCATCTGGCACGTCGAGCTCAACTTCGTGCTTGTGCGCGCCAGCTGGAAGATACGTCGTAAGGGTTGCGAAAAGCTTTAGGGTGATCTTCATAACTTCTTGCCATACGGCTGGTTACGATTATGTTGCCAGGCAGACAGCTTAGCGTCCAGTCAATATTAAACCAATGTTGTGCCTCCCGATCTGATACCTGTGTATCTATCTAGACGACGGGCGACCCGTATCCCCGGCTAAACGGAACCGGGCCAGAAAACGCAAGAATATCGCCGTCCTTTAGAATACGCTCTGTTTCGATACCGGACTCAAACCCAAAGCCCCGCATGATGTTCTTGCCGTTATGCATCAGCAGGAAGATCTCTTTCTCTGGGACATCGATATGCCTTAGTGCCGCGCCGACGGTGGTACCCTTCGGTAACTTGAAGCGAAATCGATTCCCACCATTACCGTATTTGCAAAGGCTGTTAAACAGTCGTACTTCGACTTGGATCATGGTCTTTACTGCCGAATCTATCCACGGGACTGTCGGATGCTGATCCGACAGAGGACCTGATAATAAATAATAATACCGGCTGGAATAATTGACTTGGATCAAACCAGAAGACCGTTCACCTGACGTCTTTTGGGTTGCGGCGGATAGTGGGCCCTCTAACTAGCCAGTTCGTTTGGCGAGTGGGGGAGGTGTGCCAAAAAGTTAAACCTTGACGCGTCAAGTTATTGACGGTTTAGCCAGTAGCGCAATTGTTTTAGGCCTCGATTAAAGCTCGAGGCGGCATTCATAGAGGGTACGGTAATGCGGGGCGCACGCTTCGGCTAAAGGCTCGAGGTATTTCGGCAAAGTATGGACTTTTGGTTCATAAGGTGTAAAGCCAGTCGAGGTCCATACCGATGCATACCAGTATTTGCCCCACACCCCATCGCTTTCGCGCGGTCCCGGCGGCCAGGCCAGCATATGTTCCGTAAACGGAACATCGAGCGCCGCACATAAACCTGCCATCATGCGATGCGGGTCTTGTAACACATCCCGCGCGTCGAGCACCAGTGGCGTCTGTCCAGTCCGTGATCGCACCCACTCAAAGATTTCAGCTTGCTGGGGTATGCCAACATCGGCAACCGTTAGGGTGGTGCGTACCTTGGCATACGAGGCGATAACCTCGCGTGGATCCCGCGTCAAAAAGCAATTGGTCATGCGAGTCAACCAGTCACGATCGATCTCCGGCAGTAAATGATGGGTCATGTGTTTCTGATAGAAGATCGTCCGGCCAGCGGGTATGGCACCGATGACTTTGTCGACAACCTTGCGCCAGTCCGGCTCACCGTTGGCAATCACTTCGTCAGCACCGGGGTGATCGATACCAGTTGCCCTGAGATAATATGCGTAAAAAGGTTCGTCCCAAACTGCCGTGTCATTCCGATTTTCCCAGGCGCGCATAAGCGCGGTGGAAATATTTCGCGGACCAGACCACATGGCGATGTACATTGTCGGATCTTACCGAGTGCGACACTCTTCGTCGATCATAGCGGCATAGAGCTCCTGTAGCTGCCGTGTGATTGGCCCGCGCGCGCCGCTGCCGATCACACGACCATCGATATCAGCGACTGGCACAACCCCAGCAAACGTACCGGTGACAAAGGCTTCTTCACTACCGTAAACATCAGTGAGGCTGAAGTCCATGGTGTTAACAGTCATCCCATGTTGTCGACAAAGCTTGATAATGTTATTGCGCGTGATGCCGTTTAGGCAATATCTGCCCGTTGACGTCCACACCTCGCCCTTTCGCACAATGAAAAAGTGGGTTGAGTTGCAGGTAGCGACAAATCCGTGGGGATCAAGCATGAGCGCTTCATCGAATCCGGCTTTGGTGGCTTGAATACACGCTAGTATGCAGTTTAGTTTTGAGTGGCTATTCAATTTCGGATCTTGAATATCGGGTGCGCCCCGTCGCACATGTACGGTGAATAGCCGTACACCATGTTCCTGCACAGTTGGGTTGGGTGTCTTGTATTCGGGGATGATTACTATGGTAGCTGGACCAACGGTTGCCCGCGGATCTTGGTAGGGTGTCGTTTTAAGTCCACGAGTAACCATTAGGCGTATATGCACGCCGTTCGACATGCCATTCGCTTGGGTGGTGCGGTAGAGCGCGCTAGTCAAGTCTTCGCGGCTGAGCCCAATTTCGAGATCGATAGCTTTGGCGCCCTCATAAAGGCGATCGAGGTGTGCTTGAAGAAATGCAATATGGCCATTGTGCAAACGCAGGCCTTCCCATATGCCATCACCAAGAACGAAACCGCTATCAAACACGGATATCTTCGCCTCCTGGCGTGCCACGAGTTCGCCATTCACATAGACAAGGATACCCTCGTTACGCGGATCCTTTTGGTATTCGTGTGTGCCCTTGGCCATTGGTTAGAACCCTCTACCCAGCGGTGCGTTGTATTCTATAGCGATTCGGCGACAGACACATGGCGCGCGCCGATTTCTCTTGAAGACCTGTTGATTAGCCCTGACTAACTCTGGTGGGGTCATGCCGACCAGTAACCCCTTTCTTGTATGCCCCATTACCGCCTACAATTGCCGTGGCTGAGGTACTTGGCGGCACGCCCGGGAGACCCGAGCGGATATTATGAAGACCAAGTACAAGGAAACAGCTCACGGCGGTCTCGCGGTTAATGTAATTGAATGCTAGTCATGTCATTTCTTGGGTGGGGGCAACGTTGTGAACAATAAGCCGAGCAAGTACTCGATTGTCAGCCTGGTTAGAAATGCGCTTAATTATCACCAGAACTGGCAAGAAGCGTGGCGTAGTCCAGAACCCAAAAAGGAATATGACGTCATCATCGTTGGCGCCGGTGGTCATGGATTGGCTACCGCCTACTACTTGGCCAAAGAGCATGGTGTTACCGACATTGCCGTGCTGGAAAAGGGGTGGCTCGGCGGCGGCAATACCGGGCGCAATACCACAATCATTCGTTCGAACTATCTATGGGACGAGAGCGCGGCGATCTATGAGCACGCGCTAAAGCTCTATGAAGGTCTAAGCCAGGAGCTGAATTACAACATCATGCTTAGTCAGCGCGGCGTGCTCAACCTCGCGCATAATTTGCATGACTTGCGAGAACTTTCTCGGCGTGTCAATGCCATCCGTCTGAATGGCGTCGATTCGGAAATCCTGACTACTGAGCAGGTCAAGGCGATGGTGCCGATAATGAACACGTCGCCACACTCACGCTACCCTGTGTTGGGGGCATCGCTACAGCGGCGTGGCGGCACCGCACGTCATGACGCGGTGGCCTGGGGATTCGCCCGTGGGGCGGATGCGCGCGGTGTGGATATTATTCAGAACTGTGAAGTTACGGGCATAAAGCGTAACGGAGCCGGGGTCGAAGGTGTGCAAACGTCTAGGGGTTTTATTAAGGCGAAGAAAATAGGCGTTGTTGCCGCCGGCCACTCCAGCGTGCTTGCCGATATGGTGGGACTACGGCTACCGATAGAGAGCCATCCATTGCAAGCGTTAGTCTCTGAGCCCATTAAGCCGGTATTAGATACCGTGGTTATGTCCGCCGCTGTCCATGTCTATGTAAGTCAGTCGGACAAGGGTGAGTTGGTAATCGGAGCTGGCATTGATAGTTACAATTCATACGCACAGCGTGGCAGTTTTCAGGTAGTGCAACACCAGATTGGCGCGCTGTTGGAACTATTCCCAATATTTTCGCGCCTACGCATGCTCCGCCAGTGGGGTGGTATCGTCGATGTATGTCCCGATGCCAGCCCTATTATTTCGAAAACACCAATAAAGGGCCTTTATTTCAATTGCGGCTGGGGAACCGGCGGCTTTAAAACAACGCCGGGGTCTGGTTGGGTATTCGCCCACACAATCGCGCAGGACCGGCCACATAGGCTTAATGAGCCTTATAACTTGGAACGTTTTTCGACCGCTTATCTTATTGACGAACATGGTGCGGCGGCGGTTGCCCACTAGTGAAGGTCGAGCGCAATGTTGCTAATAAAATGTCCTTGGTGCGGCGATCGTGATGAACATGAGTTCAGTTATGGGGGTGAGGCACATATCGTTCGCCCGAGGGACCCCGAGAAGCTTACTGATGATCAATGGGCCGACTATTTGTTTATGCGCAAAAACCCAAAGGGCGCCCACTTGGAGCGGTGGGTTCATGCGCATGGATGTCGGCGCTGGTTTAATGTTGAGCGCGATACCGTGACGCATGCCATCACCGCTGTCTATAAGATGAACGAAAAACCGCCGAGGAGCAGCAAGACGTGAGTCAGCAGACATATCGTCTGGCCGTCGGTGGACATATCGACCGTACGCGACCATTATCATTTGATTTTAACGGTAAACGCTACGGTGGCTACGTTGGCGATACGCTCGCTTCAGCCCTGCTCGCAAATGGCGTACACCTGGTTGGCCGTAGCTACAAGTACCATCGCCCACGTGGGGTCCTAAGTGCAGGTAGCGAAGAACCCAATGCCCTTGTGCAACACGGCACTGGGGGTGCTACCGATCCCAATTTCCGTGCGACACAGGTTGAGCTCTATGACGAACTAGTAGCGGCGAGCCAAAACTGCTGGCCCAGCGTGTCGTTCGATCTGGGCGCCGTCAACAGTTTATTCTCTCGCGTACTGCCGGCTGGTTTCTATTATAAGACCTTCATGTGGCCAAAGGCCTTTTGGAAGTACTACGAATACGTTATTCGTCGGGCCGCCGGCCTAGGTAGGGCACCGGATGCACCCGATCCGGCATATTACGACAACATGCACGTACATTGTGAGGTATTGGTGGTCGGTGGCGGCGTGACTGGGCTGGCGGCGGCGCTGTCGGCCGCACGGGCGGATGCGCGTGTCATTCTGGCTGACGAGCAATGCGAGTTTGGCGGTGGGTTGCTGGGTGCGGGCGAACAAATTGACGGGATGAGTACCGACGAATGGGTGGCACAGGCGGTAGCCGAACTCGCAAGCATGAAGCAAGTGACTTTATTGCCACGCAGTACGGTAATCGGCTATTTCGACCACAATTTTCTTACCATCGCAGAGCGGATTCAGGATCATCTGGGTCCCATGGGCACGCCAGACAAAGCGCGTCAGCGACTCTGGAAGGTGCGCGCGAAACAAGTCGTGCTCGCAACCGGTGCTCACGAACGGCCGATGGTCTTTAAGAACAACGATCGACCGGGCATTATGCTTGCCTCCGCCGCGCAGACTTACGTAAACCGATTTGCGGTAAAGCCCGGTAACAATGTGGTGTTCTTCACCAACAATGACAGCGCCTATGGCGCCGCCCTTACGCTGGCCGAGGCCGGTATTAAGGTTGCGGCGGTGCTCGATGTGCGCGCGCAACCTACGGGTAGGCTTGCCACCAAGGTGCGAGACCGTGGCATCGAGATTCTCGGCCGGCACGCGATTGCGGCGGCCATGGGTAAGAAACGCGTCAGCGCGGTCGAGGTGATGATGCTCAATGAGTCGGCAGATCGTCTGATAGGCACGGCACGCAAGATCGCCTGTGATTTGGTGTGCATGTCGGCCGGTTGGAGCCCTGCTGTGCACCTATTTTCTCAGTCACGTGGCAAGCTTAAGTACGATGCCAATAGAAGCTGTTTTGTACCCGGTGACTCTGTACAAGCAGAACGTTCAGCCGGTGCTGCCAATGGCACGTTCAGCCTTGCTGCCTGTATTGTCGAGGGCCATGAGGCAGGCCTCGCGGCGGCAACTGATGCCGGCTACAACAAGAACGCTAGCGTTCCCAAGGCACCGGTGAGGCAGGAAATAGAGGAAGCGCCGGTAGATCCGCTATGGCTGGTACCGGCGAAAGCAGGTGAACATACAAACAAGCACTTTGTCGACTTTCAAAATGACGTTACTGCCGCAGACGTGGTATTGGCGGCACGCGAAGGTTATCGCTCGGTAGAACACTTGAAGCGTTATACCACCATGGGGATGGGAACCGACCAGGGCAAGACAAGCAATGTTAACGCGCTGGCTATCTTTGGACAGGTGTTGGGCAGCGACATCCCTGATGTCGGGACCACGACCTTCCGGCCACCGTACACGCCAGTGACGTTTGGGGTGCTGGTGGGTCGCGATGTCGGCGAACTCGCTGATCCAGTTCGCCGCACCCCCATGCATCAATGGCACGAGTCGAAGGGCGCCAAGTTCGAGGACGTGGGACAGTGGCGGCGACCCTGGTACTACCCGTTGCCGGGTGAATCGATGCAGGACGCCGTGAACCGGGAATGTCTGGCGACGCGCAAGGCGATCGGCATCCTAGACGCAAGCACGCTGGGAAAAATCGACATCCGAGGACCGCATGCGGCCGAGTTTCTAGACCGCATCTATACGAATGGTTGGAAGAAGCTCGCCATCGGCCGCTGCCGCTACGGCGTCATGTGCGGTGAAGACGGCATGGTGTTTGATGATGGTGTGACGGCACGGCTGGGCGAGAATCACTATTGGATGACTACAACGACCGGTAATGCGGCTCGCGTGCTCGCGTGGTTAGAGGAGTGGCTGCAGACCGAATGGCCTGAATTGAAGGTATATTGCAATTCGATGACCGAACACTGGGCAACCGCATCTGTAGCTGGGCCGTTAGCGCGCAAGTTGGTAGCAAAACTGACCAGCGATATAGACTTCGACCCTGATAACTTTCCCTTTATGAGTTGTCGTGAGGGTGCGGTGGCCGGTATCCCGGCACGCGTGTTTCGAATCTCATTTACCGGCGAGCTATCGTTTGAAATCAATGTGCGGTCGAGCTGTGGGCGGGCCCTTTGGAATACGCTGATGACAGTGGGCGAGCAATACGGGATTACCCCCTTTGGCACCGAGGCCATGCATGTGTTGCGGGCTGAAAAGGGATTTATCATTGCCGGGCAAGAGACCGATGGCACGGTAACGCCGATCGACCTCGGTCTGGAGCCCATGGTTAGTAAGCGCAAGGATTTTATCGGCAAACGTTCACTTTCACGCCCGGATACGCAGCGCGAAGATCGTAAGCAATTGGTTGGCCTACTGCCCGTAGACGCGCGCGAAGTTCTGCCAGAAGGGAGTCAGATTGTAGAGAAGGTCGACGACAAACCGCCAGTGCCTATGATTGGACATGTGACGTCGAGTTACTACAGTGCTTATCTTGAGCGTTCGATCGCTCTGGCACTAATAAAACGCGGCCGTAGCCGTCACGGTGAAACGGTGCAAGTGCCACTCGAGGACAAAGTCGTGCCCGCCAAGATTAGTGCGCCCCAATTCTATGACCCGGAAGGAGTTCGAATCAATGGCTAAGGACTATCTGCGTCAAAGTGCACTGGCGCACCTCCATTTAGCAGCGCTCGGCGTCGATGACCCCGATGGGGCTGGCGTGGTTTTGTGTGAACGACCTTTTAGGGGACAGCTTTCGCTTCGTGGCAATAGCGCTGATCACGAGTTTGTCGAGGGCGTCCAAGGTGTGTTGGGGGTGGGTGCGCCATTGGACCCTAATACCGTCAATGTCGCTGGCAACATAACTGTGCTTTGGCTTGGTCCTAACGAGTGGTTGATCGTCACACCGGACGGACAGGAAACAGAGCTAGTCGAGAGGATTAGCGACGCGCTGGCGGGGCAACATTTCGCAGTGTCCGATGTCAGTGACAGCCGAGCCATTATCGGACTCACCGGTATCCACGCGCGCGACGTTTTAATGAAAGGCTGTAGTCTCGATTTACATCCGCGCGCATTCAATGCAGGTAGTTGTGCCCAGAGTAGCCTTGCACGTTGCCATGTGCTCTTGCATCAGATCAATGAGATACCCACCTATGATATCTATGTTCACCGAAGTTTCAGCGATTACGCTTGGCGCTGGCTAGAAGACGCGGCGCGTGAATACGGTTTTGCGATAATCAACCAGTCCGCGATAGATGTTGTAACGCAGCGTTCGACTCGTAAGGAGAGTCCTGTAAGCGCTTAGCCTTATGGTTGATGTTATCAACGTAGGAGGAGTTTCGTGACCCAAGAGACATTTAAAGCCTTGGTGTTGACTCAACAAGACAAGGACACGCGATACGCCTTCCAGAATCTAACCGTCGACGCATTGCCCGAAGGTGATGTGTTGGTGGATGTTGCCTATTCCAGTCTGAATTATAAGGATGGTTTGGCGGTTACCGGCAAAGGCAAGGTTGTGCGTAAGTTCCCGATGGTCCCCGGGATCGATCTGGCCGGTGTAGTTGCAGAATCCGCTAGCAAGAATTTTAAAGTAGGCGATGAGGTCGTGCTCACTGGATGGGGTGTTGGCGAAAGTCATTGGGGCGGATTCGCGCAGAAGGCGCGCGTTAATTCGGCGTGGCTGACGCGCCGGCCACGCGGGCTAGATTTAGAGCAAGCGATGGCGATCGGTACGGCCGGCTTCACCGCTATGTTGTCAGTGATGGCACTCGAAGATCGGGGTCTTAAACCTGGTAATGGACCGGTGGTGGTGACCGGGGCAGCCGGCGGTGTCGGCAGCGTGGCGCTAGCCCTGCTTGCTAAGTTGGGTTACTACATCACTGCTTCCACCGGTCGTGCCGAGCTTCGTGAGTATCTGGAGACCTTGGGAGCAAATGAATTTGTCGACCGTCAAGATTTGGGGCGCGAGGCCAAGCCTTTGGAAAAGGAGACTTGGGCCGGTGCGATCGATACAGTGGGCGGGCAGACGCTGGCGACGGTATTGAGTCAAATGCGATACGGCGGCACGGTTGCTGCCTGTGGCCTTGCCGGCGGCACTGCGCTTGAGACGACGGTATTTCCTTTTATCCTCCGTGGTGTTGCCTTGCTCGGCGTAGATTCTGTGATGTGTGAGGCGAAACGACGAAAGCGTGCCT
>Ga0224508_10000785_pt1 | contig 29625 bp, 27 predicted proteins | sample SF_Jan12_sed_USG_4_FD_170157 | JGI IMG/M metagenome (GOLD analysis project Ga0224508, IMG submission 170157) | Sediment microbial communities from San Francisco Bay, California, United States - SF_Jan12_sed_USGS_21 | ecosystem: Environmental > Aquatic > Marine > Sediment | place: USA...
GTTCGACCAAGCGAATCCATTTCAGTGAGCGGAGATACTCTATGCTTTCGTCTTTCGAGCCATCGTCTACAACGATGATCTCGGTGTCGTAGTTCTTTGAGTGCTTGCGGATTGAGCGCAAGCAAATAGAAATCAATGGCTTTACCTGCCAATGGGGGATGCAGATGCTTATGCGCGGTTTGCGCTGGGCGTTCATCACAGTATTAGCATTGTCTTAAAATGGCCCGCGAGATTAGCAAGTCTAAGAAACGGGCGCAAGAAACACGGGCATATCCAGCACCCTGACAAGGCCAACGCACAATATTCCAATTAACGCACCTCAGCTAAAGGAGCCCGACTATGCGGCGACTGCATCGCCGTGTGGCAGACCAGCACTCCGTTTTAGAAGTTCCGGATAAATATCTTACACAGTCGACCCGAGTTTCCGAATTGTATTGGGCCGCTGTGCGCGCGTCCGGCCTGACCCATAGATTTCCACATCCGTGGATTGGTAACCAGCCGTTCGAGCCGGTCGGCCAAACCATCTACATCTTTTTTGCAGCAGAAGTACGGGAGCGTCGTTTGCAACCGCTTCAGGAATATCACGGTGGGCGAAGCCGACGATGGGCATCAGGACCGCGCGAACAGGCAGGAAGCTATTGTCCAGACCATAAACGAAAACATGTCTAGCATCGTAGAGAAATACCCACGCGTTCAATTTCATTTATGTTGCTGTGTTCGGCCTTGCATCAATCCCTTCAATACAACATCTTGCTAAAGAAGTTTACCGGCGAAGCCTATATTTGAGAGCACGTTGTTAAACAGTTGCCTCGCCTGCCCGAAACGCAGCTTTTTTATTTTGCGTCAATATTGGAAATTACCTATGATCTAGGAAGCTATAAGGACGTCATTAGCCGCCGGCGATTAACCGACGTACGTCGCTCGCTATGTCGCGCGGACAATATAGAGTTACAACTGAGGGGGCTGAAGCGATTCTGGGCTCATTTCATAGACAGCTGGCAAATTATGATCCGGACACGTGCATAAGCGCATGTTGGCAAGGCATAACTATGGCGGATAGACACAGTAGACACAATTGACGCTAAATCCCTATACGATCATGGATCTGCGACACGCGGGTACGAACGTTAGAGCTCCGTTTGATGTTTCACTGCCCGGGGATGCAGGTACCCTGTCATGCCAGAAACTCTTGCGTTTACTTCCGGGTAAGCGTGTTGTCTGTGATGCCAGTTGGAATAATAAACGCGTGATCGCTAAGTTGTTCGTTGAGCGTAAACATTTCAGCAAGGAACGTGACGGGTTACAGGCATTGCAGGATGCAGGAATATCCACACCACGCATAGTTGCTCAATTCGAGAATGGTACAGGGGGGTTGCATATTATCCTGATTGAATATCTCAAAGCAGCTGAAAACCTAAAAATGCGATTGCAGACTGCAGTAACAGGTGATGAGAACAACGGACTCCTAAAGCGGACTATGGCGATTCTAGCTGCTATGCATGATGCAGGTTTAACCCAGCAAGATATCCATCTGGACAACTTCCTTGTAAATGCTGAAGGTATACATGTTATCGATGGTGGAGCCGTGTGCCGGCATCGCCAACCCCTTGCCAAAAGGACCGCGGCGGATAATCTCGGGAAATTCTTTGCGCAAATAGAGCCGCTCGATGATACTGTGGTTCGTGATATTTATTCTGCTTACAAACGAGCTGGTGCGCCGGCCCGTGGGCAGGTGATGAAGGCGCTCGTCCGCAGACGCCGGTGGCGCCGCCGGCGCTACGTCAAAAAAACGACTCGAAATTGCACAGAATTTATTGCTCGCCGTAAATGGGATCGGCTAATCGTCTATCGGCGTGATCACGATTCAGACGAATTTACGCAGTTCTTGGAGGACCCAAATCGGTTTATGGCAACGGGTACTGTGCTGAAGTCTGGTAATACGGCCACCGTAGCATTGATGTCGATCGATGGAAAGCAACTCGTCGTCAAACGTTATAACATCAAGCATTGGCGTCATGCTTTACGTCGCTTCTGGCGCCCCAGTCGCGCCTGGATTTCCTGGTTAAACGGTCACCGCTTAACCTTTACCGGGGTATCCACGCCCACCCCCGTAGCGGTCATCGAATGTCGATGGGGGCCTCTCAGGGGACGGGCCTTTTACGTCAGTGCTTATGTCGATGGAGATCACCTTAGCGACTATGTGGCCTCTTTGAATAACAATAATCACCCCATAATACCGGGGTGGCTAGAACAGCAGGTCGTGACATTCTTCCGTATGCTTAGCCGGGAGCGCTTGAGTCACGGCGATATGAAGGCGAACAATCTGCTGCTGGTGAATCATCGGTTAAGTGTGATTGATTTAGATAGCATCCGCCAACACCGATATGCATGGCGATGGCGGAGGGCTTTCAGGCGGGACCTCGAACGGTTTTTGCGCAATTGGGAGGGACGGATCGGGCAGCACTTCGACACATTGCTGCGACCGATGCTTTCAGTTGGTTCGCAGTTCAACTATCGTCAACGGGATAAGTGAATGATAATCATCATGCGCTATTGCTGAGTATGGAAAGGCCCAAATTCGCTTTACAGATTTGCCACAACTATCTACCCCCGTTCTTTAACATCGCGCAGCAATATGCTTGGGCGTTCCGCGATACCGAATATCACCTCATTACAGTTTTTCTTAGCGGAGAGGAAAACCGGGAAGTGGCTAATGACATCGACGGAGATGTTATTTTTCTCGGGTATCCCAGAACAATGTTGCGTGGCCTCAAAATTCGTATTCTAAAAAAACTTGTTACGTTACATCGCCAATATGATTTTCGTATTATCATAGGGCACCGCTACAAATCGATTTACTTGGGTTGTTTACTCACGCTATTTGCGCCGAAAGTGTTGGTCTTCGGTGCGGTGCATTCAGCGAAAACATTCGAGCGTTTTCGTCGGCGGGTTTTTATCAATCGCTTTGCCAAAAGATTGATAATATTAGGCGTTTCGAATGCACTTGTGGAGGAAATCCAGTCAGCGCTGCCCCGCTATCCAAGCCAACATATAAGGGTGTCCTATAATCGCATTAACACATACCAGGCGTCTGCCAAATTGATTCCGCGGGTTACGGCGCGGGCCAGCTTGGGTATACCCGATGGCGCTTTCGTCTTTGCGACGGTGGCGCGATTACACCCCAAGAAAAACCACGAGCCGTTAATCCGTGCATTCGCAAAAATGCAGTCAAATGCACCTCATGCTGTGTTGCTTCTGATCGGCGATGGGGATTTACGGAACAAGTTACAAACGCTCGCTGATGATCTCGGTATTGACGAAAAGGTTATTTTTGCCGGATTTGTTCGCGAAGCCGAACGGTATTATGGCGCGTTCGATGTGTTCGTTCTGCCCTCCAAGGTGGAAACATTCGGGATGGTACTATTGGAAGCATTTGTTGCCGAACTACCTGTCATAGCCAGTTCTGTCGGCGGTATTCCCGAAGTCTTGGGCGATGCGGGAAAGGTGTACGCGGTGGATGATGTGAATGCTCTGGCAGAACTAATGAACAGCACCTATCAAGAGCTCATTGAAGATGGCCTGCCTCTACAACAGAAGCGACGCATCGCGGCACGGTTGGAACAGCATTTCTCTTTTGATGCCGGCAGGCGTGATTTCTGGCAGATGTACCGGGAGTTGGTCGCGGTAGTTGAAAAGCAGCTTTAGGGCCTAGTGTTTCGCTCGGTAGGCGCTGTAACCCCATAGTCTGAGAGTTTCTCATAAATAAAAAAGTCGGCGAACGAACCTTCGCTCACGTTACCTTTAAACGGATATTTGTTGCGTATATGGCTTTTTAACCGCCACCGAGGATAATTGGCGGCCACCCACGCGGTAAACTTTCTGTGCTTCACGTGAGGCGCCGTCTCTGCCACATTGGTATCGGTATCTGACGAATAAATGACGACAAATCGTTGCGAAGAATCGAACAGCCTCCTCATATAAGCCTCGAATGTTGCGTCCTCAACTAAATGATAAATAACATCCAAAGAAATCGTTAACGGAGCAGTTTCACCGTGATATTCATCCATTAGGTGAAACGACTTCGATGGATCAGTGCGAAAAGCCTTTTCACACAAGGCAATGGCTTTCGGACTGACATCAAAGCCGATATAGGAAAGGTAGTCGGCTGTTGTCAGTTGATTGCCGTCGCCGCACCCATACTCTATGACCGACGAAATATTCTGTTCTTTAACGAACCCATTGAGAACTTCGGCTTTGAACTCGGCAAGTTTGTTATATGAACCGGCTCCAGAGCTTCTGCCCGATTCATACCTACGAATCCAGTAATTTTTTGACCCTCGAAATTGCTTGCAAGATTGTCTGGTCTTAATCCTTCTTATTATGGGACCGATAAACGGCACATCTTTGAAACTAGATTTCATCGAGTTCTTCGTGCAGTAGCCCCTTCATCTACAGCCAAGAATAATAAACGTTTCGATATACACTAGTCCTCCATCTGTACAGTTGTGTGTTTAGTACGGTCAAGCCAGTTTTCATAACCAGAAAAAGTGCTGCTCTACGTCAACGTTTTCAATTACAGCTTCAGCATCCGCTTCTTGGCGTTAACTGCTTGCAAGCATAGGCCAAGCGATCGGCACTCTCGCTGCATATCGCCAGAAGATCGAGTGCATTGTCTAAATCATCGGCTAAATAGCGAAAATTGGAAGTGCTGTATCTCTCGACAAACGCCGGGTCAACAACGCTTTGTTTGCGTCGTGATTTCCGTGCTGCTTTGAGTTTGTCGAGCAATAAGATCTTCTGCAATGGCTTCAGCTTTCGAATTGATCGATACGCGAACTTCCGCTCCTTTTCTTGTTTGATTCTGCCACGCTCTCTCCGCCTGGTAACGCGGTTGCGCTCGATCGAGTATAGGGGTTCGTCGGCAAATAGACCGTAGATCTCCACATATTTGAAGGACTGCTTCATCAATGTTTCGAGCTCGGCGGCTGTGTACTCCCGCACGTGAAATCGATTCCAGGGACGCATGCCGGGATAAACCCGAAGGACAGCATTGGGGGTGGTCAATACGACCAAACCATCAGCTGTTAAAAGCCTGCGTAACTGACGCATGTATGAACCGACATCGACGATGTGCTCGATAACCTGAAAGCTTGAAATGACGTCAAAGCGTTCACCTTCCAAGGCTAAGCCGTGCCCGTCGATCACTCGGAATTGAATCCCGGACGCTCCATATCTTGCTTTGGCAGCTGCTATCGCTTGAGGTGAGACGTCAACCGCTGTCACCGATTGGCTGGTCTTATTCAGGATTGCGCTGCCATAGCCGATGTTACAACCAAAGTCTAAAGCCCGCTTATTGCGAGCGATCTCGCCAGCGATCTCATATGGTTTTTGATGCATAAGATGGAGCACGTACTGTTTCTCAGATCGGAAGCTCTCAATGGTAACGAGGTCGTGGTGTTCCGCCTGAAGTTTCAACATGTCATCGTGGCTGAGCATTGGACTCCCGGCATTGCAATAAGAACGCCCGAAACACTTTGCAACGGTGGCTTAGGACGAGTGCTATCTTCGGTATCAGGCTAGGGCCTATAATATACGAGAGAGCCTTAATCGCGAACTCCAAATGATCCAGGAGACCTCTTTTTTTGGAAGAAGCTGATTTACGTGGCGGAAATACTGCGTTGAACGGAAACGGAATTCTGAAAGACGTGGTTTCTTGATCGCAGGCTGCATATAACGATGTGGTCGTCGGTAGCGCGCGGTCGACAAGTTTCTCGTCGGGCGTCGCATCGGCGTCGAGTTGTGCGTGGTCGGTCGTCAAGCACCGTTGTTCACCAAGCCTGGATCGTGCACTCAGTGCAGCGCGAATACCAGCGCCTTGTCGCCTTTTCGATTTGCGAACACCGCGACCGGGCGTTTACCGAGTGCCTCTACTAACGAATGCTCCTGCTCGCTTTGCGTGCGCTTGACGCGAACCGCGAGGTAGTCGTATTGCAGGAGCCTGCGCGACCGCGCTAGCTCGAGTACTAAGTCCCAGGCGTAGCCCGAAGGCCGTTCGTGGCGGCTTCGGGCAGAATACCAGAGGATGAGCGGGTCGTTGCTGAAGAGCGTGGTTTGGGTTGGGGTATGGTTTTTCACCCACAGACCCGCCTCCTTCAGGTGACGCTTGCCGGTGGGCCTATAGAGGCCGTCGGCGCCGGTCAGAATGAGCAGTATGCACACGAGTAGAAACACCCAGTTACGGCGCACGCCGCGCGGGCGATCCTCTTGCCATCGCGCGTAGAGTGCCGCCAGGCTGAATGGCACTGCGAGCAGCAGCGTCAGCGACAGCGCTAGCGGAAAGCGTCCAGTCAGAAACAGTCTGATGATCAGGATTGCCGCCAATACCAGCAGGTGAAGCGCGATCAGTTGGAGCCAGATCTTCCTGATCTGAGGGTCTTGGAACACCAGGCGTCGGTAGACTGCGTGGCCGGCGAGCGCGGTATAGAGTGGTGTCAGGGTGACCAAGACCTCCCAGAGCAGCAGCACGCACAGTGCGGCCAGAAGTACGGCGTAGGCAAACGCGCGCTCGTACCGATCGTGTAGTGCGCCTGCGATCGTGTCGATTCTGGCGGAAAGTGTCGCGGTGGTGGAGTGCCACAGGTCGCCTAGCAGGCCGCCCCATTCCGGTGCTGTAGGTAGTTGCGGCCCGCTGAAGCTCCACCAGCCAAGCGCGCCGAGTATTAGGAGCGCGGCCCCCGCACTACCAGCAAGCAGCGCAGCTCGCGCGGTCGCGCCGGTCGAAAGCAGCCATTGACGGACTAAAGGCAGGGCAACAAGAAATACGAAACCTTCGATACGAAAAAGCGTGGCTACGAAGATCGATGCCACCCACCCCAGTCTTAACGCCGGTCGCGGCCCTTTCAGGTCCTTTATGAAGAGCAGTAACGCCAACAGATAGAAGGCGATGTAGCCAGCATCGCGAATGACGAAGGCGCGATACCGGTTGAGCCCCGGAAAGAGCAGGACGACGATGGCCGCGGCGATGAGTGTCTTCCTGTCGGCACCCAGCTCACGCACAAGCGATAAGAAAACCGCCACGGCGAGCGCGGTAAGGGCAGCGTTCAGCGCGTGGGCCGAATATTCGAAGCCTAACCCAGTAATCTGGCTGATGACGGCAATCAGGAAGGCGTAAAACGGCCACTTGTAGAGCGCAAAAGCGTCCTGCCACTGACCATGGGCAAGCAACTCCGCCGTGCGAAGATACAGCACACCATCGGTGTTCACGACGTCATCGAGGTACACGCTCCACACGGATAAGAAGAGACTGATGATGGCGGCAGAAGTGCGGGCGTCGCCCAACAAAATGCTTATTAGCTTGTTTTGCGCCGACGACATCCTAAGGCACCAAATACGCTGCGTGTCTCACGAAGGCTTTCAGTACAAGCACGCGCTGTCGCTGGCCATCACCGTGTCCATAGGCTTCGCTCGTGGAGACCTGGAGTATCTCTGGGTTGACGCGTTTGGCAAGGCCGAGTATGTTGATCACCCCATGAACGCTTGTCTTGGTTGTCTGCACGGGATAAAACTGGTAATGGATGGGCGACACTGGACACGCAGGCTGTAGATTTCATCGACCTCAATACATAAAGGAAAGGCCATGGGGCAAGACTTAAAAAGCCGGCTTGTCTACCAATGGATGATGTTCCGTTTACTACCGCTGAAATAGTCGTCGACGCGTAGCATCTTTGGCAAAGATGCGAACCTAAGGAACCTGCGCCTCCGGTTACCAAAGTTCGTTCTTGATTGCTATCTCGCATGCAATTTCGCAGCCCGCCCTTAAAGTCTAAATACGCCCCTGAGCACCTATTGGCTCACGGATGCTAGGCGCAACGTAGCCGTATTGTCTGCAGAAGATCTTGCGCGCCAGTGGTACTTTCCCGCTCGATCAGCGGGATATCGGCAAAAGATTAGCATAAGTAGTTTGTAGCGTTGAGGTACAATGCGCATACGACTGCCCAAAACCGTCTGACAAGGACATACTGAACGCGTGAACCAACCTCACTGGCTGTCATCATCGCCTATACCACTGCCCCTGATGGGCGGGTTTGGCTTCATCATCGGTATCTATGCCTCCGGCGTCGCCCTGCTAGTGGTTGATGAGAGCGCGTTCCGCGTCTGGATCCGCGAGGACGGGTTGGTGGAGTGGCTCACCTTCGCCGCACTGGTCACCGCGTTTGGCTACGCGTCGCTGACAGCGGTCGCCTACAAGCAGAGATCAAGCACCCGTACCGCATGCAAGATGTGGACGTTAATTGCTTTGCTGTTCCTGTTCGGGGCCCTCGAGGAAATCTCCTACGGCCAACGTATCTTTGATATTGAAACCCCCGATTTTCTACTGCCGGATGGCTCCCAGGGCAGGGACAGCCTCTACAACAAACAAAGTGAGACCAACCTCCATAACCTTGTCGTCTATGGTGTCAATATCAACAAGCTCGTGTTTGGTAAGATCCTAGCTCTTGCCGTGATAGCGTATTTTATGGTCGTGCCCGTTTTGTACCGCTACAACAGTCGTTTCAGGAGATTTGTCAACCATTGCGGCCTGCCTATTATTCAGAACTACCAATTAGCTGTTTACCTTGTGGTGCTATTGCTCACGACCGCACTACACTCCCGGAATCCCAGGGTTAATGAACTGCTCGAACTCATGGGCTGCTTTACCTTCTTGGCCATGATCGTGCATCCCTTCAACGCGGACGCGCTGCTGAATGTCAAGCATCTCCTAATTCGCAAAAGGACTTCCATGTCGCCAAGCTAGATTCCAATCGTTATTTAAGAAACCAGTAGAATAAGAAGATGGCGCCTTTCTCACTCGTCCGGGTCAAGGTCGGATTTGCGACTGCCTTTCGGAAATTACCAAAACGGCTACGTTTGGCCCTTGTCATCGTGGCGATCCAGCTGGCTATCGGCACGCTTTTCCGAATCATTTTCTTGCTGGCATTCCGGTCGAGCAGTGCTGATGTGTCCATCAGCGAATTGTTGGAGGCGGGGTATCTTGGTTTCAAGTTTGATCTGCGACTCGCCCTGCTTATTTGCCTGCCACTGTTTCTGTTGTCCTGGATCCCAGTGCTGAGTCCGATTCGCGTCAAAATCGCGAGGTACGCGTGGCTTGGGTATTTTGTCGCGATAGAAGTATTTTTCTTATTCATGTACTTCGTGGACTTCGGTCACTATGCTTATCTAGGTACCCGCCTGAATGCCGGCCTGCTGGAACATTTGCAGCCGCTGGCGATCGCCGCACAAATGTTTTGGGAAACCTACCCAGTTGTTTGGGGTCTCCTGGGCCTTGCCATTCTCGGTGTGGCGTATGCATTCCTAATTTTCTGGTTGGCGTTCCGCGAGCTGAGCATAGAAACGACACCGATGCCAAGATTGTACAAAGGCCTTGCTATCAGCGCGTTCCTGTTCTTCTATGGATTCGGCATATACGGCAACTGGTCCTGGTATCCGCTGCGCTGGAGCGCTGCCTATTTCAGCACCAACGGCTATGTCTCGGCACTTGCTCTGAATCCCGTGCTGTTCTTCGTGGATACGTTTGAACAACGGACGACCCCCTACGACGTGGACAAGGTCCGGCAGCACTACGACCCGCTCGCCTCCTACTTGGAGGTCGATGAACCCAACGCGGAAACGCTGTCGTTCACGCGATACGTGATGCCGTCGTCAGACCTACCGGGCAAACTAAACCTCGTCATCATCCACATGGAATCATTCGCTGGATTTAAGGTTGGGGTGCTAGGCAACAAGCTCAACCCGACCCCGGCGTTCGATGCGATTGCCCGGGAGTCGACCCTGTTTACCAATTTCTTTGTTAACGCCTCACCGACAGCGCGCTCTATCTTCACGATGCTCACGGGCATTCCAGACCGGAACCCTGTGCATTCGGCCTCACGGAACCCGCGCATTGTGAGCCAGCACACGCTGGTGAATGCCCTTAAGAGTTACGAGAAGTTCTACTTCTTGGGTGGCAGCGCAACCTGGGGCAACATCCGCGGCCTCATGGCCCATAACATTCCGGGATTGCATATCTACGAGGAAGGTGACTACGACGCTTCCCGCGGCGACGTCTGGGGTGTGTCCGACCTGGCGCTATTTGAACGAGCAAACGACATTCTAAAGCGACAGGACAAGCCCTTTTTCGCCTTTATTCAAACCGCCGGTAATCACCGACCCTATACCATCCCTGATGATCGTCGGGGCTTTGAGCTCGCGGATCTGGATCAGGACACGCTTCTAGAAAACGGTTTTGAATCGCTGGCGGCCTATAACGGACTGCGGTTCCTGGACCATTCGCTCGGCCACTTTTTTAAACTTGCAAGACAGGCAGCCTACTTCAAGAACACGATCTTTGTCATGTACGGCGACCACGGCGTGCACGCGCCAACTCAGATTCCCTGGGAGCAGTTGCTGTTGGCGCAGTATCATGTTCCCCTGGCGATCTATGCGCCGGGCTTTATCAAAGAGGGACGGCGCATCGATACCGTGGCGAGCCTCGTTGACGCCATGCCAACGTACCTTAGTCTGATGGGTATCTCCTATCTCAACACAACCCTCGGGCGTGATCTCCTTGCATCCCGCCCGGACGATCAACATTTCGCCCTCGTCCCGAACGGCCTGCTCACGGATGAGTTTCTGCTCCGGGTCGATCCCCGAGGTGAGTTTCAGCTGTATCGCTACCGCTCGGACACGCCGACGGTGGACTTGCGCGAGCAGCTCCCAGAGGAAATGGCCAGGCTTCGACGGTTATACGAGGGACTCTATGAAACCTCCAAATACCTGATGCACTACAATCCACCGCGGCCACACGCGCCGGCCCAGCCCGCAAAGAAGACAGCACCGGTTAACAGATTCAGCGCCGCTGAATGACATCCGATAGAATCCCCCCCCTTGAAACCGCAGGCGCAGTGGCGGAGACCGCATCTTCTGCTTCTTCGTTCGGTGCGTATGGCAAAATTCATGTGCAAGGATGGAGAGGCCTGTCAACGGTCGTGGGCAAGGGTACTTGCCAATGTGTGCTCTACCATCTCGATGGACTCTGACAAGGTCATATGTTTGCGGGTCCTGTGGGAGGATAAGTCCTGTCGCAGGCGCTGGTCCGCCGCGACCGTGGCGCGGGAGGTGTCCACACTAGCGACAAATTCTATTCTTGCACAGATAGCTGCGCGGGCACGGTATGGTTGGACTGTCGTCTCGGCAAATTGTTGATAGAATCACCAGTACACGAAAGGGGATAATGCCTGTTTAGTATTTTTGTATCGTAGTGATTACCTATTCGAGTTCCTTTTCCTATCTGGTGGCCTGTAGGGAGGTCGGCTCATGTCGCTGAGCAGAGAACCTGCCGACTAAAGTGCACCGGGTCGATACTGTCCACTTACAACGCGGGGTCGAAACCGAAAACACAAGTGTTGCAGGAACTGCTGCAGAAGGTCGCCAACACTAGAGTGCTGGTAGTCGGTGATGCCATGCTGGATCGCTATTGGTATGGTGCCGTGGAACGCATCTCGCCGGAGGCCCCGGTGCCTGTCATCGCTGTCAACCGCTGTGATGAACGCCCGGGTGGCGCTGCCAACGTCGCGCGTAATGTGAGTGCACTGGGTGCACATTGCTCCCTGTTTGCCGCGAGCGGTGATGACAAAGAAGCGAATAGCCTTGAGCGTCTGCTAAGGGGAAGGGGAATCCGATGTAGCCTGCAGCGCGACAAGCTCCTTAATACGACGGTCAAGGTGCGCGTCGTATCCCAGAACCAACAGCTTATTCGTATCGACTTCGATATGCCAGTGAGCAAGGATTGCCGTGCTAGACTTATCGATGATTTCCTGAAATGGTTGCCCGAATTTCAGGTGGTAATTATCTCCGATTATGGTAAAGGCGGACTTGGTTATATCCAGGAGATGATCGATGCCGCGAGCAACACCGGCATTCCTGTGGTTGTGGACCCTAAAGGCGACGACTACAGTGCCTATCGCCGGGCCGATCTGCTTACCCCAAACCGCACGGAATTTGAACGGGTCGCAGGCCGTTTTCGCAATAACGCGGAATTGGAGCAAAAGGCCAAGGCGTTGACTGCCTCGCTCGAGCTAGGTGCGGTGCTTGTTACCCGGGGTGAAGAGGGCATGAGTCTGGTAGAGCGCGGCGGCGAGGTCTTGCACTATGCCGCACGGGCCAGAGAGGTCTTCGATGTTACCGGCGCCGGCGATACCGTGGTTGCCACCATCGGATGTGCCTTCGCTGTCGGTGGTGCGCCGGAGGATGCGTTGCATCTCGCGAACGTAGCGGCGGGCATTGTGGTCGGTAAGCTCGGCGCGGCATCGGCCACACCTGAAGAGATCCTACGCGAACTGGCGATCGAGCAAGCCTGATGTACGTTGTTACGGGGGGTGCGGGTTTTATAGGCGCGAACATCGTGAGGGCGCTGAACGACCGTGGTATCGACGACGTATTGGTGGTCGATGACCTTGAGGTCTCGGAAAGGTTCAAGAATGTCGGTGATTGTGAAATTGCTCACTGTCTTGATAAGGGAGACTTTCTAAAATCACTGGAAGCAGGGCGATTCGCCAATCAGCTAAACGCCGTACTCCATGAAGGGGCGTGTTCTGACACCATGGAGCAAAACGGCCGCTACGTGATGGAAAACAATTACGAGTATTCAAAAACTCTGCTGCATTTCTGTCAGCAGGGAAAAATCCCGCTTGTATATGCTTCTTCAGCATCAGTCTACGGCGCAGGGCCGGAATTCCGCGAAGCCCGTCAGTGCGAGGCACCGCTGAATGTTTACGGGAATTCGAAATTACGGTTTGATCAATATGTGCAACGGATCTTGCCGCGCAGGACTGCACAGATCACTGGTTTGCGCTACTTCAATGTGTATGGCGACCGCGAACAGCACAAGGGCCGGATGGCCTCGGTAGCTTTTCAGTTCTTTAATCAGTACCGCCGTAGCGGCCACGTGAATCTTTTTCGCGGGAGTGGCGGCTACGACGATGGGGAGCAGCGGCGCGACTTTATTTCGGTGGAAGATGTGATGGCAGTCAATCTGTTCTTTCTTGATCATCCTGACAAGAGTGGAATTTTTAACGTCGGGACAGGTCGTAGCCAGAGTTTTAACGACATCGCTATGGCGGTCATCAACAGCGTCCGTTGTGCCGAGGGTGAGCCAGCGCTGTCGCTGAACCAACTTCAGAGTCAGGGCGTCATCCGGTACGTCGACTTCCCAGGCGGCCTCAAGGCCAAATATCAGAGCTTCACACAAGCGGATATTGGCGCTTTGCGCGCTGCCGGTTTCACAAAGCCCTTCCTCACCGTGGAAGAGGGTGTCGAACGTTACGTGCGGAGACTACTGCGTAACGTAAACGGGGGTACGCCTGAATCTGCCGCGAAGCACGGATAGACCTTGTCAAATTTCTACATCGGCCGGTTTCAGGAAAAGTTCCGTGATTTGCCGGCAGCAGATATGTCACGTTTTCCATTGAGCCATGAATTCGTCCAGGCGTTGAATCACGTCATTAACCGAAATGCGTTGCATTGCATCGGGGTGTCGTACTCGTGTACCCCAAGCAGCCTGGTCGACGTTCAAACCGTATTCCGCCTCTAGCGCCTCCGGGTATTTGTTGACCACCCATTTCTGGCTGAGATACGCCCTAGCGCGCAGCGGGTTCGTAGTGGCATAGAGACCGATCACCGGTGTGCCGACAGCGGTGGCCATGTGAGCGGGGCCGGTATCGGGTGCGATGAGGACATCTGTGCGACCGAGTACAGCGAGGAGCTCCTTCAGGCTAGTTTTGCCGATGAGATTGACGGGCCGGGATTTGCATCGTTTTTCGATCGCCTTGCCGAAGTCGTTTTCCAGCGACGAAGGACCTCCGGTCAGAACTATGCGCATGCCATAGTTTTCTGCCGCGTAGTCCGCTACATCGGCGTAGCCTTCAATATTCCAGTTACGCCAGTTACGCCTGCGCACATTGCTACACGGGTTTATGGCGAGGACGGGTCGGTCATCCGGCAACCGTTCGGCGCAAAAGGCTTTCGCGCTGTCGGGTATCGGGATGTCCCAGCGTAATACGCGCTCGGTGATCCCTATCGCTTCAAGAAACTGAAAGGCGCAGTCCTGCACGTGCACCCGAACGTCCCCGCTGATGCGCTGGTTGGTGAACAACCATTGGTAATCTCTGCTACGGGCCTTGTCGAAGCCCAACCGAACGGGTGCTTTGATAAACAAGCTGGCCATAGTGGCACGCATAGCGGGCTGCATTTGCAGCAGCAAGTCGAAGCGCCGGCCGCGCGTACATCGGTGCAGCTCACGATACGCATACCAACCTTTAGACTTGTCAATAATGGTAAACTTGATGCCAGGGATATCTTCAACGAGTGAAGCCTCAGTCTTCCCAATTACCCAGGTAAGCTTCGTATCAGGCCAGTGGGATTGCAGCGTACGAACCACCGGAAGGGTGTGACAGACGTCTCCGATCGCCGAAAGCCGGACGATGCAAATGCTTCCCGGTGGTGATGTAACTACTAATGTCATATCGTGAATCCGTGTGAAGAACTGCTTGGGCGCGAGCGCATCCTATACGATGCGGATGCCATTGCGAAACTGGAGGTTATCAGTTTCGATCCGCGGGATTTGGCCGAGCGCGGCGTTCTGATAGGCAAAGCGCGTGGTCGCGGCCTTACTTATTTTATCAGAGTGGAGGGGAACGACTGGGTTTTACGCCACTACCAGCGGGGCGGGCTAGTGGCCAGGTTGCTCGGAGACAACTATGTGTGGACAGGTATCGAGCGCACGCGGGCTTGGAGAGAATGGCACATGCTGGGGCAGCTTCGGGAGCGGGGCTTGCCTGTGCCGCGCCCGATCGCCGCGCGCGTATTGAGACACGGCCCCGTCTATAAGGCGGATATCATTACGCAGCGTCTGCTAGGAACACGTACATTAGCGGATTTGCTTAGCGAGGGCCGGCTGGCCGAGTCCGCGTGGAGGGCCGTTGGCGCCTGTATTCGCCGTTTCCACAATACCGGCGCCTATCATGCGGACTTGAACGCGCATAATGTTCTGCTAACGCAAGACAATAAGGTCTATTTGATCGACTTCGACAAAAGTGAACGTTGCAATCAGTCGCAAGGGTGGCGTCACCAAAACTTGACACGCCTGCACCGCTCACTAACCAAGCTACGATCCTTACATGATCGCTTCGGTTTTTCCGAGTCCGATTGGCGGTTACTGTGTGAAGGCTACGGGAAGTAAGTTAGGCCAAAGATAAATTGCATTGCCCCGCGATTTCATCAACATAGCGTTCGGCGATATCCTCATATTGGCGAACGACTGATTTAGCCCGCTCGCCCAGTTGGTCACGTTCTTCCCGCGATTCGAGCAATCGCGCCAGGCACCTGTCCAACGCATCGTCGTCTGTGATCTGGATTGCGGCCTCATGTTCTAGGAAAATCCTGGCCTCGTCGGCAAAGTTGTCCATATGTGGACCGAACACAATGGGTTTGCCGAGCCGAGCCGGTTCGAGAATATTGTGACCGCCATGCGGCACTAGCGATCCCCCCATGAATACTATCTCTGCGCGCGCCATAAAAGCTGCGAGTTCTCCTAAGGTGTCCACGAGATAGACCTCGGTGTGATCGTTAGTTATATCGTCTCTGCTTCGTACAGAGACGTGTTCGCTTAGTGGGGCAATCTGTTTGAGGATATCTTTGAGTCGGTGCGGATGTCGCGGTGCGATGACGAGCAAGTATTGATGTCGTTCCCGGCTTTTCCATAATCTCAGGAAGCGTAGTTCCTCGTTCTCGTGTGTCGAGGCTACGAGGACATAAGGGCGCAAAATCATTGGCTTCGAGAACGGTGTTGTCGTTGTAGGGGCTGCGAATTTTATGTTGCCGATCACCTTTACGCGATCTGGTGATGCGCCGAGTGCAATAAAACCCTCTTTGTCCTTGGCAGATCGTGCGAGAATTGCATCGACTCTTGCAATGGTCTCCATATAAACACTGCGCAGCCAAACTCGTGCATTCAGTGTTCGCGATGATAAGCGGCCGTTGATGACTACAATCGGAATGTCTCTAGTGGCACACGATTTGTAAAGGTTAAACCAAAGTTCGGTTTCCATGATCAAGGCGCAAGTAGGTGTCAAATGATCAAGAAAACGATGAACCGCGCCTGGGAGATCGATCGGTAAATAGACATGCTTTACTGCTCCCGGCAGACGCTGGCGAGCCACCCTTGCGCCGGTCGGCGTGCCAGTGCTGATAATGAAAGACCTCTCTGGAAACCTCTTTAGCAGGCAGTGTATTAGTGGCTCTATGGCGATAACTTCCCCGACCGATGCGGCATGAATCCATATTGGCTCGAGCGTAGATTGCCATCGGTAAAGCCCAAGTCTTTCTTTCAAGTAACGGCTGTCGCGTGCTCGCAGAGCCTGAGTAAACGTATAAATAAGAATCAGCGGGGATAAAGCGTAAAGGACTAGCGTGTAACTACGCGATAACCTGCTAGGTCCGAGGCTTTTCGCTAACGGCATGGCTTAGTTAGACAAGTCGAGCTTGTGGATAGCGTTGCTAGAAATTTCGCTGGTTGGCCTATGCATCTTGAATTTTCCGAGAGGTCGTTAGCGGCCGGCCAGCTTCGTCAATAGTGCTTTTACGCCCGGGGAGCTACGGGTGCAAGCGGGAATATGCTCATAATTTCAGGATGCTGCCCCTACTTGCGTGTGGTCGGCGCTGGCCTTAGCATCGTTATGAAAGCCGTCAATCACCGGAGCGTCGCGACTGATAACGGCCGTTACCAATCTCCTCGAACTTGATGTGACGGACCCGACTGAATAAATATCTATGATATCCGAGATGTATCGCGTGGCGGTAGTAGGAGCCCGGCGTCATAGACAGGGCACCGGGGAATACGTAGCCCGGGAATTCATGCGCTGCGGTTGCAGCGTGTGTGCCATCGTCGGGACAACGCGGGCCACCGTAGAGGCTGCCCGCAGGGTTCTGCGCGAGCGTCATGGGATCGAGTGCTCTGGCTTTCTGTCGCTGGAGGCACTTTTGGAGAATGAGCCGGTCGATATGATTGCTGTGTGCTCACCTGCGAATACTCACTTACCGCTGTTGGACTTGGCGGTGGAGGCCCGCTGCCACGTGTTCTGTGAGAAGCCGTTGTGGTGGACATCCGAGCTGGTGCACTTGCCGAACGCGCGGGCTGAGATCCGTGAGCAGGCAACGCAGCTGGTGGACCGGTGCGTACGGCAGGGTCGTTATTTGACCCTTAACACGCAATGGCCCTTTACGCTGGAGGCATTCCGTGAGCTGCACCCGGATGCCTATGGCGATGAACGCACCGTCGAGCATTTCTCTATGTGGTTGAGCCCCACTAGTGGCGGCCTGGACATGGTGGTAGAGGCAGGACCACACCTGGTGAGTATGCTACAGGCACTGCTAGGACCGGGGACTCTGCACGACATACAAGCAAAGTTTAAAGACCTGGCAGGATTGGGTACACATGCCGAGCTATTACTCACATGTGCATACAAACATGGGCAAGGCGAAACGCAGGTCGAATTCAGATTGACGCGATGCCCGGAACCCCCGCGCCCTGCAGGCTACAGCATTAACGGAATGGCTGCGGAGAGACATGTGGAACTGCCTGATTACGTGATATCATTTGTTAATAAAGGTAAACGTGCCTCAGTGCGTGACCCTCTCGCTATCTCTGTGGAGAATTTCGTCAGTGCCGTGCAGGTGGGACGCCTATCTGACCGAACCAGTGTGGTGGACGGTATGACACAGCTGCACGAGCTTGTTGTCGCCGCTATGAGCAGGGAGCAATGATGAAAAAATCCCAATCCGTGTCCAGCAAAAAGACAATCCCAATCGTTCCGCTGGCAGATGTTTCGAGCACGCTGCATCGTGTGTCACGAGCGGCTGATTTTGTTCCGCTGCATGCAGTCGCTAGCCAGTCTGCTGGACCTAAACAAAAGCAAGTAGAGTTATCACCGATTCACGATTTTGCGACCAAGCTTTGTCAACCGGAAGTGATCGGACGCCTCAAGGAGTATGTCCGTTGGCAGATCGGCTGGCGCAATGGGTACGCACAGGGCATGACACTCGACGAAGCCCTTAGCTCCATGCCTAATCAGGTGCCGTTATCCATCAACCTCGATTTGACCACTGCTTGTAACTACCGCTGTGATCATTGCGTTGATATGGACATTCTAAATACGGGCATTCGCTATGATCATGACAAGCTCATGGATTCATTGACTGAGATGGCGGCCCGTGGTCTGCGCTCAGTTATCGTTATCGGTGGCGGTGAACCGACCGTTTACCCCGGCTTCGAAGACATCGTACGCCATTTGAAAGCACTAGAAATGCAAGTAGGTATTGTTACCAACGGTAGCCTACCGAAAAAAATTAGAGCAGTGGCCGATGTATTAGAAGCGCAGGATTGGGTGCGCCTATCGCTCGATTCTGGTTCCAACGAGACGTTTTACGAGATGCACAAACCGGGGAACAAAAAGACCACCCTTGATTGGATTTGCGAAAACATTGTCGCCATCAAGGATGAATTAAACCCGAGATTTTCCATCGGTTATAGCTTTATCATCGTGTGGAAAGATTGCGAGGCCAATGACGCCAAGATTCACGAGAATATCGACGAGATTGTCATGGCGGCTGAACGCGCCAAACGTTATAAGTTTGACTACATCTCATACAAGCCATTCCTGACCCGGGCTGAAAGTAACAACGCCGAGATTGTCGAGATTACGCAACAGCAAAACCGAGTCGACCCGATCATGACCAAGATTCGCGAACAGGTAGAGATCGCCAAATGGTTAGATGATGAAAGCTTTAGGGTCGTCGAGAGTACAAACTTAAGGGTATTGGAAAACGACAGCTACAAGGACTACAATCACCAGCCAAAGACTTGTCACTTACAGTTTTTCCGTCAGGTCCTAAGCCCGCTTGGTGTATTCAATTGCCCAGTCTATCGGCACGTAACGCAGGCGCAGCTCGGCGATAAGCATTCGTATTCCGTGGCGGAAACTTTGCAGGAAGCGCAGAAGAATACGCTGCGCTTGATCGAGACCTTCGATGCCAGCGACGAATGTAAACACGTTACCTGTCTCTACAATCACGCTAACTGGTTTATCGAAGGCTTAATCGAGAATCCGGAAAAGCTCGAACAGCTCCAACCAGCTGAAGATCGCCAAGACTATTTCCTCTAAAGTAAACGAAGTCGCGCACGCACTAGTTTGACTCCGTTAGTATGCGGCGCGCGGTGTGCCGCGCTTTTTTTTGGCCCAGTTAACTTCAATGATGGGCGCACCGCCAGCAGCGACGTATCCGTGGATTGCGCGGATGACGCAACATGGCTGAGGCTCAACTGGGGATTCTAATTCTCTCTACCAGCGACGCATTGGTTGACGCCTTGGTGATACCGTCGTGGCGAATTTCAGGCTAATGCAAAGTCGCCGTGGGCCTGTCGGCGGCCGGTGGAGGTGAAGCATGGTGCAGAACCATACACCAGCCGACTTCTGTCAAATGATAGACATTGGTAGCTAGCACTGTTTGGCTCTGTTCGGCTAGCTCAATATGTTCGTGCACCACATGCACGACTACATTGCTATCTTCCATGCGATGTTGCTGTTCGATGCGAAACTTCATCGGCGAGGTATTTCGGAAAATCGTCTTCCAGCTCTGCTCGACGGCGTTACGCCCAATTAGGGTAGAGCCTAGTGGGTGAATACAGATGATGTGGTCATCGTCGGCCCAGACCGACATCATCGCCTCGAGGTCTCTGCGCTCGAAGGCACTGTAAAAGGCCGCCTCTGCTTCCCATGGGGTAACGAATTGTCGGGCCTTCATCGTAGCCAGCGATTGATGAGTGCAAGGTCGTTTTGGCTGACAATGCCGGCTGCGCGCTTGAGGCGCAACAGGTTCAAAATATATGTATAACTCGCCTCTAGCAGGTCCCGTTTGGCGCGAAACAAATCGCGTTGGGCATCCAGTACATCTAGGTTGGTGTTGATGCCAGCTTCAAACCCTTCGGTCTTGGCTTCTAACGCACTTTCGCTTGCTATTACCGCCTGCCGCAATGCCTCTATTCTGGTAACGCCGCTGGTCACCCCGAGAAAGGCGGTGCGCGCGGTACGTTCGGTCAAGCGCCGTTGTGCTTCTAAGTCCTGTCGGGTCGCGCTATAGCGGTGTGCGGCCTCTTTAGTCAGCGACGTGATCAGCCCACCCTGGTAGATGGGAACGGTAAGTTGTAGGCCGATCTCCGTGCGCTCGGTCTCTACCCCTGGGCCGGAAATGCTCTCGTCGTCGTCAGTATCACTATGACTGCCGACAAGGTCGAGTTTAGGCCAATGCCCCGCCCGCTGTCTTTCTACTTCTTCGCGCGCGATCCTTGCTGTTTCATCCGCGGCAATCAACGCCGGGTCTTGTGCCAGTGCCGTCTCCACCCATTTGCCGAGGTCAGGCGGATCGGGTTCGACCAGCGGCGCCTTTCGATCTACCGTCGCGATATCCTTGATGACTCGGCCCGTGGTTTCACGCAGTGCCTGGCGCCGGTCACGCACCTCATTAATAGCCTCGATTTCTTGCGCCCGTGCTAGTTGAAAGCGGGCGCGCGCATCATGGACATCGGTAATGGTCGCGAGGCCGACGCTTAAGCGCCCTTCGGCGACCTCTAACTGGCGTGCATTCGCTGCCTTTTCCGCGCCAGCCAGCTCTACATTATCTAACGTCGCCAATAGGCCGAAATAACCCTCGGCGGTGCGAATGATCAAATCCTGCCGGGCGGCGGCGAACTGTGCATCGGCGCGGCGCACCTCGGCCCGCGCCTGCCGCAAGCCGGCAAACAGTGCCCGGTCGTAGAGCGGTTGCGTAAGCGTAAGCTCGAATACAGTACTGTTGATATCGGCGTCGCCGGCCGGGCGCGAGACAATCCCCGCGTCCGTTTCAGTTTCGAGGTCGGTGCGAGATCTGTCTGCCGTCGCGTTTATGGTTGGGCGCAATACGGCACGCGCCTGTTGTAACTTTTGCTTGTCAGCAAGGTAAGTGGATTCGGCGGCCCGATAGCGTGGGTCATTGGTCAGTGCTAACTGGTAGACTTCGAGCAGATCTTCCGCCTGTGCACTGGGCCAACTCAACAAAAGCGGCAATAATCCCATCCACACGCGTGAGGTAGAGCTAAAAGAAAAGTGCATAGGGTGGATCCTAGATGCAGCTTATCTATTAATTTATGACAAGTGATCGGATGGGAAGGCCCTTCGCATCGCCATCAGAAAACAAACCTCTCTGGCTCCTCTGCATTCAACAGTGGTGGCAGATCGGTTTCGAAGAGCGATGTTACAGCCCAGTTTTCAGCACCAACTCGCTGGATTAACCGCACTTCCATCACTGGCGAGTGGCCGACAATCGCGATCATACGTGCACCCGGCGTAAGATCGTTCTGAAGCTTGGGCGGGAGTAGCGGCAATGATCCTGTAAATAAGATAACGTCATAGGGGGCGTGACGCTCCCAACCACGGGCAGCGTCACCAATTTCCAGGGTAATGTTCTGAATCTCGTGCGCAGCCAGATTTTGTTGTCCGCTGGAGGCTAATTCTGGAATAACCTCAACCGAATACACGTGGCCCCCGAGAGTGGCCAGCAACGATGTCATATAGCCACTGCCGGTGCCCACCTCAAGGATTTTGTCCTTGGGCTGTATGGCCAGTCCTTGCAACAAGCGTGCCTCGAGCTTTGGTGCCATCATTACCTGGTCATGCCCCAGTGGTATGTTCATATCGACGTAGGCGCAGTTGCGCCAGGCCTCTGGCACATACTCTTCGCGCGGCGATCTATGCATTAGGTCCAAGACTTGCTGATCAAGCACTTCCCATGGCCGAATCTGCTGTTCAACCATCTTGTGACGTGTGATTTCAACGTTGATATCAGGCATAGGACTCGTGGTCAGCGGTATAATGGCGGCCGATAAGAGTAAGCGCTTTGGATATCACGTGCAAGCAACACGGTGACTATAATCGGGCGGCGTCATCGGCGGTTGCAATCGAATATAGAATGCTTTAGTTTGGTTGCACTAACCGGCTAGGGGTGTTCGCCTCGTGAGCGGCGGAGGCGGGCTGAGACACACCCTTCGAACCTGACCCGGATAATTCCGGCGTAGGGAAGCTATAATCCTACCGCTCCTCCCTACGGCATCGTTGTCGCCCCTATGGGCAAGGAACCTTGGCATGAGCGCAAACCCTGAGCACCTAAGTAAGACCGCCGCGGTGGATGCCGCCGCCATCGAACCATTCCCGAATTCCCGTAAGATCTATGTTGAGGGTAGCCGACCAGACCTACGGGTTCCCATGCGGGAGATTTCGCAGGCGGACACACACACCGACGCCGGCGTGGAGAAGAATCCAGCCATCTGGGTGTACGACACTTCTGGACCGTATACCGATCCCAACGAACGTATCGATATCCGTAAAGGGCTACCGCCGCTGCGCGCTGCTTGGATCGACGAGCGTCACGACAGCGAGAGCCTACCACAGGCAAGTTCCGAATATGGCCGCTCGCGGTTGACCGACCCTAAACTTGCCGAGGTCCGGTTTGACTTGACACCAAGGCCGCGCCGGGCCAAGGCCGGCATGAACGTGACGCAGATGCACTACGCGCGCAACGGTGTGGTGACGCCGGAGATGGAATACATCGCTATCCGCGAAAATCTGAAGATTCAAGAGTATCGCGACGCCAGCCTGCGGCAACAACACCCTGGCACGTCGTTCGGTGCCTGCATACCAAAGGAGATTACACCGCAGTTTGTGCGTGAAGAAGTGGCTCGGGGTCGGGCCATTATCCCCGCCAACATCAATCATCCTGAATCGGAGCCCATGATTATCGGGCGTAATTTTCTCGCCAAGGTTAATGCCAACATCGGTAACTCGGCGGTGACTTCAAGTATCGAAGAGGAAGTAGAGAAAATGACGTGGGCCACTCGTTGGGGCGCCGATACCGTCATGGATCTTTCGACCGGTAAGAATATTCATGAAACCCGTGAGTGGATAATCCGTAACAGTCCAGTACCCATCGGCACCGTCCCCATCTACCAGGCGCTGGAGAAAGTGGATGGGAAGGCCGAAGAACTGACGTGGGAGATATTTCGCGACACGTTGATCGAGCAGGCCGAGCAAGGGGTGGATTATTTTACCGTCCATGCCGGTGTTCGATTGGGCTTTATTCCGCTGACGGCGAATCGAGTTACCGGTATCGTGTCTCGCGGTGGTTCTATCATGGCCAAGTGGTGTCTGGCACACCACACCGAAAGCTTCCTCTACACGTATTTCGAGGAAATGTGCGAACTCATGAAGCACTATGATGTGGCCTTCTCACTGGGAGATGGCTTGCGTCCGGGCTCGATTGCGGACGCCAACGACGAGGCCCAGTTCGCCGAGCTAAAGACAATCGGCGAGTTAACGCAAATTGCATGGAAGCACGATGTGCAGGTGATGATTGAAGGGCCAGGCCACATCCCCATTCATAGAATCAAGGAGAACGTTGACAAGGAGCTCGAGGATTGCTTCGAGGCGCCGTTTTACACCTTGGGCCCACTCGTTACCGATATCGCCCCTGGTTACGACCACATAACCTCGGCAATTGGTGCCGCCATGATAGGTTGGTATGGCACCGCCATGCTGTGCTATGTGACACCCAAAGAGCACCTGGGCCTACCTAACAAACAGGACGTCAAGGACGGTATTATTGCCTACAAGATTGCGGCGCACGCAGCCGATCTCGGTAAGGGCCACCCGGCGGCACAGATTCGCGACAACGCGCTCTCGAAGGCACGTTTTGAATTCCGCTGGAGTGACCAGTTCAACTTATCACTGGATCCTGATACGGCGCGCGAGTTCCACGACGAAACTCTGCCCAAGGAAGGCCACAAGGCGGCACACTTCTGTTCGATGTGTGGCCCGCACTTCTGCTCAATGAAGATCACGCAGGATGTCCGCGACTACGCCAAGCAAAAAGGCATTCATAATGTTCAGCTGGCCGTGGATCAAGGCCTCAAGGAAAAGGCCAAGGAGTTCAAAGAGCAAGGGAGTGAAATCTACCGACAGATCTGAGACCGGCCGGGACTGACAGGTCCACGTCAGTTATCAGGCCTGTTCAATCGACCTTGTTTTCGGTGGTTACGTCGCGTTGTGCGCTCCAGATTCCCGACTGAGAATGTGATTCGCAATTAGATCGCGGTCTCTCTCACGTAGCTTGCAGAATTCCACCCCGATCCGGAATGGCAAACCGACTACGACACCGGGTTCATGCTTGCGGTAGACGACTTTGCCGTAGGTGAGAATACCGACATAGGAGGGGAGCAGGATTAGCTCCATCTCCAGCGTGGTACCCGCCGCGAGTGGATTCTCCTCGCAAAAGCCGATGCCACCGGCGCTCAAGTTGACGCGACAGACGGGCTCTTCCTGCACGTCTATTTCCTGCAAGAGGAACGCACGCGCGACAAGATCTAGTTTGCGGTCGATCAGACGTAAGTACTCGGCGACTTCCAGTGATTGTTCCTGGATCTTGGTCAGCAGCGGTTGCATCTGTTGCGTGGTCGATGCGAACGTCGACGACAGTGTCAGCCGGTTGGGAAGACATACATCAAGATTCTCGATGTCGGCCGGGGTTTCCTGCATGCCAATTACGCGGTAACGCAGAATGATGTCGTCGTCGATACGACAGAATCGACGGCGCTCTGCCGCCTGTTGGTCCTGGCTTGCTTGTCGACTCATTGCAATCACCTAGTCAGGGATTGCCCAAGCATAGTACAAATTTCGCGCCACCGTCGTGGCACGGCCCCGCACGAGCTAGGTAGGAAGATCCTACTAGATCGCGCATCCATAGACCTTTCGCAACCGCCCCACGGGAACATTAGAGGTTCGATCGACGGGTCGAAATGGGTGCTTAGCGTTGCCTCGATCCTATTCTCGCTAGGCCGAAGCTGGCTCATGCTTACGAGTGGTAGGAATTTACGAGTCGGTGAGCGTGCATTGGACCGTTGTAAACCAACGAATCCGAACAAAAATAAGAATATTCAAAGAGTTAGCAAAAATATTAGAGGCGGTACAAATATTGCCGTCTCCATATGGGAAAAAAGCCAGGTCTGGCGCGCTTAACCTAGAGGCGAAGGCGCGTCGCTTTGCCAATGCTCGCTAACACTTTGATGATTCATTTAAACAAGGCCTGAAGGTTGGGACATTTATCGTGGGCTGCCCGGCGTCACCGGGGCATCCTCTTAAGGCAGGATATCTCTAAATGATCCAATGGCTGGGAATTCTTCCGTATCCCTGGCCGGCCATCGCGAATTCGGTTTTGTTATCGCGAGTAAGTGGGCAATGCCATAGGTACGCGCGGCCCGCAGTACGGACAGGCTATCGTCTACAAATAGCGTACTGGATCGCTTAAACGGTTCGACTGCTTGCAGCTTCTCCCAGAATTCGAGCTGCTCCTTAGGCGCCCCCATGTCGTGTGAAGATACCTTCGTGTCGAGATACTTATCGAGCTGCGTGCGCTGCATCTTGAGATCAAGCACCTTAACATGCGCATCCGTGACTAGAACCAGTCGTTTCCCTAGCTTGCGTACCGCCGTCAGAAAATCGATCACATGCGGGTGAATCGCGATGAGATGATCGACCTCTCTTTTGAGGGCCGGTATATCGAGCTCCAGTTCCCTGCTCCAGAAATCCACGCAATACCAGTTGAGTGTGCCCTTTTGTGCACGCAGCTGCGGGTACAACTTGGCTTTGGCGTCGTCGTGGGATATACAATGTTTCTCGGCTAAACGCAGCGGCACATGTTCCAGCCAGAAGTGGCTATCAAAGTGCAGATCCAGCAAGGTGCCGTCCATATCAAGCAGCACTGTGTCGACGCTGGACCATTTGATCATTGTTCTTGTGGGCCCAATCTAGCCAGTATGAATCCAACTACTCGCAGTCGCTGCGTCCTCAAAGAACTCGACATCGGCGTCGGTGAACGCTGTACCGAGCCAACTCGACCATGACGTCCATTGATCGTCGGTTACGACTGCGATGCGAGTGAAGTCGTGTGCATGGGCCCTTGTGAACTTTATGTCTTCCCACGCAACATCGACCGTAAACTTAACCATATTTGTGAGATCTATGAGAAGCTTGATCTTGCTGACGCTTTCAAGCTCGCGGATCACCGCCTGTTCGAATTCTTTGTAGTCGGCCAACGTAAACTCTGCGTAGACGTTTACCTTGAGCAGATCTTTTTCTTCTTCGATGGCGATCATAGTCGAACGTGGCCCTGCATTAACTTGTATACTGGGGCGGATTTCGCCAGGATTGTAGCACGTGGCACTATTCGCGAGTATTGATCTCCGTATGACAAAGAAACCCGAGATCCTTCGCACTGAGACCATTGCTCGTACCCGCATATTTCGCGTGGAGCGGGTCGATCTGCGCTTTTCGAATGGGCAGGAGGCACAGTTTGAACGTTTGCAAACACCGCCGGGTGGTGCTGTCCTCATTGTGCCAATGCTCGACAAAGACACCGTACTTCTCATTCGTGAGTATTCGGCTGGCGTAGACCGCTATGAGCTGGTCTTACCCAAGGGAAGGATTGAACCGAATGAATCAATGTTGGATACGGCCAATCGGGAGCTCATGGAAGAAGTGGGTTATGCCGCCAGGAACTTGCGACATATTAAATCGCTAACGCTCGCGCCGGGATATGCCAACCACACCACGCACATTGTTTTGGCGCAAGACTTGTATGCGCAAAAACTTGTCGGCGATGAGCCCGAGCCAATCGAAGTGTTACCATGGCCGCTAGCCAAAATCACGCAGTTACTGGATCGTGATGATTTCACCGAAGCGCGTAGTATTGCGGCGCTTTATATAGTGCGCGATCAATTGGCGTCGGCGACCTAACCAGTGATGAAGCATGCTGGTGATTATTGTGCGTATCTCGATGACGTAAGGGCAATTGCGGCCGATGCCAGTCAACGCATACTAGAAATCTACGAGCGCGACTACACAATTTCGACCAAGGGTGATGGCTCACCGCTAACCGAAGCCGACTGTGCGGCGCATACCCTTATCGTCGCGCGGCTAAAAGTACTTAACCCAGATATGCCAGTATTGTCCGAAGAGTCGGCAGAAACGGCCTACGAAGATCGTGCCGATTGGAAAAGCTTCTGGCTGGTCGATCCTTTGGATGGCACCAAAGAGTTTATCAAACGTAACGGTGAGTTTACTGTCAATATTGCCTTAATCGAAGGCGAATCGCCGGTGTTGGGTGTTGTTTCGGCGCCCGCCGTCGGTGTTATGTACTGGGCCTGTCAGGGTCACGGGGCGTTCAAGCAAGATGCTGGTCGCCGGGCGCAACGTATTCGAGCGCGTGCCTACCAAGGCGGCAAGGCGCAGGTTGTTGCCAGCCGTTCACATCCCGGTGAACAGCTGGCCAGATTCCTATCTAACGTCGCCCATGCTCAAGGTGAGCCGGAAACGCTCAGTATGGGTAGTGCGCTGAAGTTGTGTTTAGTGGCGGAAGGGGCGGCGGATGTCTACCCGCGCTTCGGGCCGACTTCGGAGTGGGATACGGCGGCAGCGCATTGCGTGGTTCAGATCGCCGGTGGTCGCATAACCACGATGGACAAGGCACCGTTGCGGTACAACAAACGGTCTTTGCTTAATCCGTGGTTTCTCGTCAGTGGCGCCGGTGACTACGATTGGAGTGCACACCTACCCGATGCCTGACTAGGCTTAGTCGCTCGATCGACCCTTTAGATGCTCAAGCTGCTCGAGCATTTCGCCGATGGCAAAGGTCTCAACAAACTCAACTCCTCTGGCGGCAAGCTGCAAGGCAAGTTTGGCGCTGACGATCTCGTAGACTACCAGTTTGGCGTTATCCACCCGCAGTTTTCCCCACCACGGTAACAAATTGATATTGCTGAGCACATACTGGGGCGCGATTTCGCGGACGACCGCCGATTTTCGGTCACGCCATTTCGACAGGATGACCCCAAGTGCGGTCACGCCTTGTTTTCGTGCTGCCCGCAGGATCTCGAAAGAAAACGAAATGAGTACCACTTGACCGGCGACGGGTTCGATATCACGCAGTACGCGGTTGAGTACAAGCGCGGGCCCGAAGTGCTCGACGCTCGCGGGTTTCAACTCGACAAACGCGGTAACTCCTGGCCACTTCTGTAGCAGCTCGCAAAACTCGGCGAGAGTTGGAATGCGAACTTGCGCGTAGCGATAGCCAAAGCGCTCGAATTCGCTCGGGTGGATCTCGCACAGTCGATCATAGGACAAGTGATGAACCGTACCCTTGAAGCCGGCGACGCGCTGCAAATTCTGGTCGTGCATCAACACAGCCACTTCGTCGGCGCTCAACTGAACATCTATTTCAACTAAGCGTGCACCGGTACGGATTGCTGCCTCAATGCCGATAAGCGTGTTTTCCGGAAAATGCTCGGGGTAACCCCGGTGTGCAACAAGCTGCGGTATAGTCATTCGAATCTGCGAAGCCACATGCGAATACTAGACGAAAAATTCTAAAATTGGCGCCTACACGCTCTGTGAGCTATAATTGTTTATGCATCCACCGTGGTAGAGGGAACGTACCATGGCCAAACTGATAATTCCAAGACAGAAACATTTCATTGGCTTCGCCCCGCTCGTTATTGTTGCCCTGTTTTCTGTCGCCGGCGTCGCATTTGCGGACAACGCAGCGATAAAAAGCGGTCCCCCGAAGTTATTCAAAACCGATCCCAATAAGGCATTGGTGTATTTTGTCAATGACTTCTCGCGCGGTGATGCCCGCGTGTATGTAGATAGGGCACCGCTCGGCTATGTGCCACGCGCGGCCTATACGGCGGTGCTGCTCGAGCCCGGGGTTCGGCTCATTTGGGGCACGGCCGACGCTAAGTGGTACGACTTTCAGCCTGGCTCGGTGCACCTATTACGCTTAGTCAAGGTTAGCGGCCGCTCCCGGGTTTGGGTAGCTGACAATCCTGGGGCTATTCAGGGCCTGGTCCTCGGGAAGAAGCTGGCGCATGTGACCACGTCCAAGCAAGGCCTGGCGCAATTGCAGGCCAAGGCCGGGAACAAATACAGCAGCGCCCTAAAACGTGCCGAAGGCGAACTCGCTTTACCGTACCAAAAAGGCTTCTATGCGCTGGATCTAGAGGGGAATCAGCCTAAGTCGGCAAAGGCCAGTCAATAATATCTGGTCATCCAGCCACACTCAGAGAATGAATAGCGAAGGACCGCTTCGCGGTCCTTCTGGTTTCTCGCCGTCATCATATTGCCAGTGGGTCTTCATGCCGCTCAACGGGTTAGGATCTAACCCCTTTTTCTGCGCTTTTTCTGTTGTTAACCACAGCTCGGAGCGGCAAGCTAGAGCAACCTGGCGAGTGCGTAGGCGTGAAGTTTCTTCTCGATGGGCTGATCAGAGAGGGTTTTGAGCCAAACTGGCCCGTCCGCTAGCCCCATCACCCGCCAAGCGCAACCGCAGAAGACCGCCTCAAGAAGCAGTAGGCGTGGTAGACCGCTTTCCTTAATCCGCACCGTGGTCAGACGATAT
>Ga0224508_10000787_pt1 | contig 29599 bp, 31 predicted proteins | sample SF_Jan12_sed_USG_4_FD_170157 | JGI IMG/M metagenome (GOLD analysis project Ga0224508, IMG submission 170157) | Sediment microbial communities from San Francisco Bay, California, United States - SF_Jan12_sed_USGS_21 | ecosystem: Environmental > Aquatic > Marine > Sediment | place: USA...
GCCGGGCAAGATCTCTCGCGAGGCTTTGGGGCGGTCGTAGTGTGAGGGTTCGAACGTGACCCACGCCCTGGGGTCAAGACGGGCCTAGTGGGATTGAAGTTGAACCCACACCCCCTGTAAATCGGATTGTTCGACATTCTTCAAAGCCTGAGGCTTCCTCCAAGATAGGCCGACGCAAGGAAGTGGGACTCAAGTTGAACCCCGTCAGGCTGGCGCGCGCCCAAATCGCCGGCTGAGGGTATGCCAGCCGGTGCACGAAATGGTTGGAGGCGTGGTCGCGGCTCACATCGTGATGAGGACCTTGCCCCGGGCGCGCCCAGCCTCGATGTAGCGGATCGCTGCGGGGACCTCCTGCAGTGGGTAGGTTCGGTCGATGACGGGTATGACCTCTCCCGCTTCGATGAGTTCCTTCACCGACTGAAGCGCCTCTTTGCTGCCCTTGAAGAAGGGCGCATGGAGCGTCTGTTTGATGAACGGCGACAACATCATCGCGCGGAGGTTGCGGTCTGTCCCACCGACCCAACGCCCACCCCGTCCGCCGATTATCACGAGGGTGCCGTCGGGCGCGAGCCCGCGCCGGAGGTGCCGAAGAGACCGGTTGCCGGCGGTGTCCAGGATGACGTCGTAGCGCCGAACCCCATCCGCGAATTCCTCCTTGGTGTAGTCGATGACGTGATCCGCGCCAATCGATCGCACGAGATCCATCTTCGCCGTGCTGCAAAGGCCGGTTACCTCCGCACCGAGCGTCTTGGCGATCTGAACTGCGAACGTGCCGACGCCCCCCGCCGCACCGATGACCAGCACAGTCTTTCCCGGCGTGACCTCCCCGAGATCGCGGAGCGCCCGCAAGGCTGTCGGACCGGACGAGGGCACGGCGGCCGCCTGTTCGAAAGTGAGGCCCTCCGGCTTCCCAACCAGGGTGTCCGCCCTGGCGCACGTGTACTCGGCAAGGGAGCCATAGCCGGTACGAAAGCAGTCTCCGAACACCTCATCACCCGGCTGGAACTCGGTCACACTCGCTCCGATCGCCTCCACCAGGCCGGCGAAATCCGTGCCGCGCACGGGAACCTTAGGTTTGCGGAACCCGAAGCCCATCAGCCGGATCACGTAGGGCACTCCGGTGGTAAGAGCCAGTTCACCGGGATCAATGGCGGCCGCGCGAACTTCTACCAACACCTCATCGGGCCCGATCGCCGGAACATCGATGTCTTCGATACGAAGGACCTCGGGTGGGCCGTATCGGTCTTGGACCATCGCCTGCATGGCACCTCTTCGCGTTGAGGCGCGGACGGCGCCGGTTCTCACGGATGTCAAGCAACGCTAGTCCGTGGTCTGACGCCGAGACGTCCCCGAAAGCCCCTGAAACGGTCTGCGGCAATGCCGCGCCGCGGGACGGCGGAGGTCACTCGCTCTATGGAGTGGAGCCTGTCCGCCTCAGACCTGCGAGCCCGGGAGCTGCTGCTATCGGATATCGCTAGGCGGTTGACGCGAGACCGCACCCGGAGTGAAACGGGCCGTGGGATTGAAGTTGAACCCACACCCCCTGCAAATCGGCTTGTTCGACATTCTTCAAAACCTGAGGCTTCCTCCAAGATAGGCCGACGCAAGGAAGTGGGACTCAAGTTGAACCCCAACGTCGTCGGCCAGACGCCGGTCTGTCTGTGTTGGTTTGGGAGCGTCGGACGACTACGAGCTGACAACGACCTCGCGTTGTGAGGTGGCGGTGGCATGCTTCTGGGGCAGATGCCGCCTCATCGTGGACTGACCATGAGGCGTCTATTCGTAAGCAAGCGTGTCACGGATGGTGAGCTTGGCTGCGACCCGCGCGGGGCGGGTTGCGCCGAGCGCTCCGATGACAAGCGCAATGGGAATCCAGACGGCGATGCCGACCCACGAGAGGCTGGCCGGTAGCGACGCCGCGAGCAGACTGCTGCCGATCACCTCGCGCAACAAGAAGTCCACCACGAAGGAGAGGGCAATCCCGAGCACGCATCCGGCCGCAGCGATGGCGAGCCCTTGGAGTAGCAGCAAGCGCGTAACGGCCCAACCCGATGCGCCAAGTGTGCGGATCACCCCGACCTCACGGGTCTGTTCGATGACTCCGAGAGTCATTGTGCCGGCCACTCCGATCGCGGCCACGATCGCCAGGATGGCTCCGACCGCCAGCAGGAGAACAACGACGAGAACGAAGAGATTGTTGACCAAGTCCCGGCGATCAGAGTTGGTTTGGACCACGCCGACCGGAATCCCCGCGTCGCGAGCGGTCGCCTCAATGCGGTCGGCGACTGCAGCCTGATCGGCGCCCGGTGCGAGTCGCACGGCCAGGAAGTTCGTCTGCCCGACCTCGCCGAGCTCGGCCGCCAGATCCTCGGTTGGCACGTAGACGACAGGGCCGACCAGGGTGGTGGTCGAAACACCGACGATTCGCCACTCGCGGCGGGCCCCCTCGATGTCGAGTACCACCTGGTCACCGACGCCGACATCGGATTCCTCATCGGCGAAGTGAGAGTTGACCACGATTGGATGGTCGTCGGCCGCCTCGAACCACCTACCTTCAATCAGGGTTGGGTCGATTGACGGCGAGCCGGTCGGTGCCGCGATGAGGCTGACATTCTCGTTCTCCGTCCCATCCGGACGGATGCGGAACGCCTGCTTTTCGAACCAGCCTTCGACTCCTTCGACCGCCTGATCCTTCTCCAGGACCGCAGCGGCCGTCTTGAGTTCGGTGGTTTCGGTGAGTGCGAGCTCGACGTCATATGACCAGTAGCCGGCAACGTCATCACCGAGGCGCGAGAGGGCTTGACCGGTGCTGAGAACGCCGACAAGAACAGCGCCGCTCACGGCGATGGTCAGCACGGTGAGTACAAGCCGGGAGCGGTTTCGCACGGCGTTTCGATAGGCAAGCACTGTCGGTCGGGCGAAGGGCAGGACGGCCCGTCCTCGGCGCGCGGGTGTGGTGATTCCCCGGTCGGAGATTGCCTCTTGGACTGTGACGCGCGAGGCCCGGCGGACCGAGAGGATCACCGCGGCGATGGGAAGCAGCGTGGCGATCACGATTTCAATCACGATGGTCGCCCACGGGATACCCAGCGGCTCGAGATCGAAATTGGCCAGGTCGGCAATGAAGCCGGCGAGGAACCGACCGGTCAGCACTGAGAGCGGAATCGCCACGATGAGGGCGCCCAGGGATAAGAGCAGCACGTAGGCGAGGTATTGAGTGGTCAGCTGTCCCGATGTGCCGCCGATTGCCTTCATCACTCCGACCTGGCGTCGCTGTTGCGCCAAAAGCGCGGACACCGTGTTGATCACCAGGGCGACGGCAATCACGAGCGCAAGCAGCGACAGCAGCCGCATGATGGAGACGACGGATGCTATGGCGTTGTTGGCCCGGTGCTCGCTCGGCTCTTGAATGGCGCTCGACTCGATAGCAACGTTGGCCGGTTCGAGCACGCCATCGCGAACCGCGGTGGTCATCCCGATCGCCTGATTGCGATCCAACGGATCATCGGAGGCTCGGATGTAGAGCGAGTTGAGGAGTCTCGAGCCTGTGAGCTTGGCCATCGTCGCCATCGACAGATAGGCGCGTGCCGGACCACCGAGTGTGGGTGTGACTTCGTAGACGTCAAAGGCGGTCCCGTTGACTGGTAGATCGACCGGCGTCTTGCCGGGCAGGTTGATTGAGACCGTGTCGCCGACCCCTGCGCCCAGTTCATCGACCGACGACCGTTCCACCACGATTGCGTCGTTTGTCGGGGGCCACGTGCCGGTAGCGGGCTCAATTTTCGCAACCCGGTTCTCCGCGAAGTCGTTCATCGCGACGAGCTCCACGTTGACCGAGTCGCCCTTTGCATTGGTGACGCGCGTTTCGAGAATGCGCCGCCCCTCGACCTCGCTGACCGTCGGGTGGGCCGCGACGTCGTCCACCAGTTCGCTCGAGAATGGCTCGGTTCGCAGCATCGCCGAGGGTGGGTTGGCACCCAGGAAGCTCGACTCGAACGAGGTCCCAATCGTGGCGCCAGCCAAGTACATGGCGCCAACCGCGAGCATTCCAACCGCGAGCGAAGCAATCGCCAAGATCGAGCGTGACTTGTTGAATACGAGGTCCGAGCGGACCTTGCGCCAGCGCGAGCCCATCACGCCACCCTCGCGCGTTCTGAGACAGCACCGTCTTTGACTTCGACGATCCGACGGGTGCGCTCGGCCAGCTCCCGGTCGTGTGTGACCATGAGGATGGTCCGATCGCTCTCGACCAGCTCATCGAAGAGATCCATCATCGTGGACGCAGACTCCGAATCGAGGTTTCCCGTCGGCTCGTCGCCCAGGATGATCGGAGGGTCGTTGGAGAGGGCGCGGGCGATCGCCGCGCGCTGTTGTTGACCGCCTGACACCTCAGAGGGCAACTTCTCCGCCTGGTCTGCGAGTCCGACCCGATCCAGAAGCTCGCGCGCAAACTCAGGCCGCTGCCGCCGAGGGTGGACCCCACAGAAGTCCATCGGAAGCATCACGTTCTCGGCCAGGCTCAGCGTGGGAAGCAACTGGAAGAACTGAAAGACGACACCGACGTTCTTGCCGCGCCACCGCGCGGTCTCGTTTTCGTTGAGCGCCGATACCTCGACGCCGTCCACGACGACCCGGCCCTCGGTGGGCCGGTCAATGCCTGCCATCAAGTTGAGTAGTGTCGATTTACCCGAGCCAGAGGGCCCGACCACTCCAACGAACTCGCCAGCGCCGACCAACAGATCCGCGCTCTTTAGCGCGGTGAAGCTGATGCCACCGGTCGTATAGGTCTTCGATACCCCGTCAAATCTGATCAGCCCGGAGGTGTCGTCGTCGTTGGATGGCGAAGAATCGTCCTGAGAATGTCGTCCAAACCGCACCGTCTGCACCTCCGTTGTGGTCTCCCGAAGGCTCTTCGGGGATCGCCGCGTGGCACAGGATGCGTCGGTCCCCCAGGGCACGCATCCGTGGCAATCCACATGCAGTTCGGGCGCTACTGGAGCGGCCGGACCGGGTGGCAGGCCCGGCCGTGAGCGAGAAGATGGCGTTTGGCGCCACTGAAACGCCTGGAACGCGCCACATTAGGGCGAGCAGCGATGCCGAGAAGCGAGCCAAGAAACCCCTGCATGACCATCATCCGGACTCCGTAGTTATCCGCATGCGGGAATCCGCCCGTGCGTAGCGCGACAACAAGGACTCACGAGTCCAAGGCCAGGCTGCAGCCAGCCAGGGTTCGGTTTTCACTGGACTACCGGCACGGGCCTGTATGCACCCGAGCTCACTGACCCTCGCCGCCGGACGACCGACAAGGTCGGCCTCACGCCTTCGGCGGCGGGTCGATCTACGGGTTAGCTAGCGCTCCAGTCGGTAGTCGTCGGTGCAACGGGGTCAGCGCGAGGCCGAGACGCCAAGTAATGGTGGCGCAACTCGTCATCCTGGTCGGCCTGGATGTTGCGGAGATCTTCCGCGTGTAGTCAGCAAGAGTCCGGAGCGGGCCGGGTTCGAAAGCGACTCATTTCTTCGTGCTCGGCCGCAGCGATACGAAGACACCGCGACCAGGGGAAAGCCCCGTTGTCCACAGGACGTACGGGCTTAGTGGGAGTGAGGTCGAACCAAACCCGTTATCTCGCGATGGCGAGGACGGGCAAGCGCGGACTCTCGCCATTGCCGGGAGTCGCCCGTTGTTATCGGGGTTTTCCCCGGATGCCTCGTGCCGCGAACGACCCCGATGATCTGCGCTCGAACGCGCGTTACACACGCCCGGTATTGGCGCGCGGCGAGTTCCGGGAGGGGTACGAAAGATGGAAGGCAAACCGACCCCAGACGACCCGTCGGACAACGAGGCTGACGCCAGCGCGAACCGTCGCTGGCCGACATGGAGACGGCTCCTGTTCATCGTCGGGGCCATCGTGGTCGGGTTGCTCGTCCTCATCCAGGCGGTGCCCTACGGACGCGATCACACCAATCCCCCAGTGACGGCCACGACAACCTGGGACAGCCCGCAGACCCAGTCACTCTTTGCGACAGCGTGTGGCGACTGCCATTCCAACGAGACCGAGTGGCCGTGGTACTCCAACATCGCGCCGGTCTCCTGGCTGACCGAAAAAGACGTCAAGGACGGTCGCGAGGAGCTGAACACCTCGGAGGCGCAGTCCGAGGTTGAAGTCGAGGAGATGGTTGAGGTGATCCGCGACGGGAGTATGCCGCCGTGGTTCTACACCATTCCCCACCCCGACGCCGACCTCTCTTCTCGAGAGAAAGAGGCCCTCATCACGGGGCTTGAGGCCACCTTCCTCGGTAGGGAGACCACTGACCCACGAGGTGAGGAGGCGGAGTCTGAGGACGAGCAGGACGAATCCTGAGCATCCGGTCCAGCGAGTACTCCTCGTGTGACCCGTTCGAGCAGACCTAGCTGAACCGGCCTGGGGGTGATGGAGGCTTCTGACCGCTGAGAGGATGGAAGCCATGAGCAAGAGGTATCCCCCGGAGATGAAGGAGCGCGCCTGTCGCCTGGTGGCCGACTGGCGACGTGAGCGACAACGATCAAACGGCGGCTTCAACGAGGTCGCGGCGCAGCTTGATGTCCACCCCGAGTCTCTACGCGGCTGGTTTCGCCAGTGGCAGATCGACGCCGGTGAGCAACCGGGCATCACGACGGAGGAGCAGAAGCGGATCACCGAGCTGGAGAGGGAGGTCCGAGAACTCCGACGAGCCAACGAGATCCTCCGGTCTGCCTCGGCTTTTTTCGCGGCGGAGCTCGACCGCCCACGAAACTCGTCGTGAGCTACATCGACCAGCACAAGGACCAGTTCGGGGTCGAGCCCATCTGCGGCGCTTTGCAGGTGGTCTCATCGACCTACTACGCCGCCCGCTCGCGTCCGCCCTCTGCGCGCCAGCGCGAGGATCAACGACTCAGTGCTGAGGTGATGCGCGTGTTCGAGAGCAACTACCGGGTGTACGGCAGGCGCAAGATCTGGGCTCAGCTCAACCGCGAAGGCATCCCGGTCGGGCGCGACCGGGTGGAGCGCCTGATGAAGCAGGCAGGCATCGCGGGAGCAGTCCGAGGAAAGAGAGTCAGAACGACCCGTCCGGACGAGCGCGCTCCACGTGCGCCTGATCTGGTCGATCGCGATTGGGCGGTATCTGCGCCCAATCGCGTCTGGGTCTCGGACTTCACGTACGTGGCCACCTGGTCGGGCATGGCGTATGTGGCGTTCGTGATCGATGTCTACTCACGACGGATCGTGGGGTGGCGGGTCGCCTCATCGATGCGCACCGCACTCGTGCTCGATGCGCTCGAGCAGGCAATCTGGGCGCGTGATGAGCGCCTCGAGGGCCTGATCGTTCACACCGACGCCGGCAGTCAATTCACGGCCATTCGTTTCACCGAGCGCCTGGCTGAGGTCGGTGCGGCACCATCGGTGGGATCGGTCGGCGATCCGATCGACAACGCGATCGCCGAATCGACCATCGGGCTCTACAAGAGCGAGCTGATCCGACGGCGCGGGCCCTGGCGCACCCTCGATGAGCTGGAGTTCGCCACCTTCGAGTACGTCGACTGGTTCAACCATCGTCGCCTGCACGGCGAGATCCGCCAGCGACCACCTGCCGAGGTCGAAGACCTCTACTACCGTCAACGACCCGCCCCGATGGAGGGGCTCAACTCAGAAGAAATCGGTCTCCACTAAGCCCAGGCCGGTTCATTTTGCTGGAGGACCCCTCAACCGTGATCCAAACGGGGCCGACCGGCAGATGGACTCCACCTCAACGCCACCCCCTCTGTCAATCACTGGTGGACCTGACCCCCTCTCACGGACACCTGCTGACCGGAGAGAACCCGGCACGAAAGGGGCCCCCACGGCCCACGACTGCAACGCTGCTGATCTCGATGCCGTGATCGCCGCGCGACTGACGGGTGCGCCATCGGCTCGACGGCGAGTGGTTGATCGAACACGATCGCGGCTGTCCTGGCCCTGTCGAACACGCAGCGACAGCCGGGCCACAGAGCCGAGGCCGCCTTTGCCACGCGTCGCGGAGGCAACCAAAGACCCCGTCTGAACGGCGTTCTCGTAGTCGGGGCGGCAGGATTTGAACCTGCGACCTTCCGGCCCCCAGCCGGATGCGCTACCAGGCTGCGCCACGCCCCGTTCCGGCCGAGGCTACCACAGGCCCCGCGGCACTCACGGCAGGCTCTCCCAGAGCTCACGCACTGCGGTCGCGGTACCTGCCAGCGGTACCTGCTCGGCGCGCTGATCGGCCCTGACCTGGGCCTCGATCGGACCATCGGGAAGGGTCCGCTTTCCGATGGTCAGTCGCAACGGGCAACCGAGCAACTCGGCCTCCACGAACTTCTCGCCGGGCTTCACGTCCTCTCGGTCGTCATAGAGCACGTCGAGTTTCGCCTCTGTGAGCTCGACGAAGAGCCGGTCTGCCAGCTCCGCCTGCTCCGTCCCGGACGCCCCGATGAGAACGAGGTGCACGTCGAACGGCGCCAGCGGCTTCGGCCAGACGATGCCGGCGTCGTCGTTGCTCTGCTCGATCGCCGCGGCGGCGATTCGGGCGGGGCCGATCCCGTAGGAGCCCATGACGATCGGGCGCTCGTTGCCATCCTCGCCGAGATACGTCGCCCCAAGCGCCTCCGAGTAGCGGGTGCCCAGCTTGAAGATGTTGCCGAGCTCGATCACCTTCTCCAGCAGCAGCGGCTGGCCGTCGACCACGCTCAGCTCACCCTCGAGCACCTCCCGGATGTCCGCGGTCTCGGCGGTGAAGTCACGCCCGAGCACTGCGCCGCGCAGATGGACGCCCTCGCGATTGGCCCCAGTGACGTAGTGACCTCGAGCGATGGTCTCGTCGGCGATTACGCGCACGCCGTCGAGGCCGACCGGGCCGATGGAGCCCGGGGGGCAGCCGAACCACTGCTCGATCTCCTCGGGGTGCGCCGCGCGGTGGGGCCCGATGATCCTCGCGAGCTTCTTCTCGTGCACCTGATGCTCGCCACGGACGATCGCGAGCACGGGGCCGTCGTCGTTCACGACGCACACGTTCTTCGAGAGTCGGGCCGCGGGAAGCCCGGTGAGTTGCACCAGCTGGTCGATGGAGCCGACATCGGGGGTGTCGAATGGCTCGGGCTCGCCGGGCGTCTCGCCGAAGGCGGGCTCGTGCGCGACCGATACCGCCAGCTCGACGTTGGCCGCATAGCTCCCATCGGCGGTTCGAGCGATGAGGTCTTCCCCGGCCGGGCTCGGGGCCATGTACTCGTGCGCCCCGCGGCCGCCCATCATGCCCGTATCGCTCTCCACGCGATGCCACCTGACCCCACACCGATCGAAGATGCGCCGATAGGCGATCGAGTGCGCCTGGTAGGAGGCGTTAAGACCGGCGTCGTCGCGGTCGAACGAGTACGAGTCCTTCATCTGGAACTCGCGCACCCGCAGCAGCCCGCCCTTGGCCCGTGGCTCATCGCGGAGCTTGGTGTGGATCTGATACCAGGACTGAGGAAGGTCACGGTAGCTCCGGAGCTCGCGCGCGGCGTGCCAGGTGATGATCTCCTCGTGAGTCATCGCGAGGACCATCGCCCGGCCCCCCCGATCTTCGAGGCCGAACTGCTCATCCAACGGGTAGCGCCCGGTCTGCTCCCAGATCTCGGCGGGATGCAGCACCGGCATCATCAGCTCTTGGGCGCCGATCGCGTCCATCTCCTCGCGGATGATCCGGTTGATGCGCTCGAGGACCTTCAGGCCGAGCGGCAGGATCGTGTAGAGCCCCGCGGCGAGCTGACGCACCAACCCGGCGCGCACCATCAGCTTGTGGCTGATCGCCTCGGCATCAGCCGGGGGGTCGCGCAGGGTCGGCCAGAGCCGGCCGGACAGGCGCCACGAGCCCGCGACCGGAGCAGCGGGCATCGCCCAGCCCTCCGGGGCCTGAATGCTGTCCATCTCCTCGCTCACAGCGAGGGACCCTCTCACATGCGGCCGTCGGTACCGGCCAGGAGGTCCGCCGCCCGTTCGGAGTCGGCAACCGCGTTGTAGATGAAGAACGACAGCCGTGCCCGTCCGGCCCGCACGGCGGCGGTCACTCCGCCCCGGAGCAGCGCCTCAGCCCTTGGGGTGTCCACGCTCACGATCGCGCTGTCCGACGGCGGCATGTTCAGACGCTCACGCAGGTGGTTCGCGAGGCTCACGCTGTGGGAGCGGATGCGCTCGCGATCCAAACCGGCAAAGAGCTCGAGCGTCGGAGCCGCGGCCGCCATCGCCTGCCATGGAGGCGAGACGTTGAAGCGCCTCGCGTCGGGCGCCAGGCGGAGCGGGGGCCCGTACAGCGTCTCCCAAGGGTCCTCACCGCTGTACCAGCCGGGGAATCGCGGCGTCAGCCAGTCGTCGTCCGGGTCGGTTGTGATGAAGCCTGTGCCACGCGGGCAGCAGAGCCACTTGTAGGCGCCACATGCGGTGATGTCGAAGCGCTTGAGATCCAGCGGGAGCCAGCCGACGGCCTGGGTCACGTCGAGGTAGGTCCTGGCCTTGGCCTTACGTGCCGCCTCCGCGAGCCGGTCGGTGTCGATGACCCGGCCGTCGGCCGACTGGACGGCGCTTACAGCCACGAGGTCGTCGCGCGGGTCGATCTCATCGATGAGCCTCTGCAGGGGCACTGTGCGAACCCGTAGCCGCGAATCGGCCAGGAACGGGAACAGCAGCGAGGTGAAGTCCTCGCGCGCGGCAAGCACCCGGGCGCCCGCCGGAAGCGATGAGGCCACGAGCCCCGAGGCGACCGACACCTGGCTGATGATCGCGACCCACGAGGTGGGCACCTCCACCAGGCGGGCGTAAGCCGACCGCGAGCGCTCGACATCCGCATCGAAGGCCGGAATCAGCTTGCTGCCGTTCTCCCACACCCTGAGGTGCTCGTGAAGAGCGCTCAGTCCCACCTTCGGAGGCAGTCCGACCGAGGCGGTGTTGAGGTAACCGGGGCCGGCCGAGAACTGCTGGCGCACGACCTCGTCGAGGGACTCCACCGGATCCACGCGGCGATCCGACCTCAGGAGACGGCGGCAGACGAGTAGGTCCGCTCCACGTACTCCTCGACCATGGCGATGAAGTCCTCGGCGAGCGTCGGGCCGTGCAGGGTCGCCACCTTCTCCCCGTCCACGTACACCGGCGCCCGCGGCTGCTCGCCCGTGCCCGGCAGGCTAATGCCGATGTTCGCGGCCCGACTCTCCCCCGGCCCGTTCACGACGCAGCCCATGACCGCCACCGTCATCTCGGCGACGGCGGGACGATCGCGCTTCCACGCCGGCATCCGCGCGTCGAGGTGGGCTTGGATCTCCTCGGCCAGCTCCTGAAAGACGGTGCTCGTCGTGCGACCGCACCCCGGGCAGGCCGTGACCTGCGGCCGAAAGGCCCTCAAGCCAAGACTCTGGAGCAGCTCGTGGCACACTCGGACCTCGAGCGTGCGATCGCCGCCGGGCTCCGGTGTCAAACTGGCGCGAATCGTATCTCCGATGCCCTGCTGCAGCAGGATCGAGAGCGCCGCCGAGGTCGCGACGATACCTTTGGCCCCCATCCCGGCCTCCGTCAGACCGAGATGCAGCGGATAGTCGCAGCGCCGGGCGAGTTCCTCGTAGACGGCGACCATGTCCTGCAGCCGGCTGACCTTGCAGCTGATGACGATGCGGTCCGACGGGAGGCCGATCTCCTCGGCAGCTGCGGCGGAGCTTAGGGCGCTTTCCACGAGTGCACGCCGCACGACGAGCTCCGCGTCCTTAGGTTCGGACAGGCCGGCGTTCTCGTCCATGAGGCGATCGAGCAGCTCGGGATCGAGCGAGCCGGCGTTGACCCCGATCCGCACGGGCTTCGCGAAGCGAATGGCCGTCTCGATCATGGTCGCGAAGTTCTCGTCGTGGCGCGCACCGCGCCCGACGTTGCCCGGATTGATGCGCAGCTTGTCGAGTGCCTCCGCGCAGTCGGGCACCTCGGTCAGCAGGCGGTGTCCGGTGAAGTGGAAGTCGCCGACCAGCGGCACGGTCACCCCGTCGGCGCAGAGGCGCTCCCGGATCTCCGGCACCGCGCGCGCCGCTTCCCGGGTGTTTACGGTGATCCGGACGATCTCCGAGCCTGCCTCGGCGAGCGCGGTCACCTGGTCCGCGGTAGACCCGATGTCGGCGGTGTCGGTGTTGGTCATGGACTGCACGACGACCGGGGCGCCACCGCCCAGCGCGACGCCGCCGACGTCGCAGGCATGGCTTGTGCGCGTTGAGCGTGCCAACGGGCCGATCCTACTCCGGCGCGCCGGGGATCAGCGCCCGAGCTCCTCCGCGATGTTGCCGCCCCGGATCAACTCGATGTCGTTCTGCAGGATGTAGAGAAAGGCCAGCACTACGAGGATGATCCCAAACAAGGCGATCCGCTCGTAGACCTTCCCGGGCAGCGGTTTGCCCATGATCCGCTCGGTGAGCGCGATCACGATGTGCCCCCCGTCGAGCGGCAAGATGGGCAAGAGGTTGAAGACGCCGAGCGCGAAGCTGATCGCCCCGAGGAACGCGATGATCGTGATGAGGCCGTCATCGGCCACGACGTCGAAGATCGCGCCAGCCCCCACGACGGAGTTCACCTGCTGGCGTGCTTCCTCCTCGAAGATCAGGCGCTTGAAGAGATCGCCATATGCCTCGGTCAGCAGGACCATGCGATCCCACCCGAAATCCAGGCCGTCGATCGGACCGAGATTCGTGCGCCCCTCCTCAGGAATCTGCGCGAAGGTGAAACCCAGCTGGCCGCGCCCGAGCTCCTCGTTGATGACAACGGGCGCAACCGCTCCCGTGAGCTGCTCACCATCACGCTCGTACACCACCTCGATCGTCGTGCCGACGTTCTCCTGGATCTGGTACCGGATCCCTTCGACGATGCCGGGCTCAGCGCGAACGTTGTTCACCGAGATCAAGCGGTCGCCCGGCTCGAGACCGAGCTGCGCGGCGGGCGTGGGCTCGCCGTCGACGCTGGTGGTCACGGCCGCGACCTCGTTTGCCAGCGAGAAGTTCGGGGTGCCGATCCAGGCGATCGCCGCGAAGGCGATGAACGCCACGACGATGTTTACGGCCGGCCCCGCGAGGATCGTGGCGATGCGTCTGCCGGTGGTGGCGTTGTAGTACGTACGCGCCTCGTCCTCGGGCGGGACGTCCTCGCTCCGCGTCATCCCGGTGATCTTCACGTAGCCCCCGAGCGGCAGCCAGCCGATGCCGTACTCGGTCTCGCCGCGCTGAAACGACGTGATCGGCCGGCCGAAGAAGATCGAAAAGCGCTCGACCTTCATGCCCGACCACTTCGCGACCACCAGGTGCCCGAGCTCGTGAACGAGCACGAGGAACATCAGGATCGCAACGAACAGCCCGATGTCCAGAATGCTGTCCACGCTCATCGACCGGCTTCCGCCAAACCTGCAAGGCTGCCCTTCGCGGCCTCCCGGCCGCGTGCATCGGCCTCAAGCACGGTGTCTAGGTCGCGCGCGGGACCGGCGTGCACCGCGCCCAGCGTGGCCGCCACCACGCGAGGGATGTCGCCGAACGGCAGCCGGTTGTCGAGGAAGGCCTGTACTGCCACCTCGTTGGCCGCATTCATGATCGTGGGCGCCGTGCCCCCGGCCTCACCTGCGGCGCGGGCAATGGCAAGACATGGGAATGCTTCGGCATCCGGGACATGAAACGTGAGCTCGCGCCCCACGAGGTCGAAACGCGGCCCCTCCGGCGGCGCCTGCGGATGGCGCAGCGCATAGCCGATCGGAATGCGCATGTCCGGCGGACCGGCATGGGTCAGCAGGCTGCCGTCGACCAGACGGACCATGGCGTGAATCACCGACTGCGGATGCACGACCACCTCGATTCGGTCATACGGCAGCCCGAACAGGTGATGGGCCTCGATGATCTCGAGCCCCTTGTTCATCATCGTCGCCGAGTCGATCGTTATCTTGGCGCCCATGCTCCACGTCGGATGCGCGAGGGCTTGGTCGGGTGTCGCATCGGCGATCTGCGCGGCTGAGCGACCTCGAAACGGGCCCCCCGAGGCCGTCAGGACGCCCGCCGCCACCTGATCCTCCGACACACCCATGAGCAGCTGGAAGAGCGCCGAATGCTCCGAGTCGACGGGTATGAGCGCCGCACCGCTGCGCTTGCGTGCCGCCGCCACCAGATCGCCGCCCACGACCAGGCTCTCCTTGTTTGCGAGTGCGACGGGCAGGCCACGCTCCAGCGCCGCCAGCGTAGGCTGCAGCCCGACGGCACCGACGATGGCATTCAGGACGAGATCCGGCTGGGAGGCCTCGATCAGCGGCGCGAGATCCGGCGCGTACGGCACCGTGCCACCGCCTGCCGCGCAGCTGGTGTGGACGATGCCGCGATCTGCCGCTTGGGCCGCCATGGCGTCATGACGGACAGCACAACTGAGGCCGCAGGCGACGAGGTCTTCGGCTGCATCGATGACGTCGAGTGCCTGGACTCCGATCGACCCGGTCGAGCCGAGGACGAGGACGCGTTTCACCTCGTCCGAGTGTAGTGCCGTTGGCGGGCTACCCGTCCTGAACCAGCACCTGCGCGGTCTCGCAGAACGCCACGACGAGATCCACGCACGCGTCCAGATCATCCGGGTGGCACGCCTCGACCACCTGGTGAACGTAGCGCGCAGGAATGGACACGGCCCCCGCGATCGCCCCGTCGCCGGCGAGCTGAAGCTCACGGGTGTCCGTACCGCCCCTCGGCATCACCTCGAGCTGATACGGGATCCCTCGCTCCTCGGCAAGTGCCACGAGGTGGTCGACCACGGCGGTGGGAACGATCGCGCTGCGATCGAAGACTTTGATCGCCGCGCCGTCCCCGACGCTCGTCACGCGCTGATGGGGCTTGGCGTCCGGCCCGTCGTTGGCGAGCGTGATGTCGATGGCAAGGCCGAGGTGCGGCCTCACCCGCGAGGCCGCGACGCGGGCACCCCGCATGCCGACCTCCTCCTGCACCGTCGCCGCCGCGTGGATGTCGCAGGCGTGCTCGCCGAGACGCTTCACGGCCTCGATCATCACGTAGAGGCCCGCGCGGTTGTCAAGGCTCTTTCCGCTCACCAGGTCGCCGATGTCATCCAGGCTCCGCTCGCGCGTGACCCGGTCGCCGGGACGCACCAGCTCGCGTACCCGCTCCTCGGGCAGCCCAAGGTCCACATAGAAGTCCTCGACCTTCGCCGGCCGGCGTTTCTCCTCGTCGGTCATGAGGTGTACGGGCTTCGCGCCCATCACCCCGAGCAGATCGTCCCTTCCGTGTACCAGCACCCGCTGGGCCGTGAGGGTTTTCGGATCGAAGCCGCCCAGGGTGAGCACCCGAAGGAAGCCGCCCTCCTCGATGTGGCTGACGATGAACCCGATCTCGTCGGCGTGAGCCGCGAGCAGCAGTCGCGGGCCGTCGCCCGCGAGCCGCGCGACCGCGCCACCGAGGGGGTCGGTCACGAATTCGTCGGCTACTGGCTCCAGCTCGTCACGGACGAGTTGGATGACATCGCTCTCCTTGCCCGGAGCACCCGACGCGGCGCAGAGACGCTTGAGCAAATCGCGATTCACGGGGCCCGACCCTACGTGACCCGCCGCCTCATAGCACCAACCACACCGTGATGAGGTATCCCGGGATTACCGAGAAGAGCAAAGCGTCGAATCTGTCGAGCACGCCGCCGTGGCCGAGCAGAAGCGTGCCGGAGTCTTTGACATGCGCATCGCGCTTCAAACGCGATTCGAAGAGGTCTCCGAGGTATGCCGCGCCGCAGATGGCGGCTCCGAGCACGACGGACTCCAGATGCCCGATCCAGTCCATGTAGAGGCCCGCGACCCAAACGGCCAGCACACCGACCACGAACCCGACGACGAAACCCTCCACGGTCTTGTGCGGCGAGATGTTGGGGGCGATGGGCCGCCGCCCCCACAGCTTGCCGCCGAAGTACGAGGCGGTATCGAACACCCACGTGCCGACGAGCACGTTGATCACCGCGGCGTCACCGACCTCGAGCCGCCGCAACAGCACCAAGACGGCGAGCGGCGCCCCGAGGTAGAGCACTCCGAGCGCGGTGACGCCCAGGCGCGAGACCAGGTGCTTACCACCGGGCACCAGCACGGCGGCGAGTGCCAGGCAGCCGAGGGTCGCGCCCAGCCCGAGCACCATCGCCCGCTCAGGCGGGGAAACCGTGCCCGCGAAAACGACGGTCGCCGCAACCCCGACGTAGCCCGCCCAGCGGAGCGGCCGGTATGGGTCTGCGACCCGGTAGAACTCGAACAGCCCGATCAGCGAGATGATCAGCGCGAGGCCGATGAAGAGCGGCCCACCCAGGGCGACCGCGAGCAGGACGGCGATCACCCCCGGGATCGCGACGATGAGGCGCGTGGTCATCGCCCCCCGAACCGCCGCTCACGGCTCGCGTAGCTCGTGAGGGCCGCCTCGAAGTCCGACGTCGTGAATTGCGGCCAGAGGCGGTCCGAGAAGTACAGCTCCGAATAGGCCGACTGCCAGAGCAGGAAGTTCGACAGGCGGTGCTCGCCGCTTGTGCGGATGATCAACTCGGGGTCGCGCAGCTCGGGGTCATACATCAAGCGTCCGAACTCCTCCTCGCCGGCCTCGGCCCCGTATTCGGCCACGAAGCGACGGGCAGCCTCGACGATCTCACCACGGCCGCCGTAGTTCATCGCGACCACGAATCGCATACCGTCGTTGTCGGCCGTGAGCTCCTCCGCCCGGGCGATCTGGCGCTGCAGCTCGTCACTGAGCTCCTCGCGGCGGCCGATGAAGCGCATTCGGACGTTCTCGGCGTGCAGCATGCCGAGCTCCCGGTGGATCAGCTCGACGAACATGTCCATCAACCCGACGACCTCGGCATCCGGCCGGGCCCAATTCTCGGTGGAGAAGGAGTAGACCGTCAGGTACCTCACCCCCCGATCGCTGGCATAGCGGACGATCTTCTTCAGGGCCTCGGCGCCGGCGCGATGCCCGGCGCCTATCGGCAGGCGCCTCTCGCGGGCCCACCGGCCATTTCCGTCCATGATGATGGCGACCGACTCCGGGAGCTCGGCCAGGGGCACGGTCGGCTCGGCCGCCGCGGGACGCAGCAGCACACGCGCCCAGCGCGCACGGCGCCGAAGCGGTGCAAGCACCGCGCTCAAGCCTCGCAACGTGCAGAGCGTCGAGATCGCACCGGGGAAACCTAGCGACCGGCGTGCGGCTGGGCGCGGCCGACGGCCCGTCAGATCTCGAGGATCTCGCTCTCTTTGCCCGCGAGCATCTCGTCGATCTGCCCGACGTAATCGTCGGTGAGCTTCTGCACCTCGCCCTGCCCACGGCCGAGCTCGTTCTTCGAGAGCTCGCCCCCTTTCTCGGCACGCTTCATCTCGTTGTTGGCGTCGCGGCGAACATTGCGAACGGCGATGCGCCCCTCCTCCGCGATCTTGCCGGCGACCTTCACGAGATCCTTGCGGCGCTCCTCGCTGAGCTCGGGAATCGGAAGCCGGATCAGCTGACCGTCGTTGGCCGGGGTCAGCCCGACATCCGACTCTTGGATCGCTTTCTCGATGGCGGTGATCAAGGATGGGTCATACGGCTGCACCGTGAGCATCCGCGGCTCGGGTACGTTGAGCTGCGCCACCTGGTTGAGGGGAGTCTCCGCGCCGTATGCGTCCACGGTGATCCGGTCGAGCAAGGCGGTCGAGGCCCGCCCCGTGCGGACGGTGCCGAACTCGTCGCTCACGCTCTTGACCGCGCCTTCCATGCGTCTCTTCGCGTCTTCGATGCGCTCTTTCACGCCTACTCCTTGCTGGTGGCGGAGACGATGGTCCCCACCCGTTGGCCATCCAGAATGCGCTGGATGTTGTTCGGGTCATCGAGGTTGAACACCATGATCGGCAGGTCGTTGTCCATGCAGAGCGACAGCGCCGTGGTGTCCATGACCTTGAGGCCGCGCTCGATGGCCTCGCGGTGGCTCAGCCGAGGAATGAGGCTGGCGTCGGAGTTCACGCGTGGATCGTCATCCAGCACCCCCTCCACCCCGTTCTTTGCCATCAGGATGCACTGGGCGCCAATCTCCAGGGCCCGCAGCGCCGCGGTCGTGTCGGTCGTGAAGAACGGGTTGCCGGTGCCCGCCGCGAAGATGACGACCCGCCCCTTCTCGAGGTGCCGCATGGCGCGACGCCGGATATAGGGCTCAGCCACCTCCTGCATGGCGATTGCCGACTGGACGCGGGTCGCGAGTCCTTCCTTCTCCAACTGGTCCTGGAGGGCCAGAGCATTGAGCACCGTCGCGATCATGCCCATGTAGTCGGCCGTGGCCCGATCCATGCCCGACGCCGTGCCGGAGACCCCACGAAAGATGTTGCCGGCCCCGACCACGATCGCGACCTCGACTCCCCTCGCCGCCGCGCTCGACACGGCGCTCGCGATACGCGCGATGCGCTGCGGGTCGATCCCGTATCCGTCGTCTCCGGCGAGCGCCTCGCCGGAGAGCTTGAGGACGACCCTGCGGTAGGGGGCCCTCTCGGAATCTCCCGTGTCAGCCGCCAAGCTCGAACCGCACGAAGCGTCGGATGGTGACGTTCTCGCCGAGCTTGCCGGAGAGCGCCGCGCGCAGCTCCTCGATCGTTCGTGGCTTCTTCGCGTCGAGGTCCTTGACGAACGGCTGCTCGAGCAGCGTGATCTCAGAGAGCGCCTTCTTGAGCTTGCCCTCCACGGCCTTCTCGCGCGCCTGGTCGGGCACATCGGTCATCTGCTCGATGAAGATCGCCTTCTCGCGGTCCACGAACTCGTCGGGGACATCGTCGACCGCGACGTACTCCGGCCTCGAGGCGGCGATGTGGAGCGCGACGTCATGGACGAATGCCTGGAACTCCTCGTTGCGGGCCACGAAGTCGGTCTCGCAATTGACCTCGAGCAGCACGCCCACCCGGCCGCCCTGATGGATGTAGCTGTCCACGATGCCCTCGTTGGCGTCCCGGCCGGCACGCTTCGCCGCGTCTGCGAGCCCCTTCGTGCGCAGCAGGGTCGTCGCCCCCTCCATGTCGCCCCCCGACTCCTCGAGGGCGCGCTTGCAGTCCATCATTCCGGCGCCGGTCTTGCGCCGCAGCTCACTCACGTCTTGGGCCGAGATCTTGCTCACGCGTCAATCACCTTGAGAATCGCGGTTGGGTCGGATGGAGAAACGGGCTACTGCGAGCTCTCGACGTCCGCCTGGGGCTCCGTGGCCTCGGGGGCAGAGACCTCGGGGGCAGGCGCCTCTGCCGCGGCCGCCTCTGCCGCCGCGGGCTCTACAGCAGCGGGCTCCGGCTGAGGCTCTGCCGCAGGCTCGGCGGGCGCTGTCTGCGCAGGGGGCCCCTGCTCGACCTCGGCCGGCGCAGGCGTCGCCTGCGGCGCGGGATCCCCGGCGGGGGCCGCCGGCTCGGCGGGCGCCTCGGCCTGGGCAGGCTCGGGCTCGGCGACGGCCTCGCTCGCAACCTGCCCGCCCATTCGCCCTTCGATCACGCCGTCGGCCAGAGCGCCCAGAACGAGATCGCACGAGCGAATGGCATCGTCGTTGCCGGGAATGATGTACGTGGCCTCGTCAGGGTCGCAGTTCGTGTCGACCAGGCCGATGATCGGAATGCCCAACCGGTTGCACTCGCGCACGGCGATGGCCTCGTTGTTGAGGTCGACGATCACGACCGCGTCCGGCAAGCGCTCCATCGCGGAGACACCGCCGAGGTTTGTCTCGAGCTTCTCGAGCTGGGCGACGGCCGAGAGCCGCTCTCGGGTGGGCAGTAGCTTGAGCTGATCGCCTTCTTTCTGGGTGCGCAGCTCGTGAAGCCGCTGCACGCGCTTGTTGACCGTGTCCCAGTTCGTGAGCAGGCCGCCCAGCCAGCGGTTCGCGACGCTCGGCATACCGCAGCGATCGGCGTCTCGCGCGATGGAGTCCTTGCATTGCTTCTTGGTGCCGACGAACAGCACGACACCGTCGCGTTCGGCGATGGCGCGCACGAAGGCCTGCGCCCGCTCCAGCAAGACCAGCGTTTGCTGGAGATCAATGATGTAGATGCCGCTGCGCTCGCCGAAGATGTATCGCTTCATCTTCGGGTTCCAACGGCGCGTCTGGTGGCCGAAGTGGACTCCGGACTCCAGCAGCTGCTTCATCGTGACAGTGGCCACGTGCTGCTCCTTGGTGGTTGGAATGCTTCGCCGCCGCGCCGCCGGTGGAACCCCCGTGGGGCACCGCCACCGGACATCGATACGCGTCGGGTCGTCTTCAGGTCGGAGGAATCCTAGCGGTCGGGAGACCGCGGCAGGTCGTGCGCGGGGTCGATGCGATCAAGGGCGTCAGACAGGTCCGAATGCAGGGCGCTGCGAAACTCGACGAGCTCTCCGCTCTCCGGGTGGGGAAAGCCGAGGTACCAGGCGTGCAGGAACTGGCGCGAGAGCCCGAGATCGGGCTGGCGTTTCCCGTAGACCTGGTCGCCCACCACCGGGTTCCCCTCCGATTCCAGGTGCACCCGGATCTGGTGGGTGCGCCCGGTCTCCAGGCGGGCCTCGACGTAGCTGAAGCGGCCCGGCTGCCCGATGCGGCGCAGGTGTGTCACGGCGTCGCGCCCCTCTGACGCCATGACGCTCATCCGGGTGCGATTGCGGGCATCCCGGCCGATCGGCCGCTCGATGGTCAGTGCCGGTGGCATGCGGCCGTGAACGAGCGCCGCGTAGCGCCGCTCGATCTCGCGGTCGCGCAGGAGTCGCTGCAGGCGGCGATGCGCTCGGGGCGTGCGGGCGACGACCAACAGGCCCGAGGTATTCCTGTCGAGCCGGTGCACGATCCCCGGGCGCAGGGGGTCGTGACCGCCCGCGATGGCTCGCGCCAGCAGCCCGTGTACGAGCGTGCCGCTCTCGTGACCCTTGCTGGGGTGGGTCACGACCCCTGCCGGCTTGTCCACGACCAGCAGCGACTCGTCCTCGTAGAGGACCTCGTGGGGGACATCCTCGGGGCTCAGCTTTGCCTCAGGCGCGGCTTCGACGGGTCGAACGCTCACGCGCTCCCCGGGCACGAGCTGATGCCGCTTGACTCGCGGCTGTCCATCCACCAGCACGCGCCCCCGGTCGATCAGCCGCTGGGCCTCGGCGCGACTTCCTACCGGCTCCAGCGCCCCCACAACCACGTCGAGCCGCCGACCCGCCTGCTCAGGGCCGACGACGATCTCGAGCGTGGGCCCGGTCATCCCTCGCCGTCGAAGAACGTGAGCCCCAGGACGATCAGCGCCACTCCGCACACGATCCCGACGTCGGCCGCGTTGAACGCCGGCCAGGCCACGGGATCGAGGAAGTCCGTCACCCCCCCGCGGGCGACGCGGTCGATCAGGTTCCCGAGACTCCCGCCGATCAGCATCCCGCCGCCGATCGCCACCGCAAGGCTGCGCCGCGCGGTGCGGGCGACCGCGATACCGATCGCGATGAGCGCCACGACGGTGAGCGCCGCCACGAGCTCGGGGCGCCCCGGGAACAGACCGAAGGCGATGCCTTCGTTCCGAACCCGCGTGAGACCGAACCCCGGGACGAGGCCGATGTAGTCGCCCGACTCGATCGTCGACCGCGCCAGGATCTTGCTGGCCTGATCGAGCACGACCACGACACCGGCGATGACCAGAAGCAGCGTCGCCCGCATTCGCGCCGAGTAATGGAGGCGCCGCCGCCCTGCCGCGAGAGCTACATCGCCGGGGCGGGGAGCCTCGCTCGCGGCGCTCATGAGACTGCGGCTTCCCCGGCAGCCTTCAGCCGGCCGGCCAATGTGGAGGGATCGCCATCGATCTCGACTAACTTACGCGCCCCGCCGGAGCCGCGGCGAATCCTGGCCTTGCGGGGACGTACTCCGGCAAGCTCCGCCAGGTAGGCGCACAGAGCAGCGTTCGACTGCCCTTTGTGTGGAGCCGCCGCGATTTGGACCCTCAACAGACCATTCTGCTCGCCCACGATTCGCGTCGTCCTGCTACGCGGGACGGCCTTGACCGCGACCATGACGCCGCCGTCGCGGAGCGAAAGCCAGTCCGGGAGAGCGATCAGCCGCCGAGGATGTTCGAGAACACGCTGCGGAGGATGAACAGGACGAAGATCGCGGCGATCGGCGAGATGTCGAACATGCCGATCGGAGGAATGAAGCGCCTGAACAAGCTCAGGTACCACTCGGTGCTCTGAATGATGAAGTCATAGACCGACCGCAGCGCCCCGCCCTGGGGCACGGACGGGAACCACGAGAGCAGGATGCGCACGAAGATGAGGACGATGAAGACGAGGAACAGCGCATCGACGTATGAGGCAATGGTGTCCATCTAGCTCCCTGATGCGGTCCCCGCCAGCGCGGCCGAGACTACAGTTCCTCCGCGCGAGCGGCAGCTGCTCTTACGGCGTCAGCCATGTGAGCCCGGACCGCTCCGCGCTCGAGGACGGTGAGGCCGGCGAGTGTGGTGCCGGCCGGCGACGATACGCGCTGCCGCAACTCCGCCGGGTCCTTGCCGCCGCCGAGCAAGGCGGCCGTGCCCGCAAGAACCGCGGGGACCATTTGGCGAGCTTGGGCGCGCGGCAGTCCGGCGGACACGGCACCCTCCTCGAGGGCTTCGGCGATCAAGGCGACGAAGCCCGGGCCGCTACCCACCAAGGCCGTCGCGACCGAGAATGCGCCCTCCGGCAGGGCCACAGAGGTACCGAGGGCGTCGAGGGCGTCGAGCAGCTCGGCCTCGCGCCCGTCGGGGAGGGCGCGAGTGGCGACGGCGATCAGTCCGGCCGCGTGCCGTACCGCGAGGTTCGGCATGGTTCGCGCGAGAGGCGTATCCGGCAGGGCCTCTGTGAGACGGTCGAGCGTCCATCCGGCCATCACCGACAGCACCACACTTCGTTCGCTCAACTGCGGCCGCAGCGCCTGGAGAGCGGCCTGACCGTCGGCGGGCTTGACGGCGACGCACACCAGATCGGCGGCCGCCACGTCGTGGAGCGACCCCGTGGCGAGCCCGTCCCTCTCCTGCGCCGCGCGAGCAACCGCGGCCACCGCGTCGTACACCGCAACCGGACGACCCGTGCGCGCCAGGCCGACCCCCATGGCAGACCCCATAGCGCCGGCGCCGACGATGCCGACCGTGCGCGGCCACGCGGCCGCCTTCGATGCGGGGCTCACGGGCGGCTCAATACTGGTTGAAGAAGCCCTTCTCGAGGAGCCGCGCCCGCTCCTCTGCGGAGACCTCGACGTTCTCTGGGGTCAGCAAGAAGACCTTGTCGGCGATCCGCTGCATGCCCCCGTCGAGGGCGTAAGTGAGCCCGCTCGCGAAATCGATCAGCCGCTTGGCGAGGTCGACCTCTGAGCCCTGCAGGTTCACGATCACCGGAACGGAGTTCTTGAACCGGTCGGCGATTTGCTGCGCGTCGTTGAAGTTCTTCGGCACCACCAGATGCACCTCGGACCGCGAGGGCGGCGCGACAGCCCGCACCGGCGCGCGACGGCGCTCGCGTTCCTCCTCGGCGAAGATATCGTCGAACTCCTCGTCGCGGCGACGCGGTCCGAGGCGCCTGACGTTCGGGCGCTCCCGGTATGAGCGCTCGAGGTCCTCCTGGGGGCCGCCGCCGCGCGACCCGCGCGGCGGCGGCTCGTCCTCGTAGTCCTCATAGTCCTCGTACTCGTCAGCGGGATCTGCCATCCCGAAGTACACGAGCGTTCGCTGCCAGATGTTGCCCACTCCCATCGTGCTCACCCCTCGCGGGCTTGGTCGATCAAACCTCGGCCGACTCGCACGAGGGTTGCACCCTCCTGCGTGGCGACGAGGTAGTCCTGGCTGGTCCCCATGGAGAGATCCGCGAAGTCGTGACGGGCGTCGGACCTCTCCGACAGCCGGTGCGCGAACTCGCGAGTGGCCGCAAAGAACGGGCGACTCACCTCGGGGTCTTCGGTCATTGGCGGCATCGACATCAAGCCCCCTATGACCAGATTGTCGTGCTCGGAGACCTCGTCGACGAACCGCTCGAGGTCTGAGGGCACGATACCAGCCTTGGTCCCTTCTTCACCGATGTTGACTTCGACGAGCACCCGCACAGGCCCTTCCGCACGCGTCGCGATCTCGGCCGCGAGACGCGCCGAATCCACCGAATGGATCAGGCGCACCGCGGGCAGCACGTCGCGAACCTTGCGGCGCTGGAGATGGCCGATGAAGTCGAACTCCAGCGCACCCTGGGATGCTGTCATCTTGCTCAACATGTCCTGCAGTCGGTTCTCTCCGAGCCGTCGAACACCTGCTTCGAGGAGCGCGCCGACCTCCTCAGAGGCGATGTACTTGCCCGCCAGGAGCAGCTCGACGTCCTCCGGCGCGCGCCCGCTCTGGCGCGCCGCTTCGTCGAGCAGCTCGCGGCTGCGGCCGATCGCCTGCCGTAGCTTGCCCGGATCCAACACCTCCTCAGCGTGACAGATCGGGCGGATCGCCCCTCGTTGCGGCGGTTTTCGCGCGCCATCACGCGATCCAGACCACGCCGGCCTGCCGGCCGGTGCGCGCCCCCTCGACGCGATGGCTGAAGAAGTAGGCCGTGTCGGCCGTCGAGCGGAGAACATCATGGACTGCCTCCTGCGCAAGGCCGCTCTCGGTCAGGCAGATGCGCGCACAGGCTCGCAGATCCACCCGGCGTCCATCGACCACACCGGCGCCGAAGCGCCCTGCGAAGCGCTCCGCCAGCGACGCGTCGACCTCGTAGCCGGCCTGATCGATGCAGGGACCGATCGCGCCGGAGAGCGGGCCCTCGCCGGGCAGCGCCGCGCATACGGCGCCGATCGTGTCCGCCATCAGACCTCTCCAGCCGGCGTGCGCCGCCCCGACGCCGCTCCCATCGCCGCGCCACAGGAGGACCGGGACGCAATCGGCCGCCATGACCACCAGGGGCAGACCCACGCGATCGGTCACCATGCCGTCGGCGGCCGGCCACCCGGTCAGGCCTCCGCAGAAGCGCCCGGGCCGCAGCGGTCCGGACACCGCAACCACGTCCGCGGCATGGACTTGGCGCAACATGCTCACCCTTGCGGGATCGACTCCCAGGCTCGCGCAAAGCGCCCGCCGGTTCTCGCGAACCACCGCAGGGTCGTCGCCGGTCGAGGTCGCGAGGTTCGCCTCGTCGAAGGGGGGGCGGGACCGTCCCCCGCGCCGGGTCGTGAAGACCGCTCGCACCTCGCACCCCGTGTCCACGGGGATAGTGACGGGGGGGATCATTCGGAGGCCGCCCCCAGCGCGACGCGAAGCTGTGCATCCCGCGTCTCTGCCTGCCCATCGAGCATGGCGGCCCGAGCGGCATCGAGGCCGCGGCCGATCGCAGGGCCCTGAGGGACCCCGGCATCGATCAGCGCAGAACCGTCGATCTCCAGTTCTCGCAGGCGGTCGCGTACGAGCCAGTCCCCGGCCCACGGGGCGCCTCTCGCCGCCGCGACGATCGCCGCCGCGAGCGGCGCCAGCCCGAGCCGCCGATCCGCGGCCGACGGAGAATCCATGCGCTGGAGATCGGTCACCAGGTAGTCCGCGGCCGTGGACGCGCGGGCCTGCTCGACGGCCCAGCCGGGTAGCGCGACGCGCCTCAGCAAGGCCTCGCTGGCAAACCTGCCCATGAGGAGGGGCCACCGTTCGACAACGGGTACGCCGTCGCGTGCCATAACCTCGTCGAGCGAGGCCGCGGTGCCGGGAGGATCCTCGGCGGCGAGCCCGCGCGCACCGAGCTCTCGGAGCAGCTCGACCGCGGGCGCCGGATCGCGCTCGCCGAAGAGCCGGCGAAGCTCCTCGGCGACCCGAGCATTGCCCCAATCAAGCCGGGGGGCGTGGGTCTCGGCGGCCCGTCTCGTCCCATTCTCGAGCGCGAAACGGAGCCGCGCGGCTTGGCGCGCCGCGCGCACGATGCGGCTGGGGTCCTCCTCGAACGCATCCGGCCGGAGATTGCGGATCAGGCGGCGCTCGAGATCGGCACAGCCGCCGAGTGGATCTACGAGCGTGCCGGCGTCGGGGCCGACCAGCCGCAGCGCCATGGCATTCACCGTGAAATCCCGGCGCCTCAAGTCATCATCGAGGGTGCCAGGCTCAACCTCCGGCAGAGCCCCCGGACGTGGATAGCTCTCGCGACGTGCGCCGACGAAGTCGAGATGCGTACCGTCGTCGAAGTGCACCGAGGCCGTCCTGAAGCGCTCGTGCAGGGACAGCCGCGCCCCGAGCCGCTGCGCCACCCGCCCCGCCACGGCGGCCACGTCGCCCTCGACGACCAGGTCGACGTCATCACCGAGCGGTGTCCCGAGCAACCCGTCGCGCACCACTCCGCCGACCAGGCTCACGCACGGCTCGAGGGCATCGAGAGCGCGCTCGAGCGCAGGATGCGACCTCACGCGCCTCATGAGCCTAGAATTGTCGTCGTGGCGTCCTATGACCCGCTCTCCGAGAAGCTACCGACCCATGCCAAAGTCGCCGAGCCGCGCCTCGCTGCGGCCCTCGCACGTTACGAGACCCTCACCGTGCCAGAGCTGGAGGACGCCTTCGCGCAGAACGACGCGGCGTTCAAGTCCTGGGTCCAGGAGCCGGGCAACGCCGAGCGCCCGATCAACGAGTTCCCGGGCTACATCGATCGCATCGCGATCGACAGCCTCATCGAGCGCCGCACCTGGATGGAGTAGACCTCAGCCGCCGAGGACCGCGATGGCGTCGATCTCGACCTTGGCACCGAGCGGCAGGGCGCAGACCTCGACGGTGGCGCGAGCCGGCGTGTGGCCCTCGAGCGCCGCGCCGTAAGCGGCGTTGACCGCCCCGAAGTCGTCGAGGTCGGTCAGATAGATCGTGCAGCGGACGATCTCGGGAATCGATCCGCCGGACGCACGCAGGATGGCGAGCAGGTTGCTCATCGCCTGCTCGGTCTGCGCGGTGATCTCGTCTGACACGATCTCACCGCTCAGCGGGTCGATCGGCACCTGGCCGGAGATGAAGACCAGCTCTCCGCTGCTCGCGACGATCGCCTGGCTGTAGGGGGACCCGTGCACCGGAGCCGGCGCGTCGGCAGTACGGATGCTCTTCACGGCCGCACCTCCACCCCGTCGCTCGACATCGCCTGCTTGACCTCGGAGATCGTGTGGATGCCGTCGTGAAAGATCGACGCCGCCAGTACGGCATCGGCGAGCCCCTCTTTCACGGCCTTCGCGAAATCACCCGGTCCGCCGGCGCCACCGGATGCGATGACCGGTACGCCCACCGCGCCGGACACGGCGGCAAGCAGGTCGGTGTCGAAACCGTCTTGGGTGCCGTCGCGATCCATGCTCGTGAGCAGGATCTCCCCTGCTCCGCGACCAACTGCTTCCTTCGCCCACTCCACGGCCTCGAGGCCGGTCGGCTCACGGCCCCCGTTGAGGTAGACCTCCCAACCCCTCCCGTCCTCACGGCGCTTGGCGTCGATGGCGACCACGATGCACTGGGCGCCGAAGCGGGTCGATGCGCGCGTGATGAGGTCCGGGTCCTTGACCGCGGCGGAGTTGATGGACACCTTGTCGGCGCCCGCCGCCAGCACCGCCCGAATGTCCTCCTCGGTGCGTATGCCGCCACCGATGGTGAAGGGAATGAATACCTGCTCGGCCGTACGCGCGGCGAGGTCCACGATGGTCCGCCGCTTCTCGTGGCTGGCGGTGATGTCCAGGAACACCAGCTCATCGGCGCCCTCGCGGTCATAGCGGGCTGCGAGCTCAACCGGATCGCCGGCGTCCCGAATGTCGACGAAATTGACGCCCTTCACCACCCGCCCCTGATCGACGTCGAGGCACGGAATCACCCTGATCATGCCGCGGCTCCGTCGGCCTCGGCCAGCACACCCACGGCCTCGTCCATCGTGAAGCGCTCCTCGTAGAGCGCGCGCCCCACGACGACCCCGGTGATGTTCGGCACGCGGAGATTCTTCACCGACCGCAGATCCCCAAGCGACGAGATGCCGCCTGAGGCGATGACGTTCAACGGCGCAGCCGCACGGGCGAGTCGTCGCAGCGCCTCATGGTTCGGCCCGCCGAGCATGCCGTCCCGGGCGATGTCGGTGTACAGCAGGTGACGGACCCCGCGCTTGACGAGGTCGGTCGCGACATCCACTGCATCGCGATCAGTGACCCGAGTCCACGCATGCGTCGCGACCTTCCCGTCGCGGGCGTCGAGCGCGACCACCAATCGATCGCCGAGCCGCTCCACCGCCCAGGCGAGCAGGTCCGGGTCCTCGAGGGCCACCGTTCCGACCAACACGCGCGTGACCCCCGTTGCGATGGCCGTCTCGATCGCCGCCCGCGAGCGCAGGCCGCCACCGAGGTGCACCTGCCCCGGGAACTGAGCGGCGATGCTCGCGACCAGGGCTGCGTGGACCGGCTCGCCGGTGCGGGCGCCGTCGAGATCGACGACGTGGAGGGCCGTCGCACCACCCTCGGCAAACTCGCGCGCCTGCGCCAAGGGGTCGTCGTTGAACACGGTGGAGCGATCGAAATCGCCCTGCACGAGCCGCACCGCACGGCCATCGCGCAGGTCGATCGCGGGATAGAGAGTGATCACGCTGCCGCCGCTACCTCGAGCTCGGTGAGCCAGCGCCTCAACAACCCGAGGCCGGCCGTGCTGGATTTCTCGGGGTGGAATTGAACTCCGGTCACGCGCTCTGCCCCGGCGGCGGCGCAAAAACGCTCGCCGTATTCTGCGGTACCGAGCACGGCCACGGGATCGGCCGGGTGCACAGCGAATGAGTGAACGAAGTAGTACGTGCGGTCGTGCGGGCTGTCCGCCCCGGCGGCGATGGTCGCCCAGTCGTTCCACTCGACCGTGTTCCAGCCGATCTGCGGCAGCTTCCGATCGGTGCGCAGTGCCCGGACGTCGCCCCTGATCAGCCCGAGCCCGGACTGGCCGGGGCTCTCCTCACTCTCGTCGAACAAGAGCTGAAGCCCCAGACAGATCCCGAGTACGGTCGAACCGTCCTGGTGGGCTCGGTGCACCGCGTCATCGAATCCGGCAGCGCGGATGCGCCTCATGGCCTCGCCGAAGTGGCCAACGCCCGGCAGCACGACGGCGGCCGGCACGCCGAGCTCGTCGCCCGAGCGCACAACGCGCACGCGCGCGCCGAGACGCTCCAGGGCCTTGACCGCGCTGCGGAGGTTGCTCATCTCGTAGTCGAGGACGACGACCTCGCTCACAAGGAACCTTTGGTCGACGGAATGCCGGTCACCCTCGGATTGTGGCTGACCGCGACCCGCAACGCACGGGCGACGGCCTTGAAGCACACCTCGATTTCATGGTGAGGGTTGCCGCCGTTCCTCAAGGTGAGGTGGAGCGTCAGACGACCGTGGGAGGCCAGCGAGCGCATGAACTCCTCGAGGAGATCGGTCTCGAAGCCGCCGATGTTGCCCGGCGGCACGTCGACATCGACGACTGCCAAGGGGCGCCCGGAGATGTCGATCGCCGCCTCGGCCAGGCACTCGTCCATCGGCACCAGAGCGGCGCCGTAGCGCTCGATGCCGCTTCGATCGCCAAGCGCGCTGTGGATAGCCTGGCCGATGGCGATGCCGGTGTCCTCCACGGTGTGGTGGCTGCCGGTTTCGAGATC
>Ga0224508_10000788_pt1 | contig 29596 bp, 24 predicted proteins | sample SF_Jan12_sed_USG_4_FD_170157 | JGI IMG/M metagenome (GOLD analysis project Ga0224508, IMG submission 170157) | Sediment microbial communities from San Francisco Bay, California, United States - SF_Jan12_sed_USGS_21 | ecosystem: Environmental > Aquatic > Marine > Sediment | place: USA...
ACATGTTGTGAGGATTGTTCATGTTATATTCTGGCAGAGCAACCTTTTTTGTAACTGACCAAGTTGTTGGATCAACTGCAGTAGCAGTTCCTGGCTTGGTCTTTGATTGGGTCTTTTCAAATTGAGCATTTACCCATACCTCTCCTACACCATTAACTGATGGGTCAAATAGTGTGTTGGTTACAGAAGCTTCATCGAAATAAAATTCCTGTAGGGCATCAAGGCTTTTGACTGCTACTGGTGCAAAGTTAGATGAATCATTCAAATCATCACCACCCAAGTAGATACTTGCCTTTACCGGAAGAGCTGGATAGGATGGATTCCATGTTGGATTAGTATAATCTCTCCAGTTTTCTGTAGCTGTTGCAACAAAGAATGTCTTTGCAAGTCTTAGTGCTAGATCAGAGCCGGTGGGAATTTGATAACCATTAATCAGAGAGAAGGTCTCACCAAAATCTAATAGTAGACCACCATCAGAGTCTGTGATGAATCCAAGTTGAGATGGCAATAGTGGATTATCGACTATAACTCCCTCCTCATCCAGTTTAATTTGAGTCGTTGGGTCATCTACAATTACTCCTGCAAACATGTATGGATGGACCTTACATGTGAAGACATAAAGTCCCGGGTCAGTTAGTTCTACTATTCCTCCACCTTTGTATGAATGGGTCTGATCAAATGGCATGTTACCTGCACCTGTAGGCCACATCAAGCTGGTTACAGAATGAACAGTATCTGTCTGACTCATTACAAAGTTTACATAATCACCTGGACGAATAACTTCAAGAGATTTTGTTACAGTTAATGGTGCTAGTGCATCAGCACGGGCACTCTTAAACCAGCTTCCTGGTTCATCAGTTATTTCAAATGTTACAATTCCTGGTTCTTCCTCAATATCTGGATTTAAAATTACATTGTAGGGACTTGCTCCTGGGTAACTGTCGTGAGGGCCATTTACTACATGGACATGACCATGCATTCCTGATTGCATATGTGGAAATACATGGCAATGATATTGCCAGATACCTTCTCCAACATCGGCTCCAGACTCTACAATAAATGAGTGTCTTGAACCATCGTTCAAAAGTTTTGTATCTATAATATGGTCATTTGTTGAAGACTCTACCCATCGGTGTGCATGCATGTGGAAGGTGTGATCGTCTCCTATGGCAATGACATGAAATCTTACCAGTTCATTTAATGTAGATGCAAGAGTGGGATTTGTCCAAAGAGGGATTTGTTCTCCTGAATTGAGTTCTTGTCCCCAAAACGTAGAGCCGACCATAAACAACACATACTCTCTGTTAAGGTCCTCTAGGTCTGCAGACGTTATGGCGCCTGATCCTTCTTCAACATACTTGCCAATTGAACCAGTTGGGTTAACTATGATTGTTCCAAATAATCCCAAGCTGGCATCATTTTTATTTTGATAGTGGAATGTTCCTGCATCTGATGCAGTGAATTTGTAGGTTTTTGAATCACCTGCAGCTACTTTTGCATTTGAATTTGATAATCCTGGAGCATTAAATCCAACTGATTTTCCAGAAATGTTGTTTGTTAGAGTCACCTCCACAGTATCCCCCTCATTGACAATTAATGTGGGTCCTGGAATTGTTGCAATCTCACTATAATCTGGAACATCTCCATCTCCTTGGATTTCATGAGATACCAGCTTGTATGCCTCTTGTCCATTTGGTAGAGTCTCTGCAGTGATTGCTATTGTATGGGCTGGGTTACCAGGCATGGCGCTTGCTGAAATTATTTTTGGTATTGTAGTCTGAATACTTGTTTCTACGGATGGTGCAAGTGAAGATCCAACTAGTGCTATTGATGTAACAAGTGCAAAAGCCATAACAAATTGTAATTTATTCATAAATCATCATCTCTCTGTTTTTGGAGTTGTTTATTGGACAAGCGTCAATTTCATGTCTTCCGTATATTCCGTATAATGCCATACTATGTTTCACCTCCTGTTCTTTCAAGGGAAGCTAGCATGAGAACAGCAGATGTTGAAAAGTTTTTTGTAATAATTTCAATCATTGATGAATATTCTTTACAAATTTCAGTTAATTCATCAAATGATTTTTCTGTTGGGTTTGTTTGAGTTGTTCTCATCTAACTTACCTAAAGTTACTTAGTAACAATCCTTTATTTATAGCAGAAAGGGAACAAATCTTTATCTTGTAACCATATCGTTAGTTACTATTTATTAGTAGGTAACTTTAGGTAAGTTTATAATATTTTCCAGTTCATGATGTCTATGGCAAACCCTTCATTAGAACATATGATAAAAAATTGTCCTGTAGATAATACATTCAAAATAATAGGAAAAAGATTTGCATTCCACATAGTTAGAAACATGGCTATGAGAAATCAAACCAGATTCAACGAATTTTTAGGAACGATTGAGAATATTAACGCCAAAACTCTTTCATTGCGACTAAAGGAATTAGAAGAATCAAAGATAATTAAACGAACCGTGTATGACGAAGTTCCAATTAGGATTGAATACACCTTAACTGAAAAGGGAAAGGATCTGCAGGGAATAGTTGATCAGATGGCTGCATTTTCAATGAAACACTATCCAAAAACTGTATTCAAGGATGGAAAGAAGAGAAATTACAAACAGGTTTTCAGACGACCTGTTACTGTACTACACTAAATTTACTGGAAAAAAATGATTAGGATTAAACGGATTTATGAAGATTATTCCGATATGGATGGTTATAGAATACTTGTGGATAGGCTATGGCCAAGAGGAATATCAAAAGAACGTGCTAAGATAGATTTGTGGCCAAAAGAGATTGCTCCAAGTAATGATTTGCGAAAATGGTATTCTCATAATTCAGAAAAAGCAAAAGAATTCCAGAAAAAATACATCACCGAACTTGAGGGTAACTCTGATTCATTAAATGAAGTAAAAAAAACAACACGTGATCAAAAAACTATAACTCTTCTTTATGCATCTAAAGACCCTAATCCAATACATGCCACAGTATTACAGCAAATACTAAACGACTAAATTCTAATTCAATTCTTTAATGCAGTTCCTTGAACAACAGTTACCCTGTTTTCTTCAAGGTTTCGCGCCTGATTGAGCAATTTTTCTTTTGCAGTTTTCCCCATAAGTAGATGAAATCCTAGAGGTGGAGGACCAGAAGTTTCTGCCTTGTTTACCATCGCTTTGAAAAATTCCATTGATAGTTTACTTTTGTCAATCCATTTGTCAACTGCCAGATTGGATTTTTCGATTGCCTCTCTTGCTTCTTCTTGAGTACATAATGAGCTTAAGGAACCATGTTCTGCCCAAGGTGTTGGATAATGTGGTACGTTGTCTGTTCCAAATATGTCATGAAATACTAGTCTGCCCTTGGGTTTGAGAACTCGGCTTAATTCACTGTAAAATTTCTCCTTATCTGAAATATTCATTTGTGTATGTTCTGTCCAAACAACATCAAAACTATCTGAAGAAAAGGGAAGTTCCAATGCGCTAGCTTGTTTGAATGATGCCTTATCTGAAAGATTAACAAACTCTGTTAACTGGTTTGCAACATCAATGTATTCATCAGTAAGATCAACTCCCATCACAGAACACCCAAATTCATTTGCGATGTATCTTGCAGAACCACCTAGTCCACATCCCACATCTAGAACATGATGATGAGATTGAAGTTGAGCAAGGTTGGCAATTTCTATTGTGGATTCTTTTCCTCTTGTATGGAACTCATCGATTGGAGCAAGATCATTTGGTATTAATGATTGCAAATTTTTGCCAGAAGATTCAAGGCCTTTTAGGATAGAGTCTAAAATTCCACTAATCCCATAGTGGTTGCTAACTGCTTCATCATCCATGAAAATATTGAATGAAGAATTATTCATGAATGTTTTCCTGATTTGTGCTTATTTGCGTTAGATTTACTTCAAAATGGAGGGACAAATCCGTGGAGTCGAACTGAAATAATGAGTTTATCCCAACTAAGTTCAAATTTTAAACATTATGAGCAGCGTCGTATTTTTACGCACAAACTGGGGGGATTTCTATTATTTAAAGAACAAAATTTCAGTAGCAAAATTGAGAAATACTGATGCGCAAATAAAATTAGTTAAAATTGATAACCAGAATTAGATTTTAAAAAATTCTAGATCAGATTGGTTTTCCTTTGAACTGATAATCAATTATTTTATGAAATGTATTGTGTGATGCAATAACCGCTAGAGTGGATAATGCAGCCCAGATGAAATTTCTAATTGTTATCAGTTCGTTTGGCTTGTCAATTATCAGCGAGGTTTGAAATACGACATAAAAGTTGTCAAAGAGCCAAAAGGCCAGAGTTATCCATGACAATACGCCGCCTATTAGAAAACCCAACCTGGTTTTGCTTTTCACGAAGATTATTGCAGCTATTATTGCAATATACCAAAGTACTCCTGCCAAAACCCACAGAGGCTCAAAGAGTTCAGACCGGTCATCTAGCCAATAATAGGTGGTTCCAACTAGAGCCATTGCAATTAATGATACAAGCAAAAGCTTTTGGTTAATCTTGAATCCAGTACGCTCTTCTCGTAGCGGAGCAGCAGGGGGATTTTCTCTTATTTCCTTTGTTGCAATATCAATTGCATCCCCTGACACATCATACTCCCAGTCAAATTTGAACCGTTTTAGATAGTGCAAAATCTTTGCCTCTAACTATATCCCCATACACGTTGTGCTGGGGTTAGGACAGGCCGGCGAAAATTAACGTGCCCGAAAGAGCACCCGAACAAGTTCTTGAAAATGACACCGATAAGAAAATCTAAAGATTTGATCAAAATTTTAGAATGTGAATTTCCATTCACCAATAAGCGATCAATCACAAATTATCTCATAAATGATTCAAGCCTCTAAAGATTCAGCAATAATCCTTTAAATTTGATTTAAATTTCTTTTATCTTGTGAGATTTGTAATCTTTGCACTTGTTCCATTAATTCTTTCAATGGGAATTGTACCTGCAATTCCATTTAGTGACGCTTCTGAATATTCTCAAATTTGTATTGACAAAGTATGGATTGAAAGTGCCAAAGGCAGAATTGCATGTGTAACTCCAACCACTGCTGAAAAATTAGTACAACGTGGATGGGGAAGTTTGTTATCTGACGATGTTATTGATGAAAACCAATCAAATACTGTATCTCTTGAACTTCCTCCATATCCTGATCAACCAGAAGTTCACCCTAACTTGCTTGCAGGCTATGACTATTCTAGTCCCCCTGCAGTACACAAAGTGACTGAAGGAGTATACTCTGCAGTAGGATATGATTTAGCTAACAGCATCATGATTGAAGGCGATGACGGAATCATAATTGTAGATACAATGAGTACATACGAAGATGCAAAAGAAGTCATTACAGAATTTAGAAAAATTACTGACAAGCCCGTTAAAGCAATAATTTACACTCATGGTCATCTTGATCATGTACATGGAACAGGTGCATTTCTAGAAGAAGGAGAAGACATTGAAATCTATGCACATGAAAGTCATGTTGATTTTTACATTAATGAAAACAGTGTACTGGGACCAATAGCTGCAATACGTTCAGGATTTGCAGGTGGAGCCTTTTTGCCTGCTGAAGGACCAGACAGATTCAACCTCGGTGTTTTGGCTCCGATGATTCCAGGGACAATAGCCTATGCTCCTCCAACTCAAACATTTTCTGATGAACTTGAAGTTGAGATTTCTGGCGTAAAACTAAAGATGGTTTTTGTAGCAGGTGAGTCTTCTGATCAGATTTACATCTGGTTGCCTGACAAGCAAGTTTTGTTAATTGGAGATAACATCTATGCAGTAGTACCAAATGTCTACACACTTAGGGGTTCAGTCTACCGTGACCCAATGAATTATGTCAACGCACTTGACAAGATGATTCCACTTGAAGCAGAGTATCTAGTTGCAAGTCATGTTAAACCAGTCCTCGGTAAGGAAAACGTCAGAGATGTCTTGGTTTCGACAAGGGATGCAGTACAGTACATCTATGATCAAACGATTAGAGGCATGAATCAAGGTCATACTGCAGATGAATTATCTCACATGATTGAACTGCCAGAACAATTGGATAATCACCCATGGCTTACCAAAACTCGAAACCAAGTCTCATCACATGTTAAGCAAATCTACTATGGAAATTTGGGATGGTATGAGGGCGATCCTGCATTTTTGACTCCTATTAGTCTAAAGGAAAAATCTGTAAAGATTGTCGAGGGATTTGGCGGAATGGATGCGACAAATACCAGTATACAAAAAGCCATTGAAAATGGAGAATATGAGTGGGCAGCTGAGCTTGGAGCATATGCAGTTAATTCAGATCCAGATAATGAAGATGCTAAACTTCTCAAAGCTCATGCATTGCGAGTCTTAGGACAGCGTTCAGATTCATTTGACATTAGACACTGGTCAATAACTGAAGCCAGAGTACTTGAGGGAAAAATTACCATTGATCCTAAAGCATTTACCCAAACAAGTCCTGAACAGATGGCCGAGCTTCCGATTGATAAATTAATCAGATTCCTGCCAACAAAACTTGATCCTCAAAAGGCAGCAGGAGTTGATACTGTTCTAGGAATTACTTATTCAGATATCGGTATGGACTTTACACTACATGTTAGAAATAGCATTCTTGCAGTAACTGATGGTGCACCAGACAATCCCGACATGTCACTTGTGCTTGATTCAGATACGCATAAGCTAATAGTTGGAGGTCATCTTGGAATTTTTGATGCAATAGAATCTGAACAGGTTGAACTAACTGGAAATGTTACTGATTTAGTTGATTTTCTAAATATGTTTGATAATCTAACTGTTCAAACACATGGAATTGGATAATTTTCTACACGGTGCATGAAATGAAATCACAATATCCAATTATTGTTGGAATCGGAATTATTGTTGCAATAATAGTTGGAGTTGTAATATCTTTAGATACAACACAATCTGCTGAAGTAATTATAGAACCAGAAATTTCTTCAGATGAAATAAAACAGATTACAGAAAAAGCATTCATCTATGCTTACCCAATGTTAGAAAATTACAAGACAATGTACAATGCTGCGGTGGATGAGTCATCAGAACTCTATGCTGCACCATTTAATGTAATTCATCACAATGAAGGATTATCCACTCCTGATGATACATGGGTGACTACTCCAAACAGTGATACCATCTATTCACGTGCATGGCTAGATCTTCGGGCAGAACCAGTAATTCTCACAATTCCTGGAATTGAAGAAGACAGATACTATACATTTCAGTTAACTGATTTTCATACAAACAACTTTGGATATCTAGGAACCAGAACAACTGGTAATGATGGAGGTATTTTCATGATTGCAGGTCCTAGTTGGAATGGGGATTTACCTGATGATGTTGAGATAGCTCATCAAGCAGAAACTGATTTTGTATTAATTTTAGGAAGAACCCAAGTCAAAACTCAAGACGATGTACAAAACGCTCTTGACATTATGGAACAATATGATCTTAAAACGTTAAGCGAACATCTCGGTAAAGCACAACCTGATGCTGTCCCTGAAATTGATTTTATTCCATGGGATGCACAAAAAGCTTACAGCAGTGAATTTGTAAATTATGTGAACTTAATTCTGACATGGTCAACAATTCATCCTTCAGAAAAACAACTGTATGATGAATTTTCAAAAATTGACATCTCGACTGGAAAAATAATAGAGTTTGATGAATCACAAAAAATGATTATGGATGAGGCAACTAGTTCAGGTTTAGAAACAATTACTAAAAATATTCTGGAGCAAAAGTTTGGAAATGGATGGTTTATACCAGAATTTTTTGGAGATAGGGAATTTCATGGAACCAATTTCTTGAATAGATCAACTGGAGCACTATATGGATTATATGGCAATAACATTGAAGAGGCCCTTTACATTGGAGGCTTGATTGATAAAGATCAAAATATCCTTGATGGAAGTAAATCCAATTATGTCATCAAGTTTACCGAAGAGCCACCAGTACGTGCATTTTGGTCAGTAACAATGTATGATCAAGAAAACAGACTGCTGGTAGAAAACCAGATTGATAGATACCTCATCAATTCCATATCGGACTTGCAAAAAAATGAAGACGGCTCATTTGTTATTTATGTTCAGCATGATTCCCCCTCTGAAGATAAACAAAATAACTGGCTACCTGCCCCTGATGGACCCATCTACATGGTCTATCGTATGTATCTGGGAGATGAAACTATAATCAATAGAACTTTTGATCCGCCAGTAATAGAGAAAGTAGAATGAGTGGGATTTGAGAGTCAAGATTTTCTTACAATCTGTCTTTCTTGTATTGCTTACAATGGCAATTTCTGAATCTTTTGCAGATGAACAAGTTCCAGCGTCAGTGGTTGCAGTTGAAGGTGATCCATATTATTTCTCTGAAGGCGATTTTGGAATCAAGATTCTGAAATACTTTGATCGTTCTCTTGAACCTTATCTTGTTTCAGGAATTACAACTGACCAATCAAGTATCAAAGAAATCTCAACAGCATATGAAAAGTTAACTGAAAATATCAAACAAAAAATTATTGTATCTGATGAAGATAGAGGGGCAACTTTTGTAGTTACTTTTTCTGGTGGTGAAATCAGTACACCTCAGACATTTACGAGTTTTTTAAAATACACTCATCTTGAATTTGATAGGGGAAATCCACTGGTACCAAAGAATCAACAGTATCTTAGATATGGACTGGAACTTGAATCATTACCAAGCAAGGACAAGGAACCATTTTACAAATTTCTTGTAGGCAAATATATCAATGAATTTTATTCTGCAGAAAAATTCGATGTTACAGTTGATATTCTAACTGGTGATGGCCATACTTTGCAAAAATGGAAGTATTCAGATTGTGAATTAATCAGTTATTTTCCATTTCTTGATGAGAACCTTGCCAAGCTAAAGTTTGTAGGAGAATTTGTATCTGAGATTCGAGAAAAGTCTTCTTTTGAATGCGATGGATTTTCAGTTGATTTTGAACTAGAAAAACCCAACAAAATATCTCAAGACATACTCAAATTGTCTGATTTTGTGCCTGATAATGCCCAAAGAGCAACCTCCTTTGCAGTCACTTTCTCGGGAGGAGAGATTACGACACCCCAAACATCATTTACTTTTTCAAAATTTGTTCCAGTGGAATTAGATGAATCATTACCAATTTTGCTTCAGGGTTATACGATAGATGACAAGCCCCAATTTACTTTGGAATCGCTTCCAAGTAATGACAAAGAACAATACTATCAATTCATCAGCACATATCTTAATCCTGGAAAGGAACCTGAACCATTTGATGTTGCAGTTGATCTAGTAACAGGAGATGACACAGTATTGCAAACATGGATGTACTCTGATTGTGACGCTACAAACTATGTATTGTTTTATTTTGAAAATTTACTTTTTTACAAATTCAAACAAACCTATGGTTCTGAGATTCGAGACAAGGCATACTTTGAATGCAATGGCATTGAATTCTTGACTGAATCAAAGATTTCTAAAAATCAAGAAGATACTCTATCAAATGTTTCTGTTCCCACTGATGATCAACGGGCTCAAGTATTTGTAGTAACTATGGAAGGAACAGAAATCTCTCCATCAAAGACATCATACGCTTTTACAAAATTTGCCCACATAACAAATGAAGATCTTCGCATATTGCTTCCAAATGCACCATTTAATGAAACACCAAAGTTCTATCTGGAATCTTTGCCAAACAAGGACAACGAATGGTTCTATGATCTTGCAAGTAAATACATCAACCCTGGAAAAATACCTGAACCATTTGAAATCACAGTTGATGTGTTAACTGGAGATGGTGATGCATTGCAGACATGGGAATACAGCACATGTCAGGTTATTGATTACAAGGCAATTATTGCGGACAGTCTGATTACCCGAATGTTTACAGAGCAATTCCAGCCTGAAATTAGAGATAGAACCATCTTTGAGTGTGCAGGCATCTCTCTAGTTCCACAATTAGAAGAGCCTCTTGAGCCAAAAACAACTAGACCTCTTGATTTTGTTCCCAAAGATGGAGACAGAGCAATGGCATTCACTGTTGAATTTTCAGGAGGAGAATTTGAGAGACCGCTTACAATCTACACCTTTGATGATTTGGAATTTACTGAAAAACAAAGAGGTGCTGCAACTCCGTCTAATTTTGAGCAGTTAGAATATGGTCTGGAATTGGGCTCACTACCTAGTAAAGACAAGGAAGAATTCTACAATTTGGTTGCAGAGTATTACAATCTTGGAAAAGATCCTGAGCCCTTTGATGTCAAAATAGATCTTCTTACAGGCGATGGAACAATTTTACAGACATGGGATTATTCCAAATGCGACATTGCAGACTATCAGACATTCCTGTTTGATAACTTGTTATTTTACAAAGGTCATGGTGGACAGGGGCCTGAAATACGTGACAATACCGTTTTTGACTGTGTCGGATTTGCAGTTGACTTTACAAAAAGAGATTCCTCAGAAGGAATACAAAATTTTGTTCCATCCTATGAAGACCGACCAGTGATGTATCTTCTTCATGTGTCTGGCGGGGAGCTAACGCAGACAAGAAGTACTGAGCTGACTCAGAAATTTAACTCCATGGGCAATCAGCAATTTCTTTTAGAATCCTTACCCAACAAGCATCAAAAGACAGGTTATGATTTTATCAGTAGATATCTTAACCCTGGAAAAGTTCCAGAATCGTTTGACGTTAAAGTTGATATGATTACAGGCGATGGAACTATTCTTTATTCCATTGATTATTCAAGATGTGCAGTTACAAATTATACAGTACATCTCAATGAGAACATGGGATATAACAAATTCCTCCTATCAATGAAATCAGAAATTCGCGAAAAAGGAATCTTAGATTGTACAAAAGCCGATGGAATAATACTGCCAGAAAAATCTCAATACTCTCGCTGGCACATTACGCCAAAGACGCAAAGTGACATCGGAATGCCTGCAAACGAAATAGTCTGTAAAGAAGGTTTTGAGCTAATGATACGACTGCCATCAGGCACTCCTGTTTGCATTACCGAAGAGAGTATTTCAAAACTAGAGCAAAGAGGATGGGAAAGACCACTTCAAGATGACATAGTTTCCTCTAAAATCAGACCTATTCTTCCAACAAATGAAGAACGTGCAATCTCATTTACAGCTCATTTCCAAGGAACTGATATTGCACCGCCACAAACATCTTACACATTTTCAAAATTCTCACCAATTACAAATGATGAATCCATAATTTTGAAACCTGACAATCCACTTGATTCTTCAAGTAAGCAGTTTTACTTAGAATCATTGCCAAGCAAAGATAAACAATGGTTGTATGACCTTGCAAGCAAATACATCAACCCTGGAAAGATTCCAGAACACTTTGAGGTAACAGTTGAGGTAGTTTCTGGTGACGGTACAATTCTACAAACATGGGAATACAGCAAGTGTGAGATTTCAAATTACGATATTTACCTAGATGATAGTCTGCTTAATTACAAATATCATGAAAGATGGCAATCAGAAATTAGAGATAGAACTTTCTTTGATTGTAGTGGTTTAGAATTTACAACATAAGTTTAATGCATATTTACTTAGAACAGTATTTTAGTTCATAATCAATCGTTTTTCAATACAGAAAGAATTTTGATTTTAATCTTATCTGTGATATTGTCATATTCCTCATTCTTGATTTTTTCTTTTATTGTCCATAGAGTTGTTCTAGTAATTCCAATGTCTTTGACTTCTTTTGGTTCTAAAGCCAAAATTCTATCGGTATTTTCTTTAAACTCCCTATCTACTCTTTCAGGGTCATCATAGAACTCATAGCTGAATTCATCTAATCCAAATGGCTCATTGAGAACATCACTCTCTTTTCCGATATGCTGGATATCACCCACAATCACGTGTTTTCTCTCTAAAACTCCGATATCTCCATCAAACTTGGATTCAGGGTGCCGGATATACTCATCAAATGTGTCCCAAAATGACTTCCAATACTCTTTCCCATGCATCTTTTTGGAATCTTTGCTGTTATAGTCTACAAAGTCACTGTGAGCCGCTTCCCTCAAGGATTTTCTAAACGGTGCCAAAGGCTTGACTTGTTGCTGTGTTTCCTCGTTTGTAATGTTGCCAAACCCAACTATGCAGAAATTTGATGGCTTTATCTGGGAATGGTAATCCTTTCCCTCATTGAATTCACGGATTCTGTTTAGTATGACTGGGGTAGATATTGCCAATTGCTGGATGGCAAACTTGTCTTCGTATTTTTCATAGAGTTCTTCAATTGTCTTCTTTTTGTATTCTAGATCAAGAATATCATTCCAGATTTCAATATGCCATTTTGCACCCTTGCCGTCAGTTTTCTCATAGTTTGTTATCGGGTCTAACAAATGCCCCAACCCGTGTGCGGAATATTTCTTTTTATCTATAATGATTTCTCCTGTCTTTTCATCTATTGTATACAGACAGTATCTTTTTGCAGATATTCCGTATAACCAAACATTTGATTTTTCAAGCTTGAAAATATCTGCATCAAAATCATAGGGGTTCAAATCTGCAAAGAAGTCCTGTACTTCTTTTGTGTATTGAGGTGGAATTGCCATAGAGTCCGTATCACAATATGCGTGAGTAACACCATGTCTTGCCAGTAACACTTCAGTTGCAGCAAGCAATAACCTTGAAGCAGACGTGATTGACACAGCAATTATTGGATTAAACATGAAACCTGGTTTTTCAATCTTGTCTTTCTTTTGTTGAAAGTTTACAAGACCATGCACATCAACAGGTATCTGATTTCTGTCTAGTGTGGTAATCTCTACAAATATTCCATAGCTGATTGCATTTGCTATTATCTTGATTATCTGCTGCTTTCTGTCCCAGTATTCATATTCGGGGGTTTTTTCTTTGTATTTGGCACGTTGTGTCTTGTGCTGTTCCCTGTATTGAATTAGTTCCTTGAACAAGTCCTGGGAGTACGGGTCTATCTTGATGCCGTGAATGTCAATTTCCTTCAGACCTTTTTGTGGAGGACCTGCAACAAACTTTAACGCTTTGAGAATCTTTGGAGTCTTTCCAGTGTATAGTTTTGAGGCTATGATGTCTGCCAAACTGTACCAGAGAGGAATCTTGGATGTTACAGACGATATTCCAATATTCCAGGCGTGTTTATCTCCATATTGGGCCCTAAGGGGTAGTACGTCACATTCAGGCATTATCTGAACTATGGCATGAAATTGCTTCCAGTTGTCTTTGTTCTGAAGGTCTTCAAGTGTGAATTTATCTACAAAATTTCTAATCTCATCTGTTGCAACTTTGTAATCAATACTTTCAGCAATTACAAACTTCCAAAGATCTTGCAGTGTGCAAACTGTAGGATACATGCTAAGAAAATCCAACAAGTCAACCTTGGTCGGAGTCTTTCTGATTTTGCATTCTGTTCTTCCTCCAAAATAACCAGTCATTATGTTTCCGGTTATCTCATCTGAGAAATCTGGATTTTTTTCTTTAAATGACTTCATCTCCATCTGCTTGAGAAATTCCTTTCCTATTGATGCAGGAGTGTATGCTTTTGTAATTGGAATGTTTAGTTTGAAAGTTTCAAATTCATCTTTTACATTTTTGTAAAGAGAATGTGTTGCATTGACATCTGCAATACAGTAGTCTATGTGCTCGGGCGTTACCTTTCCATATTCCTTTGTCTCTTGTTTTTGATATTCTGTTTTGTATGCCTTACATGCAGATTCTAGCGTATGCTTTTCATCAGTCAATGCATGAACTGACATTCTAAGATCAAGAAAGTTTCCCCTAAAGTAATTCTCATTATTTTTTAACTTGTATTGTTTCTGAGAGTCAACGGTACTTCCCCAATTAATAAAAGACAAAGTAGAGGACACATGATTAATGATTAATCTGGGATAGCGTTTCTCCTCAGAGATTACCATTGAGAATCCTCCCTGGTTTGCGAGTTTGCCTTCGGTTGCCCTTAGTGCAATTCTTGTAATGTCAAATGGGAGATTAAATCCAACACATAGAGTCTGTAAATCAAACACTTCAGAAAGAAACAATTTTCTGAACTCATCAAGAGTGTAAAGTTCAATGTTGTTTTGACTGGAATAATTTTCCAGAATTTGTTGTTCTTTTGGAGTCACTATGACAGGATCATAAAAGATTCCAGAAACCTCCGGTCTACTGTTTTCATAAATGGCAAAGTGACCAAAGGTCATATTCTGATACAAGTCGGTTCTGGTTTCAATATCAAACACCAAAACTCTCTCAAATGACAAATGATTTGCAACGTTACTACGAACAGGCCTCTTTTTGCCATCTGAGACAGGAATGGTGTATGCGCGGATGGCAGCGATTTCCTTCTCAGTCATGTTATACCGCACCTGAAAGCATCTGGTCTGAAATCCACCTCAAATTATTGGCCACTAGCATCAACAAGTCAGATATCCCCCTCAAAAGAAATGCCATCTTTATCTTCTTAGGTTTTTCCTCGTCATACCATCCTTCTGGCCAACTTTTCATTTGCTTTCTTGATAGTCTTCCATGACAGTTGCGGCACATTGATACGATAACGTCACTGTTTGCCTTGGCTCCTGCATGATGTCCCTCCATATCTAATGGATGGTCATGTCCACATGCCAAGCAATATCCTTGCCCAGCAATGAATTTGTCAATCCATTCTTTTTCTTCTTTTCGTTGTTTTATCTCATCAAAGTATTCTGTTTTTTTCATCTTTCTCATTTCCCCCCATATATTGAGAAAAATTCGGGTTCTTCTCTTCTTTGTGCAATATCTTGTAACTTTTTCAAGTTTGTCTCAAACTTGTGCATGTTTCCTTTTGCATCTTTGATGAATTTATTTTCAAAGATCTTCATTGCATCTGTTTGTCCTTGATTTAGCATTCTGCCAACTGCTCCATGATATCTGGCAATTTCTGCTGCTCTCTTGTTGCCTCTGACCTGTATCCAAATTTCTTTTCCATTTTGGTACATCCTAATTTTTCTTGGCAAGTTATCATTTTGTTTTGCAATAATCCTGCTTGACCTTTTTTGAATAACTGAACCAAGATGACGTTTGACTGTTTTGGGAGAAATGCTGACAGTCTTTGATGCTTTTGTCAGAGACATTTTTTGTTTTCTCATCAATTGCAACACTTCAAGGGAATCTTCGTATTTTGAAATTTGTTTTGGACTGAGTTTATCCAGATCCTTTACTCTTCTCTTGTTATTTGAAGAAGAAGGAGAAGATGCTTTCTTCATTGTTCTTCTACCTCCTCTTCTTTCTTGTGTGGTTTTACAATGAGTTGATTATTGTTTCCCATTGCAAGTTCCACATAGTCACTTGCTTCTAACCCGACAGCCTGTAGCCAAAAAAGAGGCAAGGAAATCAAGTGACTGTAGTCTTTCTTTATCACCTTTCTTAGGAGGTTGTTTGTTTTGTTTTTCATTGTACTTTATAGGAACATAAACTTGGAGTTAGCGATTATTTTTAAATTTCATATACCTATTAAAATAGCCTATTCTAGGCATGAATCAAAGAATTAATATCTAAATTATAATAACTAATACCTAAGTGAAAGACATCCAAAAGAAAATTAGATTAAACTATACTGTAAATACAACTAAGAAAAGAACCAAGGGACAAAACTTTCCACCATATTACATTAAACTTGCCATTATGATATTCATCACAGGAAATCATGAAAAAATTACTTCTGATATTAAATCATATTTAAAAAAAACATTCAACATAAGAGAAGCAAGAGGAGTAAGAAGGCATCTTTCTGAATTATGTGAAACTGGATATTTGAATCAAAAGTCAACTCCTGGCATGGATAACAGATATTCTTGGAAAAATAATGATTGTGAATCATTTCAAAATATAGTAAACCTATTTTCTAAAAATTCAGAAGCAGTACAAGATATATTAAAAACATATTATAAAATGAAAAAAGAGAAACAGGGTTTTGAAAGAAGACGAGAACAAAAACTAATCAAGAGTTACATTCAGTATGACGTCGCTAAAATTTGGTACAGTACAAAATACACAGAATCCTTTTTGAGAAAAAAATCACTAGTTTATTTTATGAACAAGGCATATAAAATTTGTAAAAATGATCAGGTCTATATAGAATATCTTGGAAATAAAATTAAAAATACAAAATCAGTATTTGAAGCAATCATTCTAGAAGGATACAGTCATGAAACGATACTAACAATGATGAAGCATTCACCAAATCTAGTATATTTTATTGCAAACCTTGATCAAGAATATAAAAAAATGACTATCAACATGAACAAGCGAAAAGATCTTATCTTTCAAATGGTTTTAGAAGACATGTTTGTAGGCTCATTTATTTCTCATGGGGGTAATGGGGTTCCTTTTTGCACCGTCAATGAAATTCGTTCAAATGGAAAAGTTTTAGGAATTAAAATGGAATTACAATCAACATTGAATATGAAAGGTGGAGGCTGGAAAAATGCAGAAGAGGAATTCCTCAAAAAATGAAGTCTTTACTGATACACGGATTTGGAACATCAATTTACGTTGAAAAAAGAAAACTAACGGTATACAACAAACTGGAAAACAAAAAAGAAGAGTTCTATCCGCACAAAATCGCATACGATGGAATAGTCATAGATGGTCACACGGGCAACATTACGTTTGAGGCCATGCGATGGCTCATGAAACACAACATCAACTTGACTTTATTGAACTGGAATGGTCAGATCTTAGCAAATACCATGCCTGAGCAGCCAAAGTCAGGCAAATTACGAATAAAACAGTATGAGAAATACCTTGATACTGAGACTAGATTTGAAATAGCCTCAAACATGATACATGCCAAGATTGAACAATCACTCAACCTGCTTGAGGAACTGTCAAAATATCATGAGATTAAGGATCTCATCAAGATCAAGGGATTATCACACAAAGATAGAATCCTTCAAATCCACAAAAATTTGGAAAAACAGGGCATTTCAAAATCAATTAAACAACTAATGACATGTGAAGGACAAATCGCTGAATCATACTTGGGAATAATGGTTGAGATATTCAACAAATTAAACCCTGAATTTCACTTTACTGGAAGAAAAGACAAGACCAACTCTAGAAATTACAATGCTTCAGATGAGATAAACGCATTGTTAAATTACGGATATTCTATACTGGAGTCAGAAATCAGAAAGACAATAAACTCTGTTGGTCTGGATTATTCCATCGGGTTCTTGCATGAGATTAATCGTAGCCACACACCACTTGTTTACGACCTCCAAGAATTATTTAGATGGATTATTGACTTGTCAGTCATTGAATTGTTAGAAGAACAAAAAATTAAGAAATCTGATTTCATCATCACTGAAAACTATCACACAAGACTACGAGAAAACGCTGCAAAGATGCTAATTGAAAAGATAAATCAGAATTTTAATCATAAAATACAATACAAAAACAACAAGAGGTATTCGTATCAAAACATATTGCATGATCAGATACAACAACTTGCTAACCTTATTTTGGAAAAAAAGAAAGAATGTGAATTTAATATCCCTAAAATGAAAATTGAAAGAAAAGATAATCTTGAATTAAGAGAAAAGATTTTGAATATGACTTCTAATGAAAGGAAACAATTGGGAATCAACAAATCAACATTATGGTACATCAAAAAGAATCTGACAAAAGGAAAAACAGTGAGTATCTATGACAAGGTTATTTCAAAAATTCAAACCGTTCAGTAGTGTTCACCAAAAACTTTTTGAATTTGCTTCCAAAATTTGAGTCTCGGCACATGGTTTTCCCGAGAATATGGAGTCTCGGTACATGGTTTTCCCGAGAATATGGAGTCTCGGTACATGGTTTTCCCGAAACTGAAGATTTTTTCCCGAGAGGTTCCCCGAGAGTTCTGAAACTTTCCCGAGAGATTCCCCGAGAGATTAGAGCCTCGGAAGCGATTTCTTCGAAACTTTCTTGATTTTCCCGAAACTATTGTCTCGGAACTGTATTTTCCCGAAACTATTGTCTCGGAACTGTATTTCCCCGAAACTATTGTCTCGGAACTGTATTTTCCCGAGAGATTCCGAGAGTTTTCCGAAACTATTAGAATTGTTCCGAGAAATAGATTTAGATCTTCCGAGAGTTTTCCGAAACTTTTCCGAGAGGTTCCGAGAGTTTTCCGAAACTTTCATGGTGTTGAGAGATTCATCTGAAACTATCACTCAGAACAAATCAATGAGAATTCAGAAAAAACAGGCATAGATACAGAACAAATAGACGATTTCTCAGAAATAACCCCTGAAAAAATACCCGAAAAAAAGCGATATCAAAGTCAAAGAGGTCAAGACAAGGCACCTAGACAATTAAACTACAATTCTATCATGAACTTGAAACCTTTCAAGTCTAATGTGGTAACTCTTGAAAGAGAGACAACCACTATGAGGTTATCTGATGATGAAGTCAGGATTATTGGACTTGTGTTGTTGATGACAATATGTTTAATCGCAGTCTGGAAAACAATTGATTGGTTAAAAGAACCTGTGGAAATTACAGAGTAGAAATTTCAAAAAATCATTATTTTGAGATAACTCATTACTTGTGTATTCTTAATTTAGTCTACAACAAGTTTTGAGTTAATCTCTAACCATTTCTTTTTTTTTAAACTCTTGAATTGACCTAAATTTCAAATTCTTCATGTCCATAATTGTTCTCAGTCTGTTGCATTATTACCGGGATTACTTTTTCAATTTCATCAATTGGGAAATTACATTTGAGCAATATCTTACGTACACCCATTCGAATTTCTGCCTTTACATTTTCTTGGTTTAACCAATCGATTTTTGTATTCTTTTTAACATAATCAGTAACCTCAACTGCAATTTTTTGTGCTACCTTGTCTGATTCAACAAACTTCTTTCCCATTGAAATAATATCATAAAATGCAATTTCTTCATCAGACAGTTGTAATTCTTTTTCTCTCTGTCTTTCAGCAGACAAGTCATTTGCAACTTGTTCAAACTGCGGAAATAGAGTATCAAAATCTTCAAACTTTCCATGGTATTTTGAAAGTGTCTTTTCGATTCTTTCCTGAAATGACTTTTGTTTTGTGAGATTTCGCTTGAGACGAGCCTTTATCGCATCATCTAGCAATTTATAGGCCAATTCGACCTTGAGATTTTTTTGAGGTAGACGTTTAATCTTCTCAATGTATTCCCTGTTCAAATCAATTTTTTGGTCATCATATACAATGTCATAAAATCGAATGTTCTTGTCAGCTGAGATTCCCTCCTCCATCAAATCTCTGATGGCATCTTCTTTTTTTGGAGGCGTGTACAGTATGCCTGCAATGGATTTGGACATGATTCTACGCATCATTTGGAAGAACCTAAGATCTTCTTCTACCTCCTGGCAAGCAGGATCGGGTGTACATACAGCATATGCCTTTGTGAGTTCTGCCACATTTTGGATGAATACTTTTCTTACCTCTTGGTCATCAAGAATTTCTTCGATTGCATCATCAAGGTAAGAGCCCTGTTTTCTTTCTTTGAAATTTTTATCAGATCCAATATCTACTGTGAAAAAGTTTAGCAGTTCCAAATGCTTGTTTTGCATATACATGACAATCTCTTCTGTTGGAACCATTGCACCTTTGATGTCAGATTCGTTGTATGAGCGGAATGCACGCTTTAGATCATCTGTAATTCCAATGTAATCAATTATCATTCCCTCTGGTTTGTCTTTCCATATTCTGTTTACACGAGAAATTGCCTGAATCAAATTATGGTCTCGCATTGGCTTGTCAATGTACATTGTATGTGTAACGGGTGCATCAAATCCTGTCAGATACATGTCACATACAATAAGTAATTCTAAATCATTTTTCTCATCTTTGAATTGCTTTATGAGTTCCTCTGTCTCCTGTTTAGTCTTGTAGTGTTCAGATACTATTTTTTCCCTTGTCTTTTTTTCATCTGATACATCGTCGGGTAATGTTTGTGCTGCACCAGATATAATACAAGTACATTTTGGAGCACCAGGGATTTTTGAAATTATATCTGCATATCTTGCAGCAGCTAGTTTTGTAGAAGCTGCAAGCATTGCTTTTCCTTTGAGCACCTTGTTTTTTTCTGTAAAATGATGTACCAAGTCCTTTGCAATGACATCTAGCCTGTCAGGATCTTCGAGCATTGTTTTGAGCTCTGACCATTTCTTTGAGAGATGCTCCACTACATCAGGATCCAATTCATCAGTAATCTTGTTAAAATCATCACCAATCATTTTATTGAGAAGATGTAGTTGTACCAATCTGCTTTGACAGGTAATTTCGACTGTGGCCCTGTCTCGAACAGCATCTGAGATTTTGTATGATGCGATTACATCTCCAAATACTTGAGTAGTGGATTTATCTTCTTTCTCAATCGGTGTACCTGTAAATCCAATTTTTAGGGCATTTGGAAGGGCTCTTTGGAGATTTTGAGCCATCTTCTTGTATTGTGAACGATGAGCTTCATCTGCGATTATGATGATATTCCTTCTCTCTGAAATTAATGGATATCTTGCCATACCATCTCGCTCATCTTGAGTTTGTTGGAATTTCTGAATTGTTGTAAAGATAATTTTTCCAGCAGGAACGGATAGTTTTTCTCGTAGGTCTACAATTGAATTTGCCTCAAGTATTGCAGTTTTAGGTTTTGGATATGGAAATCCTGCCACTTCAAAGAACTTGTTTAGCTGTTCATCAAGGTCTTTTCTATCAGTTAGTATTACAAATGTTGGATTTTCTAATTCTTTAATTTGAGAAATTACATTTGTGTATAGAATCATTGTTAACGATTTTCCACTTCCTGTCGTATGCCAGATTACTCCAATTCTATTCTCACCTTTTTTGGAGAAAACATCTAATGTTTTTACTACTGCCTTTTTTACTCCAAGGAATTGATGCTGTTGTGCAATTTTTTTGATTGTATTTTTTCCATCAGACTCATACTCTAAATAATTTTGAATAATTTCAAGTAGTGTTTCTTTGTTAAGCATTAGTCTCTGCATCATGTCTAGTCTGTTTGCAACTGTTTTGTCAGGATCTTCAGGATCATTCCAATCCGAAAATCTCTCAAAAGGTGCAGTTATTGTACCATATCTTGCATGTATCCTATCACTAATTATCAGAAATGCATTGTAATTGAAAATCCTTGGAATGTATCTTTGATAGTCTGTCTCTCCCAATTGATTAAATGCATCTACAATATCAGCTGATGTGCTGGTAGGATCTTTGTATTCTAAGAGAACCAGTGGTAGTCCATTTACAAAGATTGTATGGTCTGGTCTTTTTTGTTTATGTTGTAATACGATTAATTGTCGTACGGCTGCAAAATCATTGTTTTCGGGATTATCAAAATCAACTAATTTTATAGCATAGTATTTTGTCTGATCTTCAAGCTGATATGGCACTTTTACTCCAGAAAGAAGCATTTCGTGAAATTCTCTATTATTCTGAATGATTGTGGGATTTGAGAGTGATTTTACATGAGATATTGCCATATCATAGACGGTGTTAGGTAAATCTGGATTTAATTCTCGAATTTTTCTGCTTAATCTAGATTCTAAAATTACATCATTGTAGGAATTTCGTTCTAAATTGATATCTGTACCTTCTAATGTCTCATAGCCCAATTCATCGAATACTTGGTGAGCTGGGAGTTCTACTAGCTCAATTTCATTCATTTCGGAAGGAGTCATATTCTAATTTCTCCCGACATCAGTTTTGGAAGTAGAACGTCTAGAATTTTCGTTAAATATTTGATCTGTTCATTGTTTTTCCAAATATTGTAAAACAATGGGTCTATGATTTGATTAAACAAAATTATTTTTTTGGGGGGAGGATTAATTATTTTAAAAGTATGTACATCGTCTTTGTTAACTGCACCATATACAGTTCCTTCAGATTCAAATTTTTGCCACTCACCAAATGAATTTTTTAGAAAATAATAAAGAAAAGAACCATGATTATCATTCAATCTCAATGAGGCCAATCCTCTTCCAATACTACATCTTTCTTTAGCAACGTTGATTGCCGCTATGGGAGCTCTTACGGTGAATAAAATATCCTTTTTTTCTGCAAATCTTTTTGGAGATGTGCAATAAATTCGAGGAGTTGGAAAAAAATTACCAAAATCTGTTTTTCCTTGAAAAAAAATGACCCCTTCACCATTTTCATTGTAAGAAGAACCTGGAGGTGATTGACCCATGACAATTTTACAAATGTTTTCTAAAGATCTTACACTCCATCCTTTTGGAATTTTTCCAAGTTCTGAATCCTCAAATTCTGCTACTCCATCAAAATCAACAAACCATGATTTGAAGATTGTATGTGCAATTTCTTCTAAAATTTTATTTAGTTTTTGAAGATTTTCTATTTTATTATCTAAAGTTTCCAATATTCGTGAAATTTTTACTTGTTGAGTTTTTTCAGGAATTTCAATTTTCACATCATGAGCGGTATTTCGATTAAGACCTGGAACTGATGTGTCGGAATCCATGTTTTCTAAATTTAAAAATTTTAATAAATAAAAAATGAATCTTAAATGATAATTTTCCTTCTCTTCGATGTAAAACGTTGTATCTATTGGCCAACAAGGAATTTGAGAATAATGTATTTTGCCAATAGAACCTTTTCTCCCTATAATTATACATGGACCATTAAGAAATGATTTATCATGAAACCCAACAACACCATTTGAACCATATACTGGAATTTTCCCAATAATTCGTTTTTCCTTAGGTAGACCTTTCCCATAAACAAATGGACATACATCTCCAATTTTTGTTTCTTTGAATTCTTGGATTTGTTTAGATTTCAAATCCAATCTCCTTCAAGTTTTTGCGAATTTCTTTATCTAATTTCTTAGATTCTTCTGAAAGTTTAGCATACTCTGAAGTTAATCTTTTCATTTTATCTTCAAATGGTTCCCCATCATCTTCAATTTCCTCCATTCCCACATATCTGCCAGGAGTTAAAACAAAATTGTTCTTCTCAATATCTTTTATCTTGACCGCCTTACAATATCCTAAAATATCATTGTATTTTGGATATCCTTTTTCTCCAATAAATGAGCGATAAGTTCCTGCAATCTTTTCAATTTGTTCTGGAGAAAACTCGTTATGTGCCCTATCAACTTGGGTGAATATTTTCCTTGCATCAATAAACAGAGTCTCACCTTTTCTGCTTCGTGATTTTCCATCATTTTTATTTTTTGCAACAAACCAAAGACATGCAGGAATTGTTACTGTATAGAACAAGTTTGTTGGAAGTGCAACCATGCAATCTACAAGATCATCTTCAACAATTTTCTGACGAATATCCCCTTCTTTTCCACCAGCAGCCATCGAACCATTAGCTAAAACCAAGCCTAGTTTTCCATCTTTTTCATCCAGATGATGTATCATGTGTAGCATGAAAGCATAATTTCCTCCAGGTTTACCCTCACTAGGAGTTCCATATTTTGCAAATCTGATATCGTCTTTGAGTTTTGAATATCCCCATTCTCCCATGTTAAATGGCGGATTTGCTAGTATGTGATTTGCCTTTACTTTCTCATATGGATGCTCCAACAAACAATCTGCATTTGCAATATTTTTGGCCTCAATTCCACGCATTGTAAGATTCATCTTACAAATTCTCCAAATATCACTCTGAGATTCTACTCCATATACTGAGATTCCTTTTCGTTTTTGTTTTTCATTTTGATGGGCATTTAGAAATTTGTAACTTTGCACAAACATTCCACCTGAACCACAAGTAGGATCATAAATGATTCCCTCGTATGGTTCAATGATTTCTACAAGTAACTGTACAATGGATTCAGGTGTAAAGAATTCACCTCCTTTCTGGCCGAGTTTTTTAGAAAAATTTCTCAGGAAATATTCATAGATTCTTCCAAGGGAATCCTTTGAAATATCATATGTAGATATAGAATCAAAGGTTTCAATTAACTGTTGTAGATTTTGGTTTGGAATTCCAGAAGATGTAAATACTTTGGGTAATACATTTTCTAATTCAGGATTATCGTTTTCAATTTCCTGAATCATGTTGTCAATTTTGATTGCAAGGTTTTTCTCACTTGATACTGCTTTGGTGAGATCATCCCACTTGTCACCATCCTTTAGGAAAAATACCCCCTTTGAGGTGTATGAGTCTTTTAGATTTAAGAGATAGTTGCGTTCTTTTTCAGTAGCACTCTTATTTTTCTCCTGAATCTCTGCTCGTCTTTGGTCATACCAATATGAAATGAATTTTAGAAATAACAGTCCTAATGCAATGTCTTTGTATGAAGATGGTGCTACCTTACCTCGTAATAATTCAGCCGTATCCCAAAGTTTGTCCTCAAAAGATGATTCTTTTTTTTAAATTTGATTTCTCTCTCACCATGTCCATCCGTATAAGATGTCATATTTTACAACTTCTTTTGCAAAAGATATCTTATTTGATATTTTTTGGACATATTGTTCTGTTCATTCTAGAGTTTAAACCGCTTTTTACTTGATTTTATTTACGTCCCCAAAAATCTCCGATCTTTAGATTTCTTTATCGTTGTCGCTATAGGGTTCTTGTTCGGGTGCTCTTTCGGGCACGTTAATTTTCGCCGGCCTGTCCTAACCCCATACACGTTGTGCTCCCAACTAAATTTGAACCAAATCATTTTTAGATTTCAAGCATTACAAGAAGCATCAGAAATTTGCAACCAACGTAAAAATTTCTATTTCTAGACTTTATCGATAAATTCGTTGACACCCGGTGGATCTGGTGCCAGTCCCTTTCTCTTTCTAATATCGGCCACCCCTGCAGCTAAAAGAGATTTTGGGACTTCGGTCCATTCCTTAAAGGATGTGTTCCATGTTGCACGTCCTGCGGTTTGTCCCCTCATGGCTTCAGACAAAGTAAACGTTTCAGAAGCTGGGATCTCACCAATAACAATGCTTGATGCGCCTTTTTGTGACATGTCAAGTACCTTGCCACGCTTACCAGAAAGAATGGTCGCGACATTTCCGACCAAATCAGTCGGAACACGAACTTCAATTGCTAAAGTTGGCTCCAAAACAGCAGTACCGGCAGTCAATAATGCCCCCATACATGCACGACGGGAAGCAGGGCCCAACTGAGACAAACCTCGGTGTGCAGTATCCTCGTGAGGTACAAAGTGAGTAAAAATGAACTTGCAATCCCTCATCTGTTCCTTGCAAAGAGGACCTTCTTTCATTACTTCTTCAAATCCAGAATTAATAGAATCGGTTGACTCTTGAACAAACTGAACACCCTTTGTTCCGTTAATCAAAACATTTCCACGCGAATCAAACTTCATGACCCTCTTAATTGTATCAGTGTCCCACCCAGCACCTTTTAGCAAATCTGAAACCATCTTCTTATCCTTCAAATCACTGATTTCACCAGTCCTTAGCATGTGCGCAATTTCTGGCTCTAGGGGTTCTACTTTCATGAAAATCTTATTGTGTCTGTTTGGTGATTTTGCCATGATTGGCTCACATCCCCCCTTCACAGTCTCCCTATAGTTAATCAAAGGTTCTGAGGTTATAATATCACATTTGGCATCTTGAATTCTGTGTACTGCAACATCCAAGTGTAGCACACCCATTCCGGCAACAATTGTCTCGCCACTTTCTTCATCAATTTTTACAACTAGATTAGGATCCTCAATTGTAAGTTGTTTTAAAATATCCACCAGCTTGGGTAAATCTTTAGGATGTTTTGGCTCGATTGCAATTTGAACGACAGGTTCTGAAACATATTTGACACCTTCAAACATAGGAATTCCTTTAACAGAAGATAATGTATTTCCTGCTCTACACTCAGTCAATCCCAGCAATGCAGGAATATTTCCGGCCCCGAGTTCGCCTACTTGCTCTCTTTGGTTACCCATAAAGAAATTTACAGATTGAACTCTTCCTTCTCTTTTCTCATCTATGATATGGAGAGTTTGACCATCTTTTATAGTTCCAGAAAATAATCTTCCAATTGCCACAGGGCCTGCCGCAGGATCTAGCACCATGTTTACAACCATCATGATTGTTGGACCATCATCATCACCTGCAAGCAAAGCCTTGCCAATGTCTGATTCCAAATCACCTTTCCATATTTGTGGAATTCTGTATTTGATTGCCTCATGAGGTGCAGGATGATGTTTTACAACCATTCCAAGTACTGCATCAGCTAGCGGTGCTTTCTCTACAAGGTCTGCAACTTTTTCATCATTATATGCATCAATTACGTCTTTGAATGTAATTCCTCTTTCTTTCATTAAATCGGTGTTAATTGCCCATCTATCTTTGGCAGAGCCAAAGGTTACACTTGCATCCTGAATTGATACTCTCCATTTTTCTTTGTACTCTTGTTCAGCATATGTGTCAACTAGTTGATTGAAATTTGAAACGACTTCTGCTAACTGTGCTTGCATTTTTTCTGGGGTTAGTCTTAGTTCTTTGATAAGTCGGTCCACTTTATTGATAAACAACACAGGTTTTACTCTCTCTTCAAGGGCCATTCTAGTTACAGTTTCAGTCTGAGTCATTATACCTTCAACTGCATCACATACTACTACTGCACCGTCAATTGCCCTAAGGCTTCGAATCACCCTTCCACTGAAATCTACGTGTCCCGGAGTGTCAATCATATTAATGACATATTCTTGATCTTTTTGAGAAAAGAGCAAGGTCACGTTTGCTTGGTAAATTGTAATTCCTCTTTCTTGCTCTTCTTTATCAAAGTCCATTGCAAGTGCTTTTCCAGCAGCTGAGGGGGCAATAATTCCCGAATATGCCAAAAGGCTGTCACTCATCGTAGTCTTTCCATGGTCAACGTGAGCAATAACACCAAAGTTACGAATATTTGACTTGTTTTTGATGATTTTCATTACCTCTGCAGTTGACTTGAATTTTGCCATATTCGCAAAACTTTGTTTTCAGGTATTAAACCTTAGCCTTGCAAAAGATCAGTAAATCATTTGGTTAGAGACATTGCGAATCTCTTTTGCTGTAACAAAATGACACTCTTTCTTTTTTTTCTTTTTGGCCTCATAAAGCGAAACCAGCTGAGAAAAGAAAGTGCAGTAGATCATCTGAGATAATTTTTCAGAAGGGATGTCAGGATGAATCACATTAATGCCAATTTTTTTGAGATTTTTTCCTAATTGTTTGGCATGAGAATTTTGTTCATCGAAAATTATTACAGTATCCCCTTTTTTAGCAGAAAATAATTCCATGTGCGAGAATTGTTCAATCCTAGAATAGTGCACATCATAACCTAGAATTTCATAAAACTTTGCAGCACAATACATTGCTAATGGAAATGTGTATAGATTTCCTAAAACAAAAATCCTCTTTGAGATTTTGGCTTTTTTTGCAAAGGAATCAGCTTTTGCAAATAACGTAACTTTTGGAATTTGAATACTCTTCACCAAAGAAATGCAAGTTAATGCGCTTTCCAAAAAGGAGATACTGCCTGCAGTAAATACACCGCTATTTGGAGAAACAAGTGAAATGGTCTTGTCAGACGCATTGGCTAGTCTACTTTGAGGCTTGGATGTTATGGCAATGGCTTTTTTTGCAATTCTTGCAACCTTGATGTTAGTAATGGTATTTCCCGAAATTGAAACAAAGTAGACATGTTTTGATTTTACCAATTCTTTATTTCTATACAGATCTAGCGGATCCATTGCTTTTACCATACCACCAGAAAAGGATTCAGCAAGCAATGAAGACACCAGAGAATCACCACTGCCAGAAAATAGGATATTTTTTTGTTGATTTGCAGATAGTGTCTTTTGCTTTCTAAATGATTTTAAAAAATCTAGTTGTAGATGGATGTCTTGTTCATATGCCTCAATCGAATTCATAGTTTCAAATAATTTTAGACACATATTAGAAAAACTATTCCGATTAGGTTTTGATATTTATTACGAGAATTGAGGAAGCAGATATGGAAATTTCGGTAGGACACACTCCTGATTCAGATGATGCATTCATGTTTTATGGAATGTTTACAGGCAAAGTCCCATCTCCAGAATTCAAAGTAAATCATGTTATTGAGGATATTGAGAAATTAAATCGTAAAGCGACTGATCCAAAACTAGACGTTACTGCAGTTTCAGTTCACGCATGTGCATTTATTCCAGGATATACAATCCTGAGAAGCGGTGGAAGTTTTGGAATTAATTATGGTCCAATAGTTACAGCAAGAAAACAGATGACAATGGATGAGATTAAAAAATGTAAAATTGCAATTCCAGGAAAAATGACATCAGCATTCTTACTTCTTCAATTAATGATTGGGAAATTTGACTATGTTGAAATGAATTTTAGTGACATTCCAGAAGCTGTCAGAACAGGCAAAGTGGAAGTAGGCCTTGTAATTCATGAAACTCAATTGTCATATGAACAAGAAGGAAATGTCAAAATTCTAGATGTAGGAGAGTGGTGGAATAAGACAACGGATGGCCTACCAGTGCCACTGGGAATTAACGTAATGAGGACAAACCTAGGCATGGACACAATTGTAAAGTTTGACAGATATCTTCAAGCATCAATTGAATACGGATTAGAGCATTTTGATGATGCATTAGAATATGCAATGCAGTATTCCAGAGGAAAAGAACGAGATTTGATTGAAAAATTTGTAAAAATGTATGTTAATCAGGTGACAGTCAACATGGGAGACCCAGGAGAAGAGTCAATCAGAAGATTATTCAAGATGGCAAAAGAAAAAGGACTCGTTCCAGACTTTGAAATTAGTATTGCCACCAAGTAATTATAGAACAAAAAAAATTTACTGGTCATGGGTGATGGAATCGGTGGCGCAGTAATTGCAGTTCTTACAAACAATGCTTTTGAATTACTAGTGAGCCATACACGAAAAGATAATCAGGAAGATTATGGAAAAACTGAAAAAATAATCATTGGAAAAATCGATGATCCTGATGAACCGCAATACGAAGAGAAAACAAAAGAAGATTTAGAACGAGCACTCAAAGGAAAATTTGTCTCATGTAATGTACAATACAGAGATGTAAAAACAGATGCGCTAGTTTGCAACGTCTTTGTTCAAAGACCACCAGAAGGATTTTAGTAAATAATTACACAGAATGCCCAATATACTGATGTAAACCATAACCGAAATTTTCTGCAAATCCTCATATTTGAATAAAAACGGGTCCGATGACAATCTTATACACATGTGCATTTCAAATACAATTTACCCAGATCGAACTAAAATTATACAAAGTACAATTTGATTATGTGTATACACATTACTGTATCATGAAAGAATCGTGTCAAAAATGCAACAACAATGAAGTAGAGACATTTCCAACTGAAGTGTTATTAAATGAAATAGAAGTCACAATCGTTCCTTTATGCGACAAATGTAGGAGATTCTGGTACTCATGAAAGGATTATGTCAAAAATGCTATACCTCAGGGATAGAAGTGATGCTTACCGAGGTTGCCAAAAATGAGATTGGAATAACAGAAATTCCGCTTTGCGATAA